>Ga0335075_10005526_pt1 | contig 19617 bp, 27 predicted proteins | sample Lox_Sample_24_FD_206723 | JGI IMG/M metagenome (GOLD analysis project Ga0335075, IMG submission 206723) | Soil microbial communities from Loxahatchee National Wildlife Refuge, Florida, United States - Lox_Sample_2.4 | ecosystem: Environmental > Terrestrial > Soil > Wetlands | place: USA...
GTCCGGGGGATGGCTGATTGAAGCAGGTGCTGTCGCGGAGCGCTCGGAGAGACTGCATCGAGGGCGGCCTCCAGAGCCGCATACGGCATGGTCGGCGGTTGCCCTGCTCGCCGCAGCCTCGGCTTGTGCATCGCAGCCCCAGTCCGGGTGTCGTATTTCTGCGGCAGAGGTGGTAACCGACCGGAAGCTGCGTCACCGCATCTTGCGTGTGCTCTCATGCCTGCCTGATCCGGTAGCAAACGACGCACCGTGGCGTCGTTTGCTTTCGACCCGTGGGCAGGCGCGTCGCATGTGGGTGCATTCTGGCGTCCTTGACCGCCTGGCGGCTGATCCGAAGGTGTCAGCCGGCGGAATCGGCGCGATGCCGGCTGGCCATGACGGCCTGACCAGGGGTCCGGGGCGGCTGAACGTCTATGTGCATGAAGCCGATGCCGATGACCTGATTCGCCGGTACCGGATGCGTGAAGACAGTGACGGTCAGGTGTACCTGATTATCGTGCCTTCTAGCGTTCCTCCCGCGCTGGCTCCGGACCGCGGGAGCCCAGTGCCCGCTCCGGCCGCAGCATCGGACCTGCTCGAAGACAAGGACCCCCGCGCGCGCCGTGCCGGAGCACTTGAACTGCGATCCTGCCTGGATGCTTTGCATGCCGTTGGCTGGCTAGCATTATGGCCCCGGTAACCCCCAGCTCTATGACGCCGACGCAAGAGGAAGGCTGGCGGACCCTGCTGGATCTTTACGAGGACTTCCGCACCGGCTGGTGCCTCATTGGCGGCCAAATGGTATGGCTGCTTGCTATCGAGCATGGCGTAGAACCAATTTGGCTAACCGACGACGTCGATGTTGCGGTCGACGTCCGTGCCAATCAGGAAGCTATCCGGCGCTTGTGCGCCTGGCTGGAATCGCGGCAGTTCAGGCTTGAAGGAATGAATAAGGATGGCATCGGTCACCGCTTCGTGTCCACCACGTACCCGGGGCCGGGCCAGGTGAAGTTCGATGTTCTTGCACCGGATAACGTGGGGCAGCGCGCGGACCTGACTACATCGCCGCCAGCCCGAACGGTTTCGGCTCCTGGAACTCGTTATGCCCTCGATACCACTGAAGCCATCGAAATCGTCCTCCGCGGGCGCAGCGGGCATGTGCTCCGGCCTTCGCTTATAGCGGCACTTCTCGCCAAGGCAGCTGCCACGACGATCCCGGTCCGGGAGAACCCTGACCGAGACTGGAGGGACGCGGCCTTTCTGCTCACTCTCGTCGCAGACCCCATCGCCGTCGCGGCCGAACTCACCAGGGGACAGAAACGCCGGCTGCGTACCATAAGGCCACTCCTCGATGAAGACCACCCGGCCTGGCGGCAACTCGGCGGGCGCGCACGCCTCGGCAGGATCGCGCTTGAGTTCCTGTTGGGGGAGTAAAGCCGCCTCAGCCCAGGTACGGTCTAGCGCGGCCCGCACGGAAATGACCGATGCGCAGCCGCATCGACCGGTCCATCGAATAGCTGTCAAGGTCATCGCGCGTCACCCACCGCACCTCGCTGCTCTCATCACTGCGCGTCGGCGAGCCACCGGTCGCGCGGGCGGTCAGGAGGATAGAGAACTCCTGCCGGACTTCGCCGTTGCTGGTGTAGAGGATCACGTGCTTCGGATCGGTATAGATGCCGACCAGCCCCGTGATCTCGCAGTCAATACCAGTCTCCTCTTTGGTCTCCCGGACGGCCGCCTGCACCATCGATTCACCCAGGTCGATCGCGCCGCCGGGCACGGCCCAGTTCTGGTTGTCCGACCGCCGGATGAGCAGGACATCGCCAGCGTCATTGGTAACGACCACGTTGACAGACGGCACGAGACTGTTGGCCGCAGGTGCGGCGGGGTCGTCGTGGAAGTCGATTCTGCGCGCCATGTGTCCTAGCTTCCCTCGGTCGGCGTCACCGATTCTTGGACTCGCCTCACTTGAACGGCATGACAGAGCTTGACGTCAGAGCAGCGCCGGATTAGGTTAATACCTACCTTGTATTTGGCTTCTATCGTGTGAGTAACACATAGTTAATGAACTATTATCCGACGGTGGATGAGGGGGTACCCGCGTGCCTACCTACCAGGACGACGAGATCGTCATGGTCCCCGTGCCTCGGAGCCTGCTGATGAAGGTCTACGCAGTCATGGGCGATGCGGCGACGGCGCCCGGTGCGCTTGCGCGGGTAGAGGAGACAGTCGAAGTCGCCGGACAGGGGGCGTGGACAGCATCGATGATTAGACGACTTGAGTCCGCGCTACAGCACCTACGGAACCCTGCACTCGGAACGTTCATCACGCGTCTCGCTGAACAAGCGCCGAGGGCACTGACCTTTCAGGACGCGGTCCAGGCAATGGGGATAGAGGGCAATGTGCTGCGGGCGCAACTCGGTTCTCTGTCGAAGATCTCCAAGCGCCTGTTCGAGAAAATCATTTGGCCTATGACAGCCGAATATGCCGAGGGCGGCGAAGCCATCTATACGATGGACCCAAAGATCGCCGAATGGTGGCTCGAGGCCGTCGGTAGGAGACCATGAGCGCGAGGAGTCTCGATCTGCCACACTCGTCCGGAGTCATCCAAACGCTGGAGTGGATGTCGCGCATGGTTCCCTTAGGTACGTCGCCGCTCGAATGAACTGGCACGCTGACCGCGCGACCATCGGGGTGTTTCATGAAGTGGTGACTGCCCTTAATACGCGTGACCGTGAATCCGGCGCTCTGCAGGGCCTTGACTACCTTCGCTCCCGGTACCACCGGGATGCTGCTCGGCACAAAGCCAGCACGCCACTACGAATCAGGCCACGTTGAGTGTCAAGGTGAGTTCGTCTGGTATGCCGACCTCTTCGAGCAGGAGTTCCAGACCCTCGCGCAGGTCGGCTATTGCCGCTTCCTGCGTCGGCCCGTACCCGAATGCGGCAACGCCCGGGCGGAGCGTGGCAGAGCCACACCAGACGCCGTCTTCATCTTGCTCAATGACGTAGGGCACGTGAACGACACGAGTCACGCATCAATTATCACACGACAGATGTGCTGCCGTTTAGGAGTGTCGTCAACCAACTCATGCGCGCCCCCGTCGGCAGTACGCGCCATCTTTGGAGACAAGAAGAGCGCCTAGATAGGCGCTGGCCCCCGTCTCGGCTCCCGACGGCCGATCCGGCTCCTTAGAACTACGTGGAGCTAAGGGGATTCGAACCCCTGACCTTCTGCATGCCATGCATGCGGGTTTCGTCTGACGGCGTCGCCCTAGGTCTGGTTGCCGCAGGTCAGAGGAGGTCTGATGTCTGAGGACGTCTCGCTCCATCTGGCGTTACCTGGGGTCGTTGTCACTTGGATTGTCACTGGTCTTCCGAGCCTCCCAACCAAGGGAGGTTCGGCATGTCTATCCGCATCTACGACGACACGATGACTCTGGAGATCGGCGACCGTGTCGTCGCCACGGCTCGGTTCAGCCAGCACGCCGCCGCGGACGGCAAAGGCGCGTGGATCGTCTCGACTCACCCCGCTCGGCTGTTCAGCCGCAACCAGGCGATCACGGCTCTAACGCTCGCCGAACGGCTCGCCGCGGGCTACGGCGACGACGACCCGTTCGTGATCGGTTGGCGCAAGGAGCTGTTCTTGTGACCGACCGACTCATCAGGATCACGACCGCGCTCGCCGTGATCGCGGTCGCCGGCGTCGCCGCGATCAACTCCTACCAGCACGCCTATGAGCTGATCAGCTCTCCACGGCGAGACTGGCGTCACGGCCCACCTACTCCCGTTCACACCGGAAGGCTTGATCTGGGCAGCATCGATGGTGGTGCTCGACGCCAGCCGTCGGAACCACCATGTACCACGCCTGGCCAAGTGGAGCTTGGCCGTAGGCATCGTGGCCACGGTCGGTGCCAACCTGGCTCACGGCCTGGACCATGGCCCGATAGGCGCTCTGATCAGCGCCTGGCCGGCCCTAGCGCTGGTTGGTTCCTTCGAACTACTCATGTTGCTAGTCAGGACTCACCAGCGCGTAGACTCCGATGGTTCCACTGGTGCCGCCCCGAAGCACTCAGTGCCACCGATGGACCACTCCGAAGCGTCCGCGGCGCCTACGGCGATGTCGCTGGAACAGACCGTGCAGGCCTGGCACGACTAGGGCCGCAGCCAGGGAGCCATAGCCCGGCGAACTCAACATCAACCGCCGCAGGGTGCCGCAGATCATCGACCGCGCCACCGCGTAACAGCCGCGCGAAGAGTCCCTGCCGAAGGATCATCGCGGCTGGGGACTCTTTTGCATCTCCACGAACTCGCCGCCCCTAGGAATCGTTGGCAATTAAGCGTAACCGCAGAACGATGCCAGACCCGCGCTACACTTCATCCCTCCGTGTGCGGAGCTCCCAACGACCGATTCGAAGGATCAAGTTCCCGCTCTCCGGGTTAGCTCTTACCTGTTCCAGCATGTGCTTTTCTTTGATTTGCTCGATCAAGCGATCGCATTGGTCCAGTTGTGCCCGTTCCAGCGCAAGAAGCCGGTTAGTCACAACGAGGTCAAGGCGTCCGATTCGAAAGGCCATCCAATACAAGAGAGCAGTATAGCCGACTACAATCGGGATAAAGAGTGCAGATTTCCAATCTGTGGAGTTGGCGGACACAATCACAACAATGATCAGGCCTGTTAGCGTGAGGCCAGATGCGAATGGTGGTGCTCCTAGTCTCAACAGTCGCTTTTGCTTGATCCATCGGCGAACTTGCCTTTTGTTGACCTCCTTACGCAAATCTGAACCAAATTGGATGGGATCGTACAGTCTTTGCGAGTTCCACTCAGAGTGCGCGGTAGGCAATTCCAGGCCAAGTTCCCTAAGCTCTTCTGCCCTTCTGAGTGGCCATGCGCTGGTTTTTTCCTTCCACCTTGACCGAAGGTTCTGAATCTCATCCAGGTCACTAACTTCGACGCGCCTTCCTGCATTGATTTGGCGCAAGTACGAGCGCAAGGCACTCGCATCCCTAACCCACGAGCGTCTCGGCCTTCTGATGTAAGCTGTCAAGGCCATTCCAGTAAATACCGTCAGAAACAAAGCGCCCTCAATCAGATAGTACGGGATCCCCGACGCGGGCCAGCGCAATCGGCCATTGTCAACGAACAGAGACGCCCCGATTCCAGCCAGCGCGCCGGCCAATATATTCACCATGCTCATTGGCACAAGTTGACTGACTACCGCCTGAATATCCCGTTCTTCATCAGGAGGAGGCCTCTCGGCATCTTTAATTCGTCGATTCAGCTTCCAGTCATACCAGCCTAGGTCGAGGAAAGAATACAGTGTAAACGCCTGAGCCAAGAGGAACGCGAGGCCAACGGAACTTACTACGGGGGCTGCTATAGGCATGGACTGCCTCAGACCAGCTGCGGCCAACACGCCGACTACACCTCCCATTGGTCATTGGGTAAAGACAAAAGTTAAATCAGGCCAGTTCAGGCTAACCATCGAATGTGTTGGGCGAAACCAGCCAGCGCCACTGCAGCCGCACAGCCGCCCGCGCTCCAGGTGGTCACGGCGACGCTGCTGCGATCGGGCATGTCGAACATCCCCTTCTGGAGAAAAAACCCGAAGCAGCGAACTATGCTGATACCTGTAGCTCAATCATTGCCTCGACAAGGTCTTGGAGCAACTCCACAGCAGACCCGCCACGTACTCCGGCCGCAATTCTGCCGATAGACATCTTGACAACCCTAGCACGGCGTGGATTGAGCAAGGTTATGTGCGTTACGCTGAGACCAGCGGAATACAGCATAGCTGTGTAAGTCAGTGCTTGCCGCAAGTCGGGAACCCGAAATGGCCTAGCCACGGTTTTGACTTCAACGAGTTCAGACCCGGCAAGAACGTCGCCGACAGCAGAGTCAACTACACCGCATCCTGGTATAAACGGTGAAAACTTCGGCTCGACTAGCAGGGAGGTATATTTCTGTGTAACTTGAGCCAGTCGACCTACCTCATGCCATTCTGCAGGCGTCAATTCAGGGCGCGACTCAGCGCCGCGTGGGAGTTTCAACAGAAAATCGCGCGCCTTCTCCTCGACTTCCCCCCTGCTGTAAGAATCTCCAGCGAATTCGGAGCTGGCTAGGAGGAAGGCCGTTTCGGCGATAAACGCATGGCGCTTCGGTGTGCTACGGGGCATTACCGCAGTCCCAAGCGAAGTCTGGTGCGTGTTGGCTACGCTGATAACAGGCTCCATAGTTGGGGCGACCTGATCCCAGATCGAATTATGCCGTATAAACGTGCTCACAGATATCAAATTGGCACCTGCCATCCTCTATCGTGCTGACGTTTACTGGAGGCCCAGTCGCGCATTAGCGTCTCGAAAGCACCCATCAACGGCATGGAGGCTTGCCGCCAGTGGCTCCCTTCATCACCTAGCGCGTAAGAAGCGATGATGAATGCGCGCTTTACCCAGAGGTGGGCGGAGGAAATGTAATTCTTTTGGTCGCTCAGCCAGTACGTGACTCCCCATCGAGCGAGGATGAGCATGATATCGCGCTGTATGTACGGCGCGAACCCGCTGCCGAAACCATGGGGGGATTGATAGAGCCGAATAAGAAGCAACTCATTCTCGGTCGTATGCCGACTCGCCAGAACGCGAATCATGAAAGAGAGATTGAGATCCACTTGAGCCACGTAGTGCCGGTCATCGATCAGCTTTCGTATTGATCCATGAACCTTGTCTATGAAGTCAGGATCCAGGTCCGATATACAGTCGCGGATAGCCATCATTACTTGCGGTATGACCGGGGCTAGAGTCTCAATATTCTCCAACAGAGAGAGGACGGCCTGTTGGCGAGGAGTGGCATCCATGTAGCGGATAGCGTGAACAAGTCGGCGGGTCATGGCAGGGTCAATCCTGCCTTTGGTCAACTCTTCGCGGAGAAGGCTCAGAATATCGAAGTGATTAAGTTGTTCTCTTACTCTATCGTAATCTTTGGCGGCAGTGGGAGAGTACGGATCGTAATGAATATGGAGTTTCAGGAATGCCCCGGAGCTGCCTGCAGGAGGGTCCTCTGGTTCCAATACGGACAGATACTCTGCCGACTTCATAATTCTTGTCTTATTTTTCTGAAGGGTAAGCCCCTCATTGCGAAGAAGTTTCTCTGACAGAATTCCTACAGCTTTGTACGCGGCCTGGATATCGTCAACAAAGAACCGGTAGTCGTCGGCATAGCGGCAGAAATTCTTCATCGTAGGCTCGGTTATGATAAGGTGATCGACACGATTCAAGACAAGCTCTGCGAGAATCCGGGCGGCAGGCCCCCCCACAGGCAGGCCGTATGAGGTGTTGTTCGATAGTCGCTTGAGGATTGTCATGATGTACTTGGTCTTCGTGGCCGTACTGTCTACAGCACGGAGGGCGTTCTCCAGTCTGTGATGATATATGCGCGCGTAGAAGTCGCCGATGTCGACTGATACGACATACTTGTGATCTTCAGCATGTAGCCGCGTGGTCTTCTGGAATCGATTCCAGCTGTCTTGTGCAAACAGAGAGTGGTCTGTGGTGTCTGATCGGTACCTGTAAGAGAAGACCTTACTCAAGTCTTCGCTAAGCCGCGCACTTTCAATCTGAGGCGCCAACGATATTACGGCGCCTAGGAGATATGCGTTCCACAGCGGCTCGATTTGAGTTGCCCAGCGGAATCCTGTATAGCCGACAGGGGCGAGTGTCGAGTAGCTGTCCACCGGGAATCGGGTTACCTCCTCATCAAAATTTGAAGCCACGTCAGCAAGAAGATCGGCAACCTTCTCAGGTACGTCATGGAAGACATGATTCTCGATCGGAAGAGGGAACAGGTCGGTGTCGCCCCAGTTCGCAATGTTGTCGACGGCCTTGCGTAGGTCCTCTTTTGGCAACAGCGGCATCAGTACTCCACGGGTCCCAGTGTGGCTGGCCCGGCTAAGACGGATGCTCATCGGGCGCACAGTCAAACAGAGTGGGAGGTCCAGGTGCAAGCGCCGTCCCCCCAGATTGACTGATGATATCGAGCGAGATGACGCGCAGGAGCGACGTTTCTCCCATTGATGCAGACGTGCGCATATCTGGGGCTGTTGAGGTAGTTGTAGTTCGTGCAGCGTGATCAGGTTCACTCTCATGTCGACGAGAGTTTCGTGCCCGCCTCGTCACGTGTGCCTGGGTTGCGCTGCCGGAACTCCGGGGGGGGCAGGCATGAGGATTCCGTCCTGATGGCCCCGGCCACCTCAGGTCACGTGATCAACGTGTTCGGACTACTGGGGCAAGCTCAGGTTAGTAGCGCGTTTGCTCGTTCGCGAGCTAAGAATGGATCGGTTTAGCCCCCATCCATACTCTCTCGAAGCTGCCGAAGTACGCGGTGGTCATCGTGCCACTGCCCGACTCGCGGAGGGAGAACACGGGCGAGTGAGCAGCAGGGATGCCGTAGGCATGCTGGTTGACGAAGAGTTGGCCGTCGGCGCGGTAGATCGAGTTGTACAAGACGGTGTCGTGAAGACGGATCTCGACATTCTCTGACTCTGTGAGCGGGCAGAAGAGAGCGAGTGCGTTGCGGACCTTCGCGGCCATGGAATCACCGATGCCCTCTTCTTCGCCGCGTTGAGCGACACAAGCGCTGTCCGGATCGCCAAGCGCGAAGCGTACCCGCACACCGCGGGTTGCTTTGTCTGTAATGATGCCGAGTATGCCGGCGTCCTCGGCAAGGAACAAGGCGCTATAGGCGAGCACGCCGATCTCGTGCTCGGCTGACTCGAAGAAGCGTGTCCAAACGTCCCGTGGGATGGCCCAGCGATGTGGGTACACCGCGCCTAGTTCCTCTGGCCTCACTCGCGCTGTTAGCGGTCCTCCTGCCTCGGGCCACAACTCGCTCTCGTCCGCTCCTAGAAGGTCGGCTAGTGCCGTTCGACTGCTCGGGTAGGGCACACGACCGTTCAACCAGCGCCGGACAGTCTTGGGATCGACGCTCAGGCGTGCAGCGACGTCGACTTCGCGTAGTCGCGCCCGGAGCAGCGCTTGCCGTAGCGGTTCGTTCAAAGCTGCCTGCCTCCCGTCACACAGCGGGAACACGCCATCACGGTAGCAGAAGACGTCCTTAGAAGTCCCTAGCCGTTGTTTAGAAGTTCCGCGGTTCACGGAAGGCTGGATCACCCCGGAACAAGTGACACCGGGGCCGCAGCTTCGCCCGCACTTCAGCCGCAGAGAGAGGGCACGAGGCAAGCGCTCATGCATACGGAGACGGCCAAGGCACCTGAGGCAACGACCTTCGAGCAGTCCTACCGCGGAATGGCCGACCAGGTCCGCAGAGTGCGGGCCGACCTGGCGCTAATCGTGGCCGGTTGTCCTGTAGCGGATGCCTTGGTGTTGCTGGCGTCCGAGTTGGCGACCAACGCAATCTTGCACAGCCACTCCGGTCACCCCGACGGTACGTTCACCGTCCGAGCGACGCTTTACCCCGGCTACTACGCATGGGTAGAGGTCGTCGACCAGGGTGGCCCCTGGATCAACGACGAGTACGACGACGAGCACGGGCGCGGCCTGTCGATCGTGGCAGCCATTGCAGGAGACGACAATTGGGGCGTCGAGGCTGAGCTGGCCTCTCGCGTGGTATGGTTCCGGCTCGACTGGGACCAAGCAGACTAGCCCTGAAATCGCAACGAAGAACAGTTGGATTCGTGAGACGTCCCGAGATGGCGCGTCACGTCCGTGAGCGTCCCCAAGATGTTGCGTACTCTCGGGGCTTGTGAACCAAGCTGACTGGGCTGCTGAACTAGCACGCAAGCTCCTCGAAGTCCCGCTCCCGCGTCGCTGGGCCCATGTCCAGGGTGTCGCCGCGCAAGCTCGGACCCTCGCTCCGATCCTCGGCAATGACGCTGGCATACTCGAAGCCGCCGCATGGCTGCATGACATCGGCTATTCGCCTGAAGTCGTTGCTACGGGCTTTCATCCGCTCGACGGTGCCCGCTATCTTCGCGACGTCGAGCACGCAGACCCCATGCTGTGCAGGCTGGTAGCTAACCACTCGTGCGCGATCGTCGAAGCCGAAGAGCGCCGACTTGTCGACGCACTGTCGGGCGAGTTTCCGGCACCAACTCCGATACTCAACGACGCCTTGGCCTACTGCGACATGACGACCACTCCGACCGGCGCCATCGTCTCAGTGCATGATCGGCTCTCGGAGATAGTCGAGCGCTATGGCCCTCACGACATGGTCGCGCGGTTCATCCGCAAGGCGCAAACGGAGCTTGTCTCAAGCGTCGTGCGCACAGACCAGCGTCTTTCGCTGGCGATGACGAGCGCTAGATTACGACGGGCGATTCCCTACGCGCGAGGTAGTCGTTAATCCGGATCCGCATCGAGCGGTCCATGGTGTACTGGGCCACCGCGGATACTGGCACCCAGCGAACCTCACTCGATTCGCTGCTCGGCGTCGGTTGACCCCTCAGTGGACGCGCGGTAAGCACGATCGAGAACTCTTGACGAACCTCGCCGTTGCTGGTGTAGAGAATCACGTGTTTGGGGTCCGAGTAGATCCCGATGATTCCAGTGATCTCGCACTCGATTCCGGACTCTTCGAGCGTCTCCCGAACGGCGGCCTGCGCCACCGACTCGCCAAGATCGATCGCCCCACCAGGAACCGCCCAGTTGTCGTTGTCCGATCTACGGATCATCAGAATCTCGCCAGCGTCGTTCCCCACGACGACGTTGACCGACGGAACAAGGCTGTTTGCCTCCGGTGCGGTGGGATCGTCGTAGTAGTCGATCCTTCTGGGACTCACGCGCGTTTCCCCTCGGGTAGTTGCTGTGCTTCGTCCCAAACGCGCTCGAAGCTTTCTAGGTATGTCGCGGCCATCTCGGCACCTGGAATCTTACGCAAGTGGAAAACTGGCGCATTGTTAGCCATGACTCCGTAAATGTGCGTGTTGACCAATAGCTGTTCGTCGCCGCGGTAGATCGAGTTATAGAGGATAGTTCCGTGTAGCCGTATCTCGGCACTCGGCACCATGTGTAGCGAGCGGAACATCGCGATTGCGCTTCGCACCTTGGACGGCATTGTGTCCTCAATGCCTTCCGAATGGCCACGTTCCTTCACGAACGGACTCTCTGGGTCGCCGAGCAAGACGCGGACCCGTACGCCAGACTGTGCCTTTTCGGCGAGCAGCTGCCGCATGCCGGCGTCTTCAGCGAGAAAGTGCCCCGAGTAGACAAGGATCCCGATTTCTCGCTCGGCTTGGCCGAACAGATGTCCCCATGCATCCCTTGGCACGGCCCAGCGGTGCGGGTAGACGGCCACGATCTCGCTCTCGGACGCGGACAAGACCTGCTCATGATTGAGCGCGTCTGGCCAGATGTACGACTCATCCACGCCGAAGAACGCGGCCACGTCGTATCGATGCTTCCGGTAAGGGACGCGACCGGCGAGGATCCACCGCTCAACCGTCTTCGCGTCTACTTGCACGGCTTCGGCGAGCTTGGCGGTAGTGACCCGCCGCTCTAGGAGAAGCGCTCGCAGTCTCTCGTTTGCCATTCCACCGTGCCGAAGGACGCAATAGGACGGCTTCACCTTAGCGGAGACGTCCCGCCACGTCCACGAGATGTCCTGGCGCGTAGTCACTGCGTCCTTACTCCCTGCCGGACTCTGCTCATACCGCGCATTAGCGCCAATCAGGACAAGCCGGGGGCGGCTGAAAGGGAGGTTCGGATGCACAATCTCACTCTCATCGTCGCTCTCGCCGCGCAGAGGCGTCGTCAGTGCCCATGCGGTGCTGTAGCCGAGCGACCCTTTGGATCCTGCCGTAAGTGCCAGGCCCGCAAGGCCTGGCGCCGCAAGACCACTACTCCACGCCGCAAGGCCAACCGCGGGCGGTCCGCCCGCCGCGTCCACGACAGCGCCCGGTTCCTGGCCTATGTGCCGACCCTGGCCACCATCACCAGCAACGGAGTGATGGCCTGATGTCAGTAATCATCGTCCTGGCGCTGGTCTTCGCTCTCGCCGTCTTCGCTGGCATCGCCTTCGTGGCCGTGGTCGTCGCCATCCGCTCGGAACCGCGGAGCCAGATGACTACTCAGGCACACCGACCGCTCGCCGCGATGGTGCGCCGCTTCCTAGGCGTCTACGTCAGCAAGCCGACCGACCCAAACGTCGGTGTCCGCCGCGAAGAGTGCCTTACCGGAAACTCCGCTAACCGGCGGAGCGAGGGGGAGTGGGACCGATGACCCACCCGCCTGAGTGGATGATCGGCGAGCCGTGCCTCGTGTGCGGCTCACCGGACATCCTCGAATGTGAACTCCGTATCGGCGCCGGCCAGATCACGATGGGTTGGGAGTGCCGCGAATGCGGCTACTCCACCACATGGACGACCGACGCCGACGACATCGCGGGCCACGTCATCGAGCGCCGCATCGTCGAGCGGATGCCGCTCCATGCGATCACCGCTCTTTACGGCGAACGCGGATTGCGCGAACGGCTCGCCGCCGAGACCGCACGATTCGGCGACGCGACCGGACGCCGCAAGATCAAGCAAGCGTTGCAGGTCGCCGGACGGCTCCACGCACTCGACTACCGTCAGCGCGAGCCGTTCGTCAATCACCTGCTCCGCGTCGCGCTCCGGATCATCGTTCACTACGACGTTCGCAACGCGGACATCATCTGCGCGGCACTGCTGCACGACTTGGTCGAAGACCACGCCGACGACCTGTCGCCAGCCGGCCGACCGGGCGCGTTCGCGGTGCTGGCCGCGTGCTTCGGGCCACAGGTCGCCGACCTGGTCAGCGCGGTTACCAACCCCGTTTACGTCCCCGGCATCGGAGAGCACGAACAGTACCGTGCTCACGTCGTGGCCAGCCTCGAAAGCCACCCGTGGGCACGAGTCCTCAAGGCGTCCGATTTCGCAGACAACGGCGTTGGCCTGATCTACACGCCCGGCCCAAAGGCCGCGAAGTCGGCCCGAAAGTACGCCCCGCTCGTCCCTGCCCTGGCCGACCTCATCGCCCGCCAAGACACCCCGCTCACGTGCCAGGCCAAGGCACGCATCCTTCGCCAGCTCGACACCGCGCGGGAACGATTCGCGGCCATCGCTTCGGCGACGGTCGCCTCGGAAGGGAGGTGATCACAACTTGGCTATCTCGGTCTCGCTTATCGCCCTGCTGGCCGTTGCGGTCTGGCTGCTGCACAAGTTCGCCGGCTTGAAGCTCTGGCACGGCGTCGTGTGCGTCCTGTTCGGTTTCTACCTCGCATCGAGCAGCGTCGCCCCGGAGATCCGTACCACCGTGACCAGCATCATCCACGCCTTTACTGGCCAGGGCTGAACCGAAGCCCGCACTCAAAGGAGGTGGTCAACACGTCCAACCGCACCAGTCCCGACTCCGATCTTCAGGAGGTAGCCAACCGCCACGAGACCGCGACAGCGGCCATGGCCAAGGTCGCTAGGGCACTCGACACGATCCCGCTCTTGTGTGCCGAGATCAGGCGTCTACGCCGACGGCTCGCCACCATACTCAACGACTTCAACAACCTGCTCGCCGCAGCCAAGGCAACGCTCAGCGCTTACGCGGACGGCGAAGACGACCCGCTTTACTACCTTCGCGACGAACTCCGCGCACAAGGACAGCTACGCCCCGACCGTCACCAGGAGCGGCCATGAGCAGCCGTTCCACGCGCGGCCAACTCCGAAGACACGCCCGACGCCTCACCCGCGACGGCTACCAGCCGATGATCGTCATCAACTCCGGAAGCGACCTGCCCGAGTCGGCCACGACGGCGATCGGCCGTGCCATCTGGCGCTACCGCTCCGAACTCGCTCCGCTAGCTGTCGCCGCGGCAACGGCCATCGCCGCGACGACGCTCCACCACGCCCACCACGGCGCGTGGCCCTGGCTCGCCCTGGCCACGCTGGCACTCATTACGGCTCTGACCATTCCGCCACCCGAGTGGGCGCGTAAGGCGTGGGCCGTGCTCAACCGACCCGCGGAGCGCGTCTACGCCATTGCGGCAACAACCTCAGTCGGCGGCTGGCTCACTGTCGCGACGGCGATCGGCCCGGCCACCCCGCCCATGCCCGCAATCGCCGTAGCATTCACCATCGCATGCGGAATCCCTTGGTGGGCAAGCCGTCGACGTCGCGCGAAAGTCCGCGTTGATCGCATGCTCGAATCCTGGCCAGAGATCGCAAGAGCAACCGGCCTAGCCGGCTCGCAGATCATGTCCGCGCTGGTCGACGTCTGGGGCTGGCGCGCAAGGCTACGCCTGGCACGTGGCCAGACCATCAGCGACGTGGTCGGCAAGATACCGGCGATCGAATCCGGTCTTGGCACCTTCCGTGGAGCCGTCCGCGTCTACCCCACGCCCGACGACCTCGCGAACCGCTGCGAGCTACGAGTACTCGACATCGACCCCCACGCCGATGCGATCCCGTGGCCTGGCCCGTCAACGACCACGATCACAGAACCGGTCGACCTCGGCCCGTTCGAAGACGCGACACCGTGCCGAGTCCTCTTCCTTCGCCGTCACGTCCTGTTCGGTGGCGCGACCGGCGCTGGCAAGAGCGGCGGTCTCAACGCGCTGATGGGCAATCTGGCCCCGTGCCGCGACGTGGTCATCTGGGCCATCGACCTGAAGAAGGGCATGGAACTTGGCCCATGGGCATCGTGCATCGACCGACTCGCCACCACGCCCGACGAAGCCCGCGCACTCCTCGCCGCCGCGGTCAAGGTCCTCGAAGCTCGAGCCGCCCTACTCGCCGAGCACAGCAAGCGCCTCTGGGAACCGACCCCCGACATGCCCGCGCTGGTCATCGTCATCGATGAGTACGCCGAGTTGGCCGACGACGCCCCGGACGCGATCAAGGACGCCGACTCGATCGCCCGCCGCGGCCGCGCGGTCGCCGTCAACCTGGTCGCCGCGACGCAGCGGCCTACCCAGAAGGCCATGGGGCAAGGCGCGGTGCGCTCACAGATGGACGTCCGGATCTCGTTCCGCGTCCGCGAACGCAAGGACGTCGATCTCATCCTCGGCCAAGGCATGCTCGCCGCAGGCTGGCACGCCCACACGCTCAACGCACCCGGCAAGTTCCTTATCGCCGCAGCCGAGCACGACACGCCCAAGCGCGCCCGCGCCTACCTGCTCACCGACCAAGTCGTCGAAGCCGCCGCGACCTACTACGCGGACTACCGCCCGCCACTCGATCCCGTCTCCCTGCAAGCGATAGATCAAGACATTCATCCGGAACGTACCGTAATTCCACCCGAGACCGACACCGCGACTGTCGATGACGTGGCAGACGCACCGGACGTCCTGCTGTGGGTCGCGCTGATATGCGCCCCGTCAGAGGGAACCACCGTCCCGGACCTGATGACCGCGACGGGCATGAGCCGTCCGTGGATCTACCTACGCCTCCGCGAGCTCGCCGAACAAGGCCACGTGCTCCAAGTCAGCCGTGGCCGCTGGCGAGCCGTAACCGACAACACAGGGTGATTGTCTACGTCTACGTCTCACACGCGCGTCTGCACGTAAAGGGCGCAAACGCAGCCGTAGACAAAGACATAGACAACTACCCAAAGTAACCGCGAAAGGAGCCGCCCAGGGCCAACCCCGCCCACACAAGGAGGTGATGCCCACTTGCAGGCGTACACGGTGGAGCAAGTCGCGAAGATGCTCAACATCAGCCGCGACAAGGTCTACTACTTGCTGCGTACCCGCCAGCTACGAAGCATCAAGATCGGTAAGTCGCGCCGAATCACGGACCAGCACCTAGCTGATTTCATCGCCTCACTCGAACGAGACGATGCAGCTTGACGTCAGAGCAGCGCCCGGAACTCGTCCGGAGTCAACTCCGCGCTGGCCAGGATCTGGCGCATGGTGCCTCTAGGGACATCGTCGCCTGCGTGGACGGGCACGACAACCGCGCGTCGGCCGTCGGAATGACGCATGAAGCAATGGCTACCCTTGATGCGAACAACGGTGAAGCCGGCCTTTTCCAGCGCCCTGACGACTCTCGCTCCTGGTGTCGGCGGGACGGTGCTGGGCACAAGCCCGCACGCTACTACAAATCACGCCACGTCGAGCGTCAAAGTCATCTCGTCCGGTGGTCCGACCTCTTCGATCAGAAGTTCCAGTCCCTCACGCAGGTCGTCAAGCGCAGCTTCCTCCGTCGGCCCGTAGCCGAACGCGGCGACGCCAGGACGAAGCTGCGCGGCGCCGCACCAGACGCCGTCCTCGTCCTGCTCCACGACGTAGGGCACATGAACTATGCGGGTCACGACTCCATTATGCAGACTCGCTTGCAGATTCTCTTGCAGATGAACGTGGATCCATCGCGCACGTCTAGGGACGTCTAGGGACGTCTTGAGTTACAGTCGAAGGGAGGAGCACGTCGACCGAAAGGAGTTGATGCCCTGTGGCCAAGCCACCCCGGACGTCCGAGCCTAAGAAGCGCTATCGGGACCATGGCGACGACGGCATCTCCTGGGACAAGACCAACAAGTGCTACATCGGCACGATCTCACTCGGCTTCACGCCCGACGGGAAGCGCGTCCGCCGCACTGTACGCGGCAAGACGAAGACCGACGTCAAGGACAAGCTCGACAAGATCCACGAGGAGCTAGACGCCGGTATCCGCACGCCAGCCACGTACACCATCGAGCAGTGCGTCAACGACTGGCTCGACTCGATCGAGCGAGACGAGCACACCATGGCCACCTTGCGCAGCCAGGCAAGGAAGTGGATCTATCCGAAGATCGGCGCGACGAAGCTCAAGAACTTCAACGCGACCGACGCCGATCGATTCTTCAACGAACTCGCCAAGTCCCTCAGCAAGCGGTCGCTCATGATGATCAAGAGCACGCTTCGCCGCTCGATCCGCCGAGCGCAGGTCCATGACCTCATCCGCCGAAACGTGGTCGACCTAATCGACCTCCCGACCGGGCGGCCAGGCCACCCGTCACGCGCCATGACGGAAGACCAAGCGGCAAAGGTACTCAGAACGGCGAGCGGCAATGGAACCGGCTACGTCAAAGCAGTGAAGGCGAGCAAGGGCCGCTACGGCGCGACCCACGCGGCCACCGAGACCGGCGAGCTTGCGTGCGGCAACAAGCCGCACAAGAACGCGGCGATCATCGAAGTGAGCCGCGAGACGAAGGACGCAACCTGCCGCACGTGTCGCTCGCAACTCGGCATGGATGACGCCGACGACGGGACGCTTCGGCTCCAAGCGCTCTTCGTGCTGTCGATCACGCTCGGCCTACGCCCGGGAGAGCTGCGCAAACTCACGTGGGACCACGTGAACCTCAACAGGGGAGTGGTACACATCTGGCGATCGGCGAGCAAGACCGGCGACACCAAGACGCCGAAGTCGAAGCGCTCGCTCGTCTTGCCCCAGCGCGCGATAACCGTGCTCCGAGCGCACAAGGCCAGGCAAGACTACGAGCGGCAAGCCACCGGCGCCGCATGGCATGACAACGACCTCGTGTTCTGCCATGAAGACGGAACGCCCTACACGTCCGACCAACTCAACTGGCGGTTCAGCAAGGTCACTCGCCGCGCGGGCCTTGGCCACTGGCACGCCCACGAGGGTCGGCACACCGCAGTGTCGATCATGAGCAGCAACGGAGTTCCGATCCAAGAGATCAGCGACACCGTGGGCCACAAGTCAACCCACGTCACCGAGACCGTCTACCGGCACGTGATCGTTCCCGCGATCCGCGGGGGAGCAACGGTCATGGACAGCATCTTCGACGAAGACGACAACGACGACGCCGAGACGGCGTAAACGCTCATTGTCACTTGGATTGTCACTGAAAATAGAACAGAGGCTCGGAAAACCAGTGGAGCTAAGGGGATTCGAACCCCTGACCTTCTGCATGCCATGCAGACGCGCTACCAGCTGCGCCATAGCCCCGCAGCCCACCCGAAGGCCGCCAACTGGCGCCCTGTAGGTGGAACGCAGCTAGCATACCGGTTCTTCGCGCCTGTGTCGTACTCGGCGAAGCCGCCGCGCGAACACAAGCCCGCGGGCCGCAAAAGGTCTGCCCGTTACCCTGGTCCGGTGAGCACCGACCCCCACCGGGCCACGCCCACGGGCAAGCCGCGCGCTCGCTCCCTAGGCCTGAAGTTCCGCGGCACCCCAGGCCCATGGAACGCGATCACCGACGTCCCCGGTGTCGAGGTCGGCTACCAGACGCTGATCGAGGGCGACAGCGTACGGACAGGCGTCACCGCCATCCACCCTCGCGGCAAGGCGAACCCCGGCGACCCGGTGGCTGCCGGGTTCCACTCGCAGAACGGCAACGGCGAGATGACTGGCGTCTCCTGGATCGAGGAGTCGGGCACGTTCGAAGGCCCGGTCGCCATCACCAACACCCACGCGGTGGGGATCGCGCACGCCGGCATCATCAGCTGGATGAACCGGTATCACCCGGAGTTCACCGAGGTCTGGCTGCTGCCCGTCGCCGCGGAAACCTGGGACGGCTACCTCAACGACATCAACGGCCACCACGTCACCGAAGACACCGTGGTCGCCGCCCTCGAGGCCGCCAGCCACGAACAGCCAGACGAAGGCTCCGTCGGCGGCGGCACGGGCATGAACTGCTACCAGTACAAGGCTGGCTCGGGAACCGCATCCCGCCAAATCGACTACGCCGGCACCACTTATACGGTCGGCGTGTTCGTGCAGGCGAACTTCGGGCGCCGGGACGAGCTCACGGTCACCGGCATCTACCTCGGCGAGGAGTTCGCGGACGACAACCCGATGCGCGACGCCAGGAACGCGGCCCCCATACAAGGCGCGGGCTCTGTCATCGCCGTCGTCGCGACCGACGCCCCGCTGTTCCCCAGCCAGTGCAAGGCGTTCGCCCGGCGGGTCACCTCCGGCCTGGCCAGGACCGGCACCAGCGGCTCCCACTTCTCCGGCGACCTCTTCCTCGCGTTCTCCACCGCCAACCCCGGCGCGTTCACCTCCGAGGCCAGCGGCCCGGGCGTAACAGCAGCAACGGCAAACGCGTACGACCAGCTCACCTTCATCCCGTGGCCGCACATCGACCCGTTCTTCGAGGCCGTCGTCCAGGCCACAGAAGAGGCCGTCATCAACTCCCTCATCGCCAACGAGGACATGACCGGCCGGGACGGCCACCGGTCCCCAAAACTGCCGAGGGACCGGCTAAAAGAGATCGTCGCGGCCCGCGACGCCAGGGGCTAGCCAAGACCTGAGCAGGGTGTCCGAGACGCGGTGGTTTCTGGCATCATGTCCCCACCACAACCCCGCGCACGGAGCCTTGGTTACCCCTCCGTTGACATCTGTCGATATTCTCGTTTAGCGTCGTTCACCTGGCGTCAACGTTCAACGGGGTAAGGGGCCGAGCATGCAGCGCACGTCCGCGGTGTCCCGCCCTGCCTGGGCGAACGCGATCGGGGGCGTCGGGCCCAACCGGAAGTCCCCGGTTGAGATCCTGGCCACCGCGGCATCGGCCTTCACCCGAACCTCCTATGCGGAGGTCACCGGCCTGCGCGCGGGCAAGTTCGGCCGCTGGACGGACGGCGTGACGGCCATGCGCGAGGACTGCGTGGCGTTCGCGGCCTACTGGCGCGCGCACAACGACCACGTGCTGCATGACCTCGAGACCCAGACCGAACCCG
>Ga0335075_10005527_pt1 | contig 19613 bp, 13 predicted proteins | sample Lox_Sample_24_FD_206723 | JGI IMG/M metagenome (GOLD analysis project Ga0335075, IMG submission 206723) | Soil microbial communities from Loxahatchee National Wildlife Refuge, Florida, United States - Lox_Sample_2.4 | ecosystem: Environmental > Terrestrial > Soil > Wetlands | place: USA...
GGGGCACAGGCCGAATCTCACTGAAAGTAACCGTTCGATCGCGCAGGGCGCAAGGGAGGCTACCCGGCCTTGCCGGGCTTCTGCCACGCGGCGCTGACTCTACTCGTTAAGCAAAGCGGCCTAGCCGCGCCGCCCGGCACCCGGGCGTACCTGCCAAGGTCAGGCCATTGGTCCCAGGCATCGGGACCAACGCCCCTGGCACGGCGTCAAGCCGGGACAGAAGGTCGCACCAGAGCGGGTTGCGCTACGGCTGCGACCGGAGAACAAGCGACTGGCTCGCACGTCACGCGGATTCAGGAAATCTATCGCCGATGGGAAAGAAGGGTGAGGCTATGGCCCGCGAATGCCGCCGGGTGGTAACAGGTCACACTCCCGAGGGGAAGTCAGCGGTTCTGTATGACTCGTCGGTGCCGCTGCTCGAGGAGGATAGCGCCGGCGCCCGGCAGGAAGACCGCGCCGGCGCGGCATCGCGCGTCATCTGGACGACGCAGGGCTTCCCGGCAGACAACGACGGTTCGTCTGACGCCGCATCGCGGAAGGTCGGTACCAGCGAGAGCGATGGCACGATTTTCAGGATTGTGCAGTACGCGCCCGGGGTCACGGCCCGCCATCACCGCACGAACTCGATTGACTACGCGGTCGTATTGTCCGGATCCATCGAAATGGAGCTGGACAGTGAAACCGTGCAGCTGGCCGCAGGAGACCTGCTGGTCCAGCGAGGGACCATTCACAACTGGATCAACAACGGAACCGACCCGTGCATCATCGCCTTCGTTCTGATCGGCGCACATCCCGCAACCGTAAACGCGGTTCCCCTGCCTGCCGTGGGCTAACCCGGCACCGGAGACAAGGAGTCTTCCGCAATGGCCGAAACTGACCTGCTGGGCGGCCGTCTTCCCCTGCTCGCGCCGGATGCTCTCTCCGGCGGGCAGAGGCAGCTTTATCAGCGGATGCGTGCAAACCAGGTCCCCTGGGCCAGCCGTCACAATTTTAAGGGCATGACCGGCGACCAGAGGCTGATCGGGCCCTTCAACCCCCTTCTCTACAGCCCTGAAGCGGGCACGGGATTTCTTGACTTCGAAAGTGCCGAGGAACGGGCAACGTCGCTGGGCGACAGAGTCCGGCAGGTCGTGATCCTCAGCGTCGGCTCAGTGTGGCGATCCGGCTACGAAATCTACGCCCACGCGGCAGTGGCCAGCCAGTCGGGATTGCCAGACGACGCGATCCGGGCGCTCCAGAGCGGGGAGGCCGCGGCCGACCTGACCGGCAAGGAGCAACTAGCCCAGGCCTTCACCCTGCAACTGGCCTCGCTGCACTGCGTCGACGCGGCTGTCTATGAGAAAGCAGAGCGCGCATTCGGCAGGCAAGGACTGGTTGACATGACGCTTCTCATCGGCAGGTACCTGACGATCTGCGCGCTTCTCAACGCATTCAGCATTCCCCGGCCGTGACAAAACCAGGGAGTACCTTTCCTGCGGACTCCGGCAGTGCCATGAGGGGACGAGCACCGGCTCGCGGCCTGAGTCTCGCATTGTAAGAAAAACGAAAAACCATGCAGAGGAGTTCACGGTGAGGCAAATTCTGTTCCCGGACAACGAGTCGTTCTGGTACGAGACGCTGCGCTCGTTCGATCACATCGCCTACGGCGGCGCGGACTTCGCCGAGGTCCTGGTCATCAGCGACCAGATCACCGCAGGCGACAACGACAGCTGGCACGACGCGTACCTGGCGGCCGCGGACCGGATCGCCGCCGAGGCGGACGACGCGCTGCGCGGCGGCCACCGCATCAGCGCGCGGGACGGGCTGCTACGCGCCCACAGCTACTACCGGTCGGCCGACTTCTTCCTGCACGGCCACCCGGACGACCCCCGGCACTACCACGCCTTCGACCGCAGCGTCGAGTGCTTCCAGGCCGCGGCGCGGCTGTTCACCACGCCGGCCCGGCCGGTGGAGATCCCGTATGAGAACACCACCCTGCCTGGCTACTTCTACCGCGCGGAAGGAGATCCCGGCATCCCACGGCCGACCGTGATCACCCATACCGGGTTCGACGGCACTGCGGAGGAGATGCACTTCCAGGGCGCGGCCGCGGGCGCCGAGCGCGGCTACAACGTGCTGTCCTTCGACGGCCCGGGGCAGGGCAGCGCTCTGCACCGCCAGCACCTGGTGTTCCGGCCCGACTGGGAGAACGTCATCGGCCCGGTCGTGGACTACGCCCGCGCCCTGCCCGGCGTCGATGGGGAGAAGATCGCGCTATGGGGGCTGAGCATGGGCGGCATGCTCGCGCCGCGCGCGGCGGCGTTCGAGCACCGGCTGGCCGCGGTGATTGCCGTCGACGGCATCTACGACATTGGCCAGACAGTGCGGGCCCAAGCCGGCGACATCCCGGACCTGGAACAGCGGCTGCGCGCCGGTGACGACCCGGAAGCAGACGCCCTGATCGCCCGGCAGATGGCGGCCAGCCCGTCCATGCGGTGGGAGATAGCGCTGGCCCAGTACGCATTCGGCGCGCCCGGCCCGCGCCAGGCCTGTGCTGCCTTCCTTGACTACCACCTGCGCGACGGGATCGCGGAGAAGATCGCCTGCCCTGCTCTGATCTGCGACGCCCCAAGCGACCTTTTCCTCGCCGGCCAGCGCCAGCCACGGCAGCTTTTCGACCACCTGACCTGCCCGAAGACATTCCTGCAATTCACCGAAGACGAAGGCGCCGACGCCCACTGCCAGGTCGGCGCGCAGCGCCTGGCCCTCGCCCGGATCTACAACTGGCTCGACGACACCCTGGGCGCCTCGGACAAGCTCCACGGCACCAGCAATGAGAACCGGTAGCCCGGCTCCAGCAGCCAGGCCGCCCCGGACCGCTGGCCGTCATGCCCGCGCGACAGCTGGCGAGGGCAGGTAGCCGCGCGTGGCAAATCCCCGATCTTGCTGCGGCGGGGCAGCATGAAGGTCGCGTGCCAGGCGCCACCAGCGCGGCCGCAAGCCGGGCCTAAGCATGAGCCAGCCGCTAGCCCGGGCCGCCAGCCAGCTCTAGCGCCCGCGTGTGTCCATTGCTCGTGGAGGCGATCCGCGCGCCCAGATAAGTGAATGACAGCGCCCGCAGCACTGCCACTCCCCAAGTCGTCGACTGGGGGCCAGCCAGGCCCAAACGAGATAGTCACGCTGAACGCCCTGCACGCCGTGAAAGCCGCCAGGCACCTGACCCCACTCGCCGTCCGAATCTGAACCCGCCGCGCACCACTCGCTTCCCCCGCAAAAGCGGGCGAACGTTGCCTGTTACGGCACTAGGCCGACGCCGCATGGTGTGGCATACAGAACGTCTCCTCGAGCCAGTCGAAGATGCGCTGCGCGGACAGCAGCGGGGAGCCGACCTGGCAATGGTCTTCGGCGCCCTCGGCGGCCGTAAAGTTCAGGAAGGTCTTGTCGCAGGTGAGCGCGTCGAACAGCTGCCTCGCTTGCCCGGGGTACCACGGGTCGCCCTCGGAGTCGACCACGAGGGTCGGGCAGGTGATCTTCTCGGCGACCCCGGCCAGCGTGTAGTCGAGGGCCTTGAGGAAATAGTCGGCCGGGGAAGACGCCCGGAACGTGAAGATCCCGTTCTCGATGCCCCACCTGGAGTCGGTGCTCGCGTCCATCAACGCTCGCATCACCTTGTCGGTCCCTGCGGGATCGCCGCGCACCCAGTCGATGGCGGCCTGGCGCGACATGCCGCCGGGCAGCCGGGGCGCCATGAAGTCGAAGACGCCTCCGTTGGCGATGCACGCCGCGATCCGGTGCTCGAACGCCGCGGCCCGGGGCGCGAGGTAGCCGCCGAAGCTGATGCCCAGCAGGGCAATGCGCTCCGGATCAACCGCCGGGAGGCCCAGCGCGCAGTCGACGACCGGCGTGACCACCGCCTCCCAGTCCGGCCGGAAGCCGAGGCCTTGTTCGCGGATCACTTCACCCTGCCCCGGTCCCTCGAACGTGAGGCAGTTGATCCCTCGGGCGGTGGCGGCCATCGCGTTGGCACGGAGTTCCTCCTGGGTACCGTCATACCCGGTGTGCACGATCAGCGTGGGAGCCCTCGCCCCGGCTTCGCCTGCAGGGTAAAAGTAGCCCGGAAGCGTCGTATCCAGATAGGGGATGGCCACGCGCTCGACGGCCAGGTGGGTCAGGTCAAGCGCCTGCTGGAAGCAGGCCCGCGCCCGGCGGGAAAGGTCGGTGATGCGGGGGTCACCCGGGTCGCCGTGCAGGTAGAACTCGGCGGCGCGGTAGTAGTTGGAAGCCCGGAGGTAGGCCTCCCGGGCGCTGACCTTATGGCCACGTTCCCGGCTCCGCTCGGCGATCTCGTGCACCCGGCGGGCGGTTTTGAGCCATTCGCTGGTCCAGCTCTCGAAGTCGCCCTCCCGGATGCGGTGCGCGGTCGACAAGACCTCTCCGGCCTCAGCGTCGCCCGAGGCTGCCGAGCCAAGCAGCCGGAGCGTCTGGAAATCGAACTGGGTGTCGTTGAAGATGACATGCATCGCTGTCTGATCTCCCAAGGAGTCGTACCGGACCTGACCCGTCCAACTTCGCAGGCCGGCCGAACCCGTGGCAGGGGCATTAGTCCCCGGTCGCGAACCGGAGGCCGCCATCTCAGCGCCCCGCACCTCTGAGACGGTGCGCTGGCCGGGGCATACCCGCCGTTTTCGGCGCGGGAGCGGCTGCGCTGAGGCGAAAGCGCCTGTCCCGTCGTATGCGCGATGCCGGCCAAGGTCCCGGCGTCCCGGACCTCTCGGCTCTGTCCACGCCAGGTGCTGCCGCGGCATCGTCGGCGCGTGAACGTTTGCGCTGACGCGGACACGCCGCGATGCTGACCCGGCTGCTGCGCACGTACCTGCGCCCCTACGCCCGGCAGGTCGCCGTCGTGGTGGCGTTGCTGGTGGCGCAGAGCGTGGGGAACCTGTACCTGCCCAACCTCAACGCCGACATCATCAACGGCGGGGTGCTCAAGGGGGACATCGGCTACATCTGGCGCACTGGCGGCATCATGCTGGCCATCACGCTCGCGGTCGGCGCGGTCGCCGTCGTGGCGGTGTACTGGGCATCGCGGGTGGCGATGGGGGCCGGCGCGGACCTGCGGGCCGCCGTCTTCGGCCGGGTGCAGAGGTTTTCCGCGCGTGAGGTGAACCGTTTCGGGACGGCGTCGCTGATCACCCGCAACACCAACGACGTTCAGCAGATTCAGCTGTTCCTGCTGATGGCGCTCATGCTGATGGTGATCGCGCCGATCATGTCGGTGGGCGGCGTGATCATGGCGCTGAAGGAAGGCCTGGCGCTGTCGCCGCTGCTTGGCGTCGCCGTGCCGGTGATGGCCCTGGTCATCGGCATCATGGTGGCCCTTGTGGTACCGCAGTTCCGGACTATGCAGGTGAAGATCGACCGGATCAACCAGGTGCTGCGCGAGCAGATCACCGGCGTCCGGGTCATCCGCGCGTTCGTCCGCACCGAACCAGAAGCCCGCCGGTTCGGCGAGGCGAACGCCAGCCTCACCGCCACCGCGCTGGCGGTCAACCGCGTCTTCGCGCTGGCCATGCCGGCGCTGATGCTGATCCTCAACCTGGCTAGCGTGGCGGTCCTGTGGTTCGGCGGGCGCCTGGTCACCGAGGGCTCGATGCCGATCGGCAACCTCACCGCGTTCCTCACCTACATCCTGCAGATCCTGATGGCGGTGATGATGGCGGTAATGATGGTGATTCTCGTCCCGCGCGCCGCGGCGAGTGCCGAACGACTCCAGCAGGTGCTGGCCACCGAGCCGTCGGTCGCCGACGCGGCGCGCCCGGTCGTGCCCGGCCACCCGACTGGGCTGGTGGAATTCCGGAACGTCGGCTTCGGCTACCCCGGCAGCGAGCGGCCGGTGGTCACCGGCCTGTCGTTCATCCTCCGTCCCGGCGAGACGAGCGCGATCATCGGCGGGACGGGAAGCGGCAAGACAACCCTGCTCAACCTCATCCCGCGGTTCTTCGACGTCACCGATGGGGCCGTGCTCGTCAACGGCGTGGACGTGCGGGACCAGGAGCTAGAGCGGCTGTGGGCGGGGATGGGGCTGGTCCCGCAGGCAGCGTTCCTCTTCAGCGGCACGGTCGCTAGCAACCTGCGGCTCGGCGAGCCAGACGCGACCGAGGCCGGACTGTGGCATGCCCTCGACATCGCCCAGGCGGCCGATTTCGTCGCCGCGATGCCCGGACAGCTGGATGCCACCATCGACCAGGGAGGCACCAACGTGTCCGGCGGCCAGCGGCAACGGCTGGCGATCGCGCGGGCGCTGGTCAAGCGTGCCCCGCTGTACCTGTTCGACGACTGTTTCTCGGCGCTGGACGCCGCCACCGACGCGCGGCTGCGCGCCGCGCTGCGCACCGGCACGGGTGAAGCTGCCGTGGTCATCGTCGCACAGCGGGTGAGCACCATCATGCATGCCGACCGCATCATCGTGCTTGACGACGGGCAGATCGCCGGGCTCGGCACGCATCAGGAGCTGATCGCCAGCTGCGCTCCGTACCGCGAGATCGTGGTCTCCCAGCTCGGCCAGGAGGCCGCGGCATGATGGGGCGCCCGGCGGGCGCGATCCAGCGCGGACCCGGGGCAGGCGGACCGGGTATGGGGCCGGCCCCGGAACGCAGCAAGGATTTCTGCGGCACCGGGCGGCGGCTGCTCTCCCGGCTCGCCCCCGAACGGGTCCGGCTGCTGATCGTGCTGGTCTCCGGGGTGGCTTCGGTGGGGTTCCTGGTCGCCGGGCCGAAGATCCTCGGCAACGCCACCAACGTCCTGTTCGACGGCGTCGTCGGCAAGCAGTTCCCGGTCGGCGTCACGAAGGCACAGGCTGTCGCGCTGCTCCGCGCGCGTGGCCAGGGGCAGTTCGCCGACATGCTGGCCGCCATGAACGTCACGCCGGGCGTTGGCGTCGACATCATCCGGCTCGGCCAGATCCTCGGCGTCGCGGCGCTGGTGTACCTGCTCGGGGCGGCCTTCAACTTCGGCCAGGGCTTCATGATGGCCGGCATCACCCAGCGCGCGATGTCCGGGCTGCGGCGGGAGGTCGAGGAGAAGCTGGGCCGGCTGCCGCTGCGGTACTTCGACAGCCACCCGCATGGCGACATCCTCAGCCGGGTCACGAACGACATCGACAACCTCACCACCACGCTGCAGCAGGGACTGAGCCAGCTGGTCACCTCGGTGCTGACCATCGCCGGGGTGCTCGGCATGATGTTCTGGATCACGCCGCTGCTCGCCGCCGTCTCGGTGATCACCGTCCCGGTCGCGGTCGCGGTCACGGCCGTCATCGCGCGCCGGTCGCAGGTCCAGTTCACGGACCAGTGGGACCGGACCGGCACGCTGAACGGCCTGGTCGAGGAGACCCACACCGGTCATGTCCTGGTGCAGGTCTTCGGGCGGCGGCAGGCGGTCATCGGCGCGTTCGCCCGCCAGAACCGGGCCCTGTATAGCGCGAGCTTCCGCGCCCAGTTCCTGTCCGGAACCATCCAGCCGTCGATGCAGGTCCTGGCCAACATGAACTACGTCGTGATCGCGGTCATCGGCGGGTACTGGGTGGCCTCGGGCCGGATCTCCCTCGGCGACGTGATCGCCTTCATCCAGTATTCGCGCCAGTTCACCATGCCGATCACCCAGATCGCCAGCCAGATGAACCTGCTGCAGTCCGGCATGGCCTCGGCGGAGCGGGTCTTCGAGTTCCTCGACGCCCCTGAGCAGCAGCCCGACCGGGCCGTCCCGGCAATCCGCCGGGACGGCGTGAGCGGCCGGATAACGCTCGAGCACGTGCGGTTCCGGTACCAGCCGGACAAGCCGCTGATCGAGGATTTCAGCCTGGAGGCGGCCCCGGGCCAGACCGTCGCGATCGTCGGGCGCACCGGTGCGGGCAAGACGACGATCGTCAACCTGCTCATGCGGTTCTACGAGATCGACTCCGGGCGGATCATGCTGGACGGCACCGACTACCGGGAGCTGACGCGCGACCAGGTGCGCGGCTGCTTCGGCATGGTCCTGCAGGACACCTGGCTGTTCGCAGGCACGATCAGGGAGAACATCCGCTACGGCAGGCAGGATGCCACCGACGAGGAGGTCGCCGCGGCGGCCCGGGCCGCCCGCGCTGACTCCTTCATCCGCCGGCTGCCCGAAGGCTATGACACCCGGCTGGACGAGGAAGCGTCCAACATCTCCGCCGGTCAGCGGCAGCTGCTGACGATCGCGCGCGCCTTCCTTGCCGACCCGCCGGTCCTTATCCTCGACGAGGCCACGAGCAATGTCGACACCCGCACCGAGATCCTCGTGCAGGACGCGATGGCGAAGCTGCGGCAGGGCCGGACCAGCTTCGTCATCGCCCACCGGCTGTCTACCATCCGCAACGCGGACACGATCGTGGTGATGGACGACGGGCGGATCGTCGAACAGGGCGACCACGACAGCCTGCTCGCCCGCCGGGGCGCCTACTACTCCCTGTACACAAGCCAGTTCACCGAGGCGCCGGCGGCGTAGCCGGGACTCGGGCAAAGGTACGTTACTAGCGGGACTTAAGCCTCTGGGCTGCATAAATGGGCGATGGTGGACTGAAGGACGTCAGTGACCACAAGGTGCCGGAACAACGGAGCGAACGTTCCGGCGGGACGCCAGCCGGGCGTCCCAGGGGAGGCGTCATGTCAAGCTCTGCAGCCGCCCGTCTTCCAGACGGGCAACCCGAGGGACCGCGATTCACTTCGGCAAAGGATGAGCAAAAGGCGCGTGCCCTAGGGCTGACCTCGGCGACCGGCCTGGTCATCGGCAGCATCATCGGCACCGGGGTGTTCACGATGCCCGCCGTGCTGGCCGGCGCGGGAACCAGCTCACTGCTCGTGCTGCTCGTCATCGCGATCGGCGCGATGCTGCTGGCGGTCATGTTCGGGCAGCTCACCCGGCGGGTGCCGAATTCCGATGGCGGGCTGTACGCCTACGCCAGGCACGAGTTCGGCGACTTCGCCGGCTATCTCACCGGCTGGTGCTACTGGATCCAGGCGTGGGCCGGGAACGCGGCCATCGTCGCCTCGTGGGTCTTCTACGTCGATGCCCTGTTCAGCATCAATCACCCGAACTCGATGACCAACTGGGGCATCGCCCTGCTGGGCCTGTGGATCCCGGCGCTGCTCAACCTGGCCGGCATCAGGCAGATGGCCTGGTTCCAGAACGTCACGGTGGTACTGAAGTTCCTGCCGCTGCTGTTCGTCGGCATCGTGGGCTGGTTCTGGGTGTCCAAGGACAACTTCGGCGCGTTCAACGCCTCCGGCGGCAGCCTGTACAGCGCGATCGGGATCGCCGCGGGCGTGGCCCTGTTCTCCTTCATCGGCGTCGAGGCGGCCGCGATCACCGCCAAGCGGGTCCGCGACCCGCGGCGCAACGTCGGCCGGGCGTCAGTGCTCGGCACGCTCGCCAGCGCGATCGTGTACCTGGCGGCGTCGGCCGCGGTGATGGGCCTGGTCTCACACGCGAGCCTGGTCAGCAACGGCGCGCCGTTCGTGCCCGCCTTCGAGACGGTCTTCGGCCACAGCGCCTGGGCCGGCAAGCTCGTGTCCGCCGTGGCGGTGGTGTCCGGCATCGGCGCGCTGAACGGCTGGACGCTGATCGTCGCCGAGACCTCGCGGGCGCCAGCCCAGGACGGGCTGTTCCCCGCGCCGTTCGCGTGGACTGACCGCCGGGGCACCGCGTGGTTCGGCATCCTGGTCGGGACGATCCTGCCCTCGCTGCTGATGCTGTGGCGTTACACCGCGAGCTCCGGGCTGACCGTGTTCACCTACCTGGTCGACCTGACCGTCGTCACCGTCGCCATCCCGTACCTGATGTCCGCGTGCGCGCAACTCGCCTACCTGGTCTCCCGGCGCCGCAAGGTGCAGGGCTGGCTGCTGGTCCGTGACCTGTCGATCACCGGCGCCGCGGTGCTGTTCTCGATGTGGGTGACGTTCGCGTCTGGTTACTCGGCGGTCTACGAGGCCCTGGTGATCGTCCTGGCCGGCATCATCATCTACGCCTTCCTCAAGGCGCACCGCGAGGCGGCCGGCCTGGTGCCCGCCCCCGTGGACCTCGACGTGACGGCGCCCGCGATCGCCAGCGGGACAGCTGAGGGCACAGCGCCGGGGCAGGCAACGGTCCCGCGGGCGCGTCAGCCGCATCAGCTCCACCTCGCGTGGCCGCACGTGACAACGCGCCGGGACGCCGCCGGAGACGCTGCCGGCGACACCGGAAAGGGGGAGCGGTCATGACGTTCGGCGTGCAGTCTGAAATCGGCCAGCTGCGGCAGGCCATCATCCACCGGCCAGGCCTGGAACTGTCCCGGCTGACCCCGCAGAACATCGGCGGCCTGCTGTTCGATGACGTGCTGTGGGCGAAGCGGGCCAAGGAGGAGCACGACGTATTCGCCGAAACGCTCCGCAGCCACGGTGTGCGGGTGCACTACTTCGGCCAGCTGCTGGCCGAGACCTTCGACGTTCCCGCGGGCCGGGAGTTCGTGCTCGACCGGGTGTGCACTCCAGAGAGCCTCGGCCCGTCCCTGGTCCGTCCGGTCCGGGCGCTGCTGGACGACCTCGACAGCGCGCAGCTTGCCGAGTATCTCGTCGGCGGGGTGCTGAAGGCGGACCTGCGTCCGCTGCGGGCGCGCAGCCTGAAGTGGGACATGCTGCGGGCCGACGACTTCCTGCTGCCGCCGCTGCCCAACCACCTGTTCCCCAGGGATAACTCCTGCTGGGTCTACGGCGGCGTCTCGGTCGACCCGATGGCCAAGCCCGCCCGGCAGCGGGAAACCCTGCACATCCGGGCCATCTACCGCTATCACCCGATGTTCGCCGGCGCGGAATTCGTCACCTACTACGGGGACGACGACGCGACGCACCTGCCCGCCAGCATCGAGGGCGGCGACGTGCACGTGCTCGGCAACGGCGCCGTGCTGATCGGCATGGGCGAGCGGACCACGCCGATGGCGGTGGAGATCCTGTCCCAGGCCCTGTTCGCCAGCAGGCAGGCCACTGAGGTCATCGCCGTGCAGCTCCCGGAGTCGCACGCGATGATGCACCTGGACACGGTCATGACGATGATCGACCGGAGCACCTTCGTTCTTTACCCCTACATCGACAGGCACTTCCGGTCCTGGACAGTCACCCCCGGCCGTTCGGGAGAAAAGGAACAAGAACTGGCCGTCAGCCAGAACCAGAACTTCTGGGAAACGCTGGCCGCCGCGCTCGGCGTGCCCGAGGTAACTGTGCTCGTCACGGACGAGGACATCCGCGCCGCCGAGCGCGAGCAGTGGGACGACGGCAACAACTACCTGGCCGTCGCGCCCGGCGTCATCCTCGGCTACGAGCGCAACGTCGCCACGAACACCATGCTGCGCAAGCACGGCATCGAGGTCATCACCGTGCCCGGCGGCGAACTCGGCCGGGGCCGTGGCGGGCCGCGCTGCATGACCTGCCCGATCGAGCGCGACCCCGCCTGATGCCCCAGGCGCTACCGGAAAAGGGGAAGCTGATGGACCTGCACGGACGCAGCCTGCTCGCGGTGACCGACCTGACCGCCGCGGAGTTCACGTACCTGGTCGATCTCGGCCGGGAGCTGCGCGAACAGAAGCGCCGCGGCTTCGTCGAGCGCCGGCTCGCTGGCCGGAACATCGCGCTGATCTTCGAGAAGACGTCCACCCGCACGCGGGCCGCGTTCGAGGTCGCAGCCCATGACGAGGGGGCTCAGGTTACCTACCTGGGCCCCGGAGAGACCCAGCTCGGTGAGAAGGAGTCCGTCAGGGACACTGCCCGCGTGCTCGGCCGCATGTTCGACGGCATCGAATACCGCGGCTTCGCGCAGGAGTCCGTCGAGGTCCTCGCGGCGGAATCAGGAGTGCCGGTGTGGAACGGCCTGACCGACACCTGGCACCCCACCCAGATGCTGGCCGACGTGCTGACGATCACTGACCACTGCGCCAAGCCGCTGCCGGAGGTCACCCTGTGCTACCTGGGCGACGGGCGGAATAACACCGCCAGCTCGCTGCTGGTCACCGGAGCTCTCCTCGGCATGGACACGCGGGTCTGCGCGCCGTCGCCGCTGCGGCCCGCGGGGTTCGTGGAGGACATCGCCGGCGCGCTGGCGCGGCGATCGGGCGCCCGGCTGACCGTGACCGGCGACATCCGGGCGGCCGCGGCCGGCGCCGACTTCCTCTACACGGACGTGTGGCTGTCGATAGGGGAGCCGCAAGAGGAGTGGGACGATCGGATCGACCTGCTGCTGCCGTACCAGGTAAACGCCGCAGTGCTGGCGGCGACCGGCAACCCCGCGGTGAAGTTCCTGCACTGCCTGCCCGCCCTGCACAACCGCGACACGGGGATTGGCCAGCGGCTGTACGACAAGCGGGGGCTGGCAGCGCTCGAGGTCACCGACGAGGTCTTCGAGTCGCCCGCCTCGGTCGTGTTCGACCAGGCGGAGAACCGGATGCATACGATCAAGGCGCTGATGCTCGCCACGCTGGGCGCGGTGGAAGGCCCGGGAGGGCCGTGACATGACTGCAGAGTCCCCGAACCCGCTGGAGCCACTGGCACAGCTGTTCCGGGACCTGCGTTCGACGCCCGGCGGCTTGTCCGGCCGCGAAGCGGCGCGACGGCTGGAGGCCGCCGGGCCTAATGAGCTGGCCCGGCGCGGCGGGCGGCGCTGGCCCGGCGAGCTGGCCGCGCAGTTCACCCAGCCGCTCGCGCTGCTGCTCGCCGTGGCCGCGGTGCTGGCCTGGGCGAGCGGCACGCCGAAGCTGGCGATCGCGATCGCCGTGGTGATCTTGCTCAACGCCGCGTTCTCGTTCGCCCAGGAACTGCAGGCCGAACGGGCCGTGGAGGCCCTGGCGGCGTTTCTCCCCGAGCGCGCCCGGGTGCTGCGTGACGGCGCCCCGCAGGACATCGAAGCCCGCTCGCTGGTGCCCGGTGACGTGCTGCTGATCGGGGAGGGGGAGCGGATCTGCGCCGACGCGCGGCTGATCAGCGGCACCGTCGAGGTCGACATGTCCACGCTCACCGGGGAGTCGGTTCCGGTGACCTGTTCCGCCGGGGGCGCGGACGCCACGGTGCCGCTGCTGCAGGCACGGGACGTGGTGTTCAGCGGCACCGAGTGCACCGGTGGCGAGGCGCGGGCCCTGGTCACCGCGACCGGGATGGGCACCGAGCTCGGCCGCATCGCCTCGCTCAGCCAGCGGGTCGGACGCGACGAGAGCCCGCTCGAGCACCAAGTCAAGCGCGCCGCCTGGCTGATCGCGCTGGTGGCGGTCGGGGCAGGCATCGCCTTCCTGCCGATCGGCCTGGCGGCCGGGCTGAGCGTCGGCGCGGCCGCCAGCTTCGCGATCGGCCTGCTCGTCGCGAACGTCCCGGAGGGGCTGCTGCCCACGATCACGCTCGCGCTCGCGGTCGGGGTGCGCGAGATGGCCCGCCGGGGCGCGCTCGTCAAGCGGCTGTCGGCGGTCGAAACGCTCGGCTCCACCTCGGTGATCTGCACGGACAAGACCGGTACCCTCACCGAGAACAGGATGCGGGTCACCTCGGTCTGGACCCCGGCGGCAGGTAAGGAGGCGGCTGTCGCGCTGGCCGGGGTCGCCGCCGCCTGCAACACCGCCGACCTGCAGCTTCCGTCTTCATCCCGAACGACGGGTGGTTCCTCCGCGCCGTCCGGCGATCCCACGGAAGTGGCGCTCCTGGAGATGGCCGTCTCCCGCGGCGTCGACGTGGCCCTGGCGGGCCGGGAGGCGCGGCGGCGCGCGATCTTCCGCTTCGACCCGAGGCTCAAGCTGATGACCACGGTCGACGAGCTGGACGGCGTCCCCGTCATCTCCGTCAAGGGAGCCCCCGAGGCGGTCATGGCGCACGTCAGCCGTCTCCTCGGGCCGGCGGGAGAGCGGCCGGTCACCGACGGGGACCGAGCCCGCGTCGCCGGGGTGATGGAGGGCTACGGCAGGCAGGGGCTGCGGGTGCTGGCGCTGGCGCGGCGGGTACTGCCGGCCGGGGCGTCCGTCCCGGCGACGCGGGAGGAAGCCGAAGCGGATCTGTGCCTGCTCGGGCTGACCGCGATGCAGGACCCGCCGCGCCCGGAAGTCCCCGCCGCGATCGCGCAGGTGCACCGGGCGGGCATCCGGGTACACGTGGTCACCGGTGACAACGGGCTGACCGCCGCGGCGGTCGCCCGCCTGGTCGGCATCGGCACCGGCCCCGGCGGGCTGCGGGTGGTCACCGGCTCGGAACTCGACGCGATGAGCGAGGCGGACCTGGACGCGCTGCTCGGCTCCGGCGCCGAGGTGGTCTTCGCGCGCAGCTCGCCGGAATCCAAGCTGCGCATCGCCGACGCGCTGCGCGCCAAGGGCCAGATCGTCGCGATGACCGGCGACGGGGTCAACGACGCCCCCGCGCTGCGCCGCGCCGACATCGGCGTCGCCATGGGCCGCTCCGGAACGGACGTCGCCCGTGAGGCGGCCACGATGGTGCTCACCGACGACAACTTCGCCACGATCGCGGCGGCGGTCGAGGCCGGGCGCCGGGTCTATGACAACGTCCGGAAATTCATCTGCTACATCTTCGCCCACGCCGTCCCCGAGGTGCTGCCGTTCCTGGTCTTCGCGCTAGCCGGCGGGACCGTGCCGCTGCCGCTGACCGTGATGGAGATCCTCGCCATCGACCTGGGCACCGACACGCTGCCCGCGCTTGCGCTCAGCCGGGAGCCCGCCGAGCCGGGCCTGATGGACCGGCCCCCGAGGAAGCGCACCGAGGGCGTGATCAGCCGCGGCATGCTGGCCAGGGCGTGGGGTTTCCTCGGCCTCCTGTCGGCCACGCTGGTGATGGCCGGGTTCTTCCTCACGCTGCGGCACACCGGGTGGCAGCCGGGATCGCCCACCGGACCGGGCTCGCCGCTCAATCTGGGCTACCGGCAAGCCACCACCGTCGCCTGGCTCGGCATCGTGGCCTGCCAGGTCGGCACCGCGTTCGCGGTCCGCACCGACCGCGCGTCGCTGCGGCAGGTCGGCGTGCTCAGCAACAAGCCGCTGCTGGCGGCCATCGCCGTCGCGCTCGCGTTCGCGGCCCTGGTGGTCTACCTGCCCGCGATGCACGCGTTCTTCGGCACGGCCGCCTTGTCCGGCGGCCAGCTCGCCACCGTCGCGCCGTTCCCGTTCATCATCTGGGGTGCCGACGAGATCCGCCGCGCGCTCATCCGCCGGCGTCACCCCGAGGGGACAGCGTGACCAGTCATCCGTTTCTGCGCGTGCCCTACCACATCGACGAGCACCTGCCGGGCCTGGACCTGCCGCTGCCGGCCGGGACTGTGATCACGGCCGGGCTGCAAGCCGGCGACGTGTGGGGCAGGCTCGCCGGGCTGTACGCCGCGGTGGCCAGCGCCGTCGCGGCCACCCCGGCGGACGCCGGATGCCCGGTGATCGTATCCGGTGACTGCACGACCGCGCTGGGCACGATGGCCGGCCTGCAACAGGCCGGTCGTCGGTGTCCTGCGTGGCCTGCTGTACACCGGCCGGGTGGTCGCCCTCGACATTGCGTGCACCTGGCATCCAGGCCACGGCGCGGCCGCGCGCGTCGGCTCGCATCTGGAAGCCGGGCTCATCGGGGAACGCGGCTAGTGACGGCTTCTGATGAGTTCAGCCAGGCCGGCCCTGGCCTTGCCGCCGCTCGGCCGGGTGGTCGCTGCCGAACCAGGACACGGTAAACAGCCCCGCACCCGGCCAGGAGAGACCAAGCTCCTCCGAAACTAAGGCTCACCGCCCCAAGGCCCGGGCTCGGGCGAGCGGTGCCTTTCGATCCGCGCACCGGAACCAGGCGTTACCCGGGAGTCGTAATCCCCGGCAGTCCAGTGCACTAGGTAGGGCGGTGTCCCGTCCTGGCTGGGCACTCCGGTGATAATGCCGATAAGCGGGAGCCCGGCCATGCCCGCGCCGTCGATGATCAAGATGTCGCCAGGTTCGGCGTGCAGTTCCTTCCCACGGGCGACCCATGACCGCGGGTGTGGCGTGTCGGCTCCGATCGGGACTGTCACGATCCGACCCTCTCCTGATGTCTGCCAGGACACTGATCATCCGCGGGTCCTGGGCGGCCCGATAGGGCCGGAGGTCCCAGGACCGGGCTCTCGCGCCGGCTTGGCACAGCCACTGGCTGGCAAGAAGCGGTCAGGGCGTTACCGTGGTGCCCTCGGTGCCCGCGAGCAGCGCGGCGGCGTCGTCGAGGCAGCCGATCGCAGCGATCCGGCCAGTGGCTTCGGCGAACCGGCAGGCGGCTTCGACCTTGGGGCCCATGGAGCCCGCCGGGAAGGACATGGCCCGGAGCTCGGACACCGTTGCCCGGCGGATCGGACGAGCGCTGGCGGTGCCATATCCGCTGATCACGGCCGGGACGTCGGTCAGTATAAGCAGCGCGTCCGCGCCGACCTCGATGCCTAGCAGGGCCGCGGTGAGGTCCTTGTCCAGGACGGCTTCGACGCCGTGCAGGGCGCCGTTTTCATCACGGGTGACCGGGATCCCCCCGCCGCCAGCGCAGATCACGATGGCGCCCCTGTCAGACAGCGCCTTGATCATGTCCAGCTCAACGATCTGCATCGGCTCGGGAGAAGGGACGACCCGGCGCCAGGCGGGGCCGTCTTGGCGCATGGCCCAGCCCCGGTCCGAGTTCCGCTGCCTGGCGGTGAGCTCGTCGTAGACGGGCCCAACGAACTTGGTCGGGCAGGACATCGCGGGATCGTCGGCGCGGACGACCGTCCGGCAGATCAGGCAGGCCGGCTGCCTGCCAGGCAGCACGCCGCTGAGTGCCTGCGCGATCCAGTATCCGATCATTCCCTGGGTCTGCGCCCCGAGGGCGTCGAACGGATACGGTCGCGACAGCGCGGGATCCGCAGTACTCTCCACCGCCAGCACGCCGACCTGCGGGCCATTGCCGTGGGTGATGACCAGCTCGTGATGACGCAGCAGCGGTGCCAGCCCGCCGATCGCGCTGACGACGTGGCTTTCCTGGATATCGGCATCTGGTGATTCGCCCCGCTGCAGCAGCGCGTTCCCGCCAAGGGCCACGACGATCCTCATGAGCCCCCCAAATAAGCCGGTTCCCGTGCTCCATGTAGCGGGTGCGCACCGGCCGCTGGAACCTGGCCCGGGTGGACGACTCCCACCGGGCAGGGCGAGTGGTGCAGCATCGCCTGTGCCACCGAGCCGAGGAGCATCCCTTCGATCCCGGTACGGCCAAGGCTGCCGATCACGATCAGCTGGGCGCCGTCAGCGACACTCAGTAGGGCGGAACGCGGTGGCCCGGCGACGACTTGTCGGACGGCCTCGATGTCCGGGTGCTGGTTCTCCATCCGGGCCATCACGTGGCCGAACTCCTCTTGTATGTGGTGCGCTTCGCCGAAGATGCCCGGCGAGTCCGCGAGGGCGCACACCGCAATCAAAGGAACGTTGCGCAACGCTGCTTCCTCGTAGGCGAAGGCGACGGCTTCCACCGAGGACGGTGAGCCATCCACTCCGGCCACGACGGGAGCGGGCGAGTTGTTGACGGGCCGCCATTTCCCGCGAACGACAATCACCCTTCCGTGTCCGTGCGTGGCCACCTTCCAGGGGACCGATCCCAGCAGCAAGCCGGGTAGGCCACCGGACCCGTGCGATCCAAGCACGACCATCTCTGCGGTCTCACTGCGCTCGCACAGCGCCTGGGCGGGCGGTTCCCTGGTCAGTTCCACTCGGACACAGCTCGGGTCGGCGGCCGATTCCGCGTACCGCAGCCCGCGAGCGAGGGCATAGTTTCCCCGCTGCCTGGCGAGCGCGGCTAGGTCGTGTACAGTCGGCTCGCCCGGCGGTCCCAGATCCGAGGCGAGCAACACGGTCAGCGGTAGCCCCCGAACCGAGGCTTCCCGCGCTGCCCAGCTCAGGGCGTCAGTTCCGGCGGCAGATCCGTCATACCCCACGACGATTCCGTATTCCGTTACAGCCACGGCAAATCCTTCTTCGTCACGCCTTTGAACCGTGCTCGCGAGCCGGTGCGGCAGGCCTCCTTGCATCCAGGTAAGCATCGGTACGCATCACCTGGTCACCGCCGGATGTCCTGGGCTCACGGGACTTTCGCCTCAGGCCAGGATCCGCAGGGCGGACAAATGGGCGTGCGGCTAGGGTTGTGGCTGAGCCTGCAGTCGCTCATGAAGGCGCTGGCCGGGCACCGGACACTGACCGTATGCTGCGCTGCTCCATCGTGACCTCCAGCCGTCGCGTTGTCCCTAGCCAACCGCCACTGCCCGGACGGGGCCAGGGACGTTGGTCAGGGACCTTGGGCACTCCAGGAGGTGATATCCGCCTCTCCCGGCCGCGGCGCGGCGGCAAGAAGCTGTGATCATGGACGCGAGATTCACGCACAAGTCAGGCAACAGAGAAGCCCCCGCGGTAGAGCGGATCGGCGAAGGCGACGTTAGCCTCTCCGCAAATTCCGCGGGCCTGGCTGATCGTGCCTGCTGCTGCACGGCCAGGGCGGCGGTCCGGGTCACCATGCCTCCGGGCCCATCCCGGCCCCACTCCACCGAGCTCCTGCTATGCGGCCACCACTACCGCGTCTCCAGGCAGGCCCTCGCGGCCGCCAAGGCTGTCGTCCGCGAGCTGCCAGGCACCCCACCCGATGTCAGCTCCTGGATCGGCGTCAGCGAAGACCAAGCCGCCGCGGCGAGCTGAAGGCACGCACGTCCCCGTCCGGCGTGAGAATCACGTATCCGCCGCGCGAAGCTGCCGCGATCGCGGTCACAGAAACGGTCAGCTCCAGCCGACATCACAGCGCGCTCGGAATGGTAGGGACTTTGGTCCGGGCGTCACCTGAAGGTGTGTGTTGCTTGTTCGATTGCGGACAGGTAGCCGGTCCGTCCCGGCACCACCAGGCCGGCTTCGGCCGACAGCAGGCCGCGCGGCTCGGCTGCGGTGGCGAAGCCCTTGCGGCGCATCCAGGCGGCCAGCCCGTCCAGCAGGTCCGCGGCGTAGCCGGGACCGTGCCGCAGCAGCGCGGACGTGGTCATCACGACGTCCGCGCCCGCCAGCAGGTACGCCGCGACGTCGGCCGCCGTCTCCACCCCGGTCGTCGCGGCCAGCGAGCAGCCGACCTTGCCGCGCAGCAGGCTGATCCAGGCGCGGGGCAGCGAAGCCTCGCCCGGGGACGACAGCCGGAATCCCGACGAGACCGTGAAGCTCTCCGGGTCGATGCCGGTTTGCATGAAGCGGTTGAACAGCACCAGCCCGTCCGCGCCGGCCTGGTCGAGCACCATGGCCATCTCGCCGGGGGAGCTGAAGTACGGCCCGATCTTGACTGCGACCGGGATCCGCACCGCCGCCTTGACCGAGATGAGGATCTCCAAGTACCGCCGTTCGGCGTCCCGTGCGGGGATCAGCGGGTCGCCGGGCAGGTAGTAGATGTTCAGCTCGATCGCGGCGGCCCCTGCTTCCTGGATGGCCGTCGCGTAGTCGGTCCAGCCGCCCGGTGAGACCCCGTTCAGCGACGCGATCACCGGGATGCCGGGGCCCGCCGCGGCCGTGGCCTGCTCTATGAGCCGCAGGTACTGGTGCGGCCAGGGGTCGAATTCCGTCTCGGGCA
>Ga0335075_10005528_pt1 | contig 19606 bp, 16 predicted proteins | sample Lox_Sample_24_FD_206723 | JGI IMG/M metagenome (GOLD analysis project Ga0335075, IMG submission 206723) | Soil microbial communities from Loxahatchee National Wildlife Refuge, Florida, United States - Lox_Sample_2.4 | ecosystem: Environmental > Terrestrial > Soil > Wetlands | place: USA...
CGGCACGTCCCGCACCCGGTCAATCGCGACTTCGAGATCGCCGCCTGCCTCGCCGAAGCCGATGATGGCCCGGCACTGCAATTCGACCATGTTACCGGCCAGGCAATGCCGGTCGTTGGCAACCTACTCAATTCGCTCCGACGTTTTGCGGACGCACTGCGGGTGACACCCGCCACGCTGCAGGGTGCCATCATCCGGGCCATCGAGAACCCGCTCCAGCACCGTATGGTGTCATCGGCGCCGTGTCAGGAGCTTTCGGTCGCAGACCCGATGCTCACCAACGAATTGCCTATTCCCCGTTTCTTCGAGCACGAGAGCGGCCCCTACATCACCGCCGGCTGCATTGTCGCCGAGGATCACGTGACCGGCGCCATGAATCTTTCAATCGCACGGCTGATGCCGTTTGGCAGCAATCGCGCGTTTATCGGCATCGCACCCAATCATCATCTGGCGGTCATGGCGCGCGCGGCGCATGCGCGCGGGGAGAAGCTCGATATTGCGGTTACGATCGGCAATCACCCTGCGGTGCTGGTGGCTGCGTGTCTCTATCTCGGGCTGGGCGACGACGAGCTGAAAGTCGCGGGCGCGCTCATGGGCGAACCGCTCGAAGCGGTCCGCTGCCACGATTCCGATCTGCTGATTCCGGCACATTGTGAATGCGTGCTCGAAGGCCGGCTCGATGCAGGCGAGCCTATCATTGAGGGTCCGGTCAGCGAGTACCACGGCCTTTACGAGGATTACGGGCCTGGCATCCTCGCTACCTTTTCGCGCCTGACACGTCGGCGCGACGCGATTTTCCAGGTCGTATTGCCCGGTTATCACCACGAGCATTGCCTGCTCGGCGGTGTGGCGATCGCGGCAGGGCTAGCGCGCGCGACGCGCGACGCCGTTCCAGCGCTGCGCGAGGTTGCGGTCGGAATGGGCGGAGCCGGGCGACTGCACGCCGTCGTAGCGCTGCGCGCGCCCCGGCCGGGTGACGCGCGTAAGGCCATGTTCGCGATCTGGGCTGCAGTCAATCTGATCAAGCGGGTCGTCGTGGTTGATGACGACATCAACCCCTGGGATCCGGTTCAGGTGGAATGGGCTATGGCGGCGCGGATGAAGGCCGACCGCGACCTTGTTGTCGTCCGCGGCGTACGTACTGATCGTTCCGACCCGCTGGAAGATGATGGCGTTATCGCCAAGCTCGGCATCGACGCGACAATGCGGCTAGGCGATCGGACCGATTGGACCAAGGCGCAACTGCCCGAACAAGCGCGCAGGCGCGCCCGCGAATTGCTGACTGCAAGCCCGCTCTCACTGCGCTCGAACAACTGATGAATCGAACTGCACCGAAGGAGACTGCGATGTTGCACCCCGTCTCAAAATTCGTCTCACGCGCGGGCACAATTCTCGGCGGCCTGTTGGCGGCCGCCGTGCTCGCGCTTACCGCGCCTGCCGCGAACGCCCAGATCAAGATCGGCTTTCAAGCGCCCCTGACCGGCTTTGCGGCAACCGATGGCAAGTCGGCGATGATCGCCGCGCAGATGGCGATTGACGAGATCAACGCCGACGGCGGCCTGCTCGGGCAGAAGCTCCAGCTTGTGCCCTATGACGACCAGGCCAAGCCCGACCAAGCCATCTTCACCGCCAACAAGCTGATCGGCGAGGACGGCGTCAAGCTCGTGGTCAACGCCAGTTATTCGGCCTCCGGCCGCGCCGCTGCGTCCGTGTTCCAGAAAGCCGGCGTGCTGATGATCGCCGCTTACGGAGTTCATCCCGATATCACGACCGCCGGCGATTTCATGTTCCGTCTCGTCCACCTCGGCCCGCCGCAGGGCGAGGCAACGGCCCTGTTCATCGGCAAGACGTTGCACTTAAAGCGCATCTCCGCCATCACCATGGACAACGATTACGGCCAGGCGACGATGGATGGCTTTCTCGCCGCCGCATCCAAATACGGCATCCAGGTCGTCAACAAATATAGCTACGCGCTGAGCGACCGCCAGTTCGGCTCGATCGTCGCCAGCGTCAAGCGCGACAATCCGGACGGCGTCTACGCCACCGGCTATTTCTTCACCGGCGGCCCGCTGATCTCGCAACTGCGCGCCGGGGGCGTCACTGCCCCAATCATCGGCTCGCAAGCCTTCGACTCGGCGACGCTGATAAAGATCGCCGGCCCGGCGGCCGAGGGCACCTATGTGGTCGACAGCTTCGACCGCGGGCGCAAGGACGCGGCGCTGCAGAAGTTCTTTGCCGATTTTCAGAAGCGCGCCGGCTATCCGCCTGAGAACGTTGCAGCGATCACCTATTCGGCGATCAACCTGATGGCTGATGCGATCACGCGTGCCAAGAGCGCCGACCCGGCGAAGGTGCGCGACGCGCTCGCCGCGACTAAGAACTATGCGCTCCTGACCGGTGATCTGATCGGCTTCAACAAGCTTCACGAAATCATCATGCCGATCAACGTGAATGTGGTAAAAGACGGCAAGTTCGTCTCTTTTGTCAAACTCGACGACCTCACCGCGTTCGCGCCGCCCGACAAATAAGGGGACAGGCCTGCTCGCGAGGCCCATTTCCCGCATCATAAGGACGAGCTGGTGTACTACGTCGACTTGGCTGTCACCGGCCTGAGCTTCGGATGTATGTACGCCTTGATGGCGGTGGGCCTGACCCTCGTCTACGGGCTCCTTCGCATCCTGCACATCGCGCATGCCGCGGTGTTCGCCCTTGGCGCATATATCACCGTCATTGTCGCCAATGCGAGCGGCAGCATCCTGCTCGGACTGCTCGCCGCCATCGCCTTTACGCCACTATTCGGCATGGCGATCTATCGTGTTCTCTATCAGCCGCTCTTGAGCTATCGGCCGGACGTGCCGATGATCGCCTCGGTCGGGCTGCTGGTGCTGATGCAGGACGCCTTCCGTATCGCCTTTGGCGAGCAGGGCGTCACCTTTCAGAACAACGTTTATCTGTTCGAGATCTTTGACATCGGTGGCGAGCGCGTCAACGCCGTGCAGATCGCCATCGTGGTCTGCACCATCCTGGTCTTTATCGGACTGCACCTATTCACCACGCGCACGCGGATCGGCATCGCCTGGCGCGCCACCGTCTCCCAGCCGAAGATCGCGACGAGCTTCGGCATTGACGCCGAGCGCGTGCGCTATCTCTGCTTTGCCATCGGCTCGGCGCTCGCGGCATTGGCGGGCGGGCTGGTCGGCCTGCTCGACAATCTGGTCGATCCGGTGATCGGTTACGTGGTGAGCTACAAGGCGCTCGCCATCATCGTTCTCGGTGGGCTCGGCAGTGTCCGCGGTACGCTTATCGCAAGCCTCGTGCTTGGCCTCATCGAATCCTACGGTACGATCTTCATCGGCTCCTGGCTCAATCGCGATGCCATCGCCTTCGTCGCCCTGATCGTGCTGTTGCTGGTGCGCCCGCAGGGTCTCACCGGGGTGCGCGCGCCATGAGCGCCTATGACGTCAGTGTGCTGTCGGTGATCGGCATCAACGTGATACTAGCCGTCAGCCTAAACATGATCAGCGGCTTCTGCGGGCAGATAAGCCTCGGCCACGCCGCGTTCTATGGCGCCGGTGCCTACGCGGCCGCTTTAGTAATGATCGGCTCCGGGAGCCTGCCGCTCGCGCTCTTGTCCGGGGCCGTTGCGGGCACCGCGCTGGGTATCCTCGTCGGGTTCACGTCGCTTCGCGTGCGCAGCGATTTCCTCGCCGTGACCACGATCGGGATCAATTTTCTGTTCACCGGCTTCGTCCGCAAGCAGGCCTGGCTTGGCGGCGAGATGGGCATCAGCGGCATTCCCGGCTCCGGCCTTGGCGCTAGGGGCAACATGATGATGATACTCGTGTTCGCTGCCATGACCATTGCGCTCAGCGTCTATATCGGTCGTTCATGGATGGGCTTTGCCTTTAGCGCAGTCAGCGAGGACGAGGACGCGGCCGCCACGCTCGGCATCAACGCCGGCGCCTACAAGCTCGCCGCCTTCGGCATTGGCACGGCGCTCGCGGGTCTCGCGGGCGGCCTCTACACCTTCTTCACGCAGTTCATCACTGCCGACGCCTTCGACTTCATCTTTTCGGTGATGCTGATGGCGATGGTGGTGATCGGCGGCATCGGCTCGACCTGGGGCGTGGCCATCGCCGCCATCGGGCTGACACTGCTGCCCGAGGCGATCCGCTTCGTCAACGATTATCGCCTGCTGGTGTTCGGCGGGATCATGGTGCTGGTAATTCGCGTCGCACCGGGCGGCCTCGCGGCGCTTGCCAGACGATTGGCGAGGGGCGACGCCAAGTGATGAGTGCCGTTCTGGAGCTCGATGATGTCGCGGTGCGGTTTGGTGGCGTGCAAGCGCTCGACGGCGTGAAAATCTCGATCGCCGAAGGCGAGTTTGTCGGCCTGATCGGTCCCAACGGAGCCGGCAAGACGACGCTCATTCGGATCGTCGCTGGCACGGTCAAGCCCGATCGCGGGCGCATCATGCTTGCCGGACGTGACGTGACCGGCACGTCCACCGCGTCACGCGTGCGCCGCGGCTTAGCACTCACTCACCAGATCGTGCGGCCGTTACGGGGAATGACGGTCCTCGAAAACGTAGTGCTCGCGGCCGGCTATCGGCGCACCGCCAATCCGCTGCGCGCTCTCGTCAATGTCGAGCGCCGCGCTGAGATCGAGCGCGCCGCCGCCATTCTCGCACGCGTCGGTCTCGGCGGCACCGAAGGCAAGCTCGCTGGCTCATTGCCGCTCGGCCAGATGAAGCGGCTTGAAGTAGCGCGCGCGCTCGCGGTCGATCCGCATGTCGTTTTGTTCGACGAACCGCTGGCGGGGCTCAATCAGATTGAAGCGGCACGGCAGGCGGAGACGATCGGCGAAGTCCACGCCCAGGGCGTAACCGTCGTGCTGGTCGAGCACAATCTCGAAGCGGTGATGCGCGTATCGCGCCGGCTTATCGTGCTCAACGACGGCCGCGTTATCGCCGACGGAGCGCCGGAGATCGTCATCGCCGATACGCTCGTGCGCGAAGCCTATATCGGAACGGGGACCGCGGCCCATGCTGAGCATTGAAGCGCTCAATTGCGGCTATGGCACCGTCGTGGCGGTCCACGGGGTGTCCTTTGCCATTTCGGCCGGCTCCATCTTCGCACTGCTCGGCCCCAATGGCGCGGGCAAGACCTCGACCATCATGGCGATCATGGGGCATCTCGACGTATTCGGCGGCCGCATCCTGCTCGACGGAGCGGACATCACCCAACGCCGCGCGGTCGAGCGGGTCTCGCTCGGCATCGCGCTCGTCCCCGAAGGTCGACGGCTGTTCTCCGACCTAACTGTCGACGAGAACCTGACCGTTGGCGGTTACGTGAGACCACCGGCGGGTGATGTAGCCAAGCGCGAACGGGTGTTCAGCTATTTTCCGCGGCTCTTCGAGCGGCGTACGCAGCTTGCCGGTTCGCTCTCCGGGGGCGAGCAGCAGATGCTCGCGATCGGGCGCGCCTTGATGGCGGAGCCGCGGATCCTTCTCGTCGACGAACTATCTCTGGGGCTCATGCCGAAAATGGTTGATCTCTGTTTGGAGGCGTTGGTCAAGCTGAAAGATGAAGGATTGGGCATCCTGCTCGTCGAACAAAATACTGCTCGTGCACTCGACCTTGCCGATCGGGTCTGCATACTCTCCTCGGGCAGCCAGGTCTTTCAAGGCTCCGTCACCGAAGCGCGAAGTGCAGGCTCGCTGTTCAGGGCGTTTCTTGGCGATGGTAGCGAGGCCCCGGCCTGACGTCGCGGATCGCCAAGCGGCACATAGTTCGGATACGGGCGCGAGACTCGTCGGAAACTCCGAAAATCAACGCGTTCTTCTCCTTTGGCACTAGACGGACTTAAGACGATGTCCATTTTCTGGTCGTGCTTTGAGACCGGAATCTTGGATCGTTTTTGGCTAGAGTTTTCCGCGGTGATTCCCCGGCTGGGAAGAGTGGAGAACGATGAAGGCGTCGAGATTTTCGGATGCTCAGAAGGCATTCATTCTCACGCAAGGCGCTATTGCGCCAATTTGCGCAATGCTATGCGGCGCCGTCGAATTATATCCCGAGCGACCCACATCTGCCGTTCCGAAGTCGGCGGCCGCGCTCGAAACCGTCCCCTTGTTGACGCATTGCTCGGCTTTTTCGACAGAGCCTCTCGCTTCGGGCAAGCGCGAGGATCGTTTTGGTAAAGTCGTTTCGCCTTTCTTCGGAGGCGCCACGGTCTTCACTCATTTTTGGCAAGTCACGCCTAACAACCGGTTTCCTCTGATACTAGGACACGTTATTACGCCTGCGCGCCTCAAGCCACTCAAATTCCACTTCGCCTTGCGGCATCGCGAGCAGCATGTCGATAAAGGTTGGCGCCTTGACGTTCTTCAGCTTGTCCAAGCGCTCGTATTCCTCGACGGCAAGCACAACGACGACTGCCCTGCCGTCCCTGGTTACGGTCTGGGGCGCCCGCTGCGCCGCATCGACAAGCTCGCGGAAACGGTTCCTGGCGTTTTGAACTGACCAACTGCGCCTGCTCATGTTCGGTCTCCTTGCCAAAAGTTCTAGCTAGAATTTGGCGCTCTTGGGGGCTGCCCGAACCGATCGCCGCGCCTTAAGCGGCGCTTTGCGTCTCCCCAGGATCCGCGTGACCGCTTCGTTCGGCGCCCCTCTGCCGCGATCGAGCGAATTAATTGCCCGCAATACCCCAGCCGTCTGCCGCTCGTGCACGTCGAGATATTCGATGATCGCCTCCGCGCCAAGCGAGGAAGCCTCAGCCGCTCATGAAGCCGAACAGACATTTAAGATGCGGGTTCTGGGTTTTGGCAGAATTATCCCGCGCGCGAGGCGCTGCGGTCAACAAATCGAGGTTGCAAAGGCGTCGACTGCCGCCTTTACAGGGGCGATGCAAACCGTGCGCTTGTCAGCGATATAGCGCTCGCCGAGCTTCACCGCAGGCGTCGCAAGCGGTGAATAAGGGAAACCCTCTCTCAGTGATCAATTTGCCCAGCTTCCCGTAGGTTTCGCAAATGCCGCGGCTCGCCTCCTCAGCTTGGTCCACCCGCCGCCTAAAAGCGCGGCGCTTGGTATCGGAAACGGTCGCCGGTAGACTGTAGACGAACCGAAGTTGACCGAACTTCTCTTTGATTTGTTTGACTGTACCGCCTAAGCGCTGCAGTTCGCCGCAGAGCGGTTGAATAATGTCACTCCAGCCGGCGCCGCACTGCCGGCCAGCTAATTCGTACACCGTTTCTCGTTTCGCCACGGGGATGTCGCCCGCCAATCGAGGTCGCCGTCAGCGCCATGGGCTACAGCCAGCGCGCCGAGCGGGTCATACCATATAGGAGGGGAACCTCACATTCCGCTCAAAGAAAATCGTTGAAATGATTTGCAAAACAATGACTTCAACAGCTTAGGCCTAAATCGGGCGCAACTGTGGAAAGCGACGAAGAGTCCTAAGGCAAGCCGCCCATGGTATCTTGCGGGTCTCCAAAGGCGATTGGTGGTGGGTAGTTGTTCGTACCGGGAGTTTAACATGGGATTGGAGCCATCAACGGTGCCCATCCGCGCCGCCCAATATGTGCGGATGTCAACGGACCATCAGAAGTATTCGACCAAGAATCAGTCGGAAGCGAACCATGTCTATGCGGCCTCTCATGGCATGGAAATAGTCCGCACATATTCCGATGAGGGAATCAGCGGCCTGACCTTTGAGAAAAGGCCCGGATTGAAGCAGCTAATCCTGGACGTCCAAACCGGAAATGCCGATTTCAAAGCCGTCCTTGTGTACGACGTGAGCCGGTGGGGGCGATACCAGGATCTCGATGAGAGCGCCTACCATGAATTCGCCTGCCGCCACGCCGGCATCGAGGTGCATTACTGTGCCGAGGAGTTCACGAACGACGGAAGGCCATTTACGGCCCTGATCAAGAGCTGGAAGCGGGCGATGGCCGGCGAATATAGCCGTGAGCTTTCGCTTAAGGTCTTCGCCGGTCAGGCCCGGCTTGCCCGGGAAGGCTATATGCTGGGCGGCTTCGCGGGCTACGGGTTCCGACGCCTGCTCATTGACCAAAACGGGACACCTAGATGTACTCTTCGTTTTGGGGAACGAAAAAGCCTCGCGACCGACCGAGTGTTGCTGGTTCCCGGCCCGCCCGAGGAGATCGCCACGGTCCGCTCGATATATTCAATGTTCGTGCAGGGAAAACACGAGCGCCGAATCGCGGAGGTTCTAAACGAGCGCGGTATCGGGAATGGCTTTGGCCGCCCCTGGCGTTTCCCGGTCATTCTCCGGATGCTGTCCAACGAGAAATACGTGGGTAATAACGTCTGGAATCGGAACTCGTGCAAGCTGCAATCCCCCGTTCGTCGCAATGAGCCTGCATTATGGGTCCGCGCAGACGGAGCCTTGCCCGCAATCATCGATAGGAACGTGTTCGAGGCCGTGCAGCGCATCCTGCAGACACGCGGAAAAACCTCCATCGGCGGACGGCCCCGCGGACTCAGCGATGACGAGGTGTTGGAGCGCTTGAGGAGCCTCTACGATCAGCATGGCTATCTTAATCGGCCGCTTATCAATGCAAATCGCCAGCTTCCCTCGGCGGCCGCTATTTTTCGACGATTCGGCGGATTGCAGGAAGCCTTCGATTTAATCAGCGCTCCGCACAGGCAACGAAGGCGCTTCACCCGAAGCGGCCGTCCTTGCGGGCTTTCCAACGAAGAAATGCTGGATGCGCTCCGAACACTCTGGAAAGAGCACGGCAATCTCACTGAACAGATTATCGCGGCAAGCAAGAATGTGCCGTATTCTTCGTCGTATTACACGCGGTTCGGCGGTCTGCGACGCGCGTACGAGCTAATTGGATTTGTGCCAGACCGCGAGCGGGTGAGGCCTCCGCGCATGGTACGCGGCACTTCCAATGAAGTGATTTTGGATCGCTTGCGCGATCTCTTGCGTCGCCACGGACGCCTTAGCCAATCGATCATTGATGGGGAAGGGACCGGTCTATGTCCCGGGACGGTTGTCTATCGTTTTGGCGGATTACTTCGTGCATACAAGCTGATCGGATACGCCTCGGACTGGCAAGGAGCGAAGCATGTCCGTCCGTACGGCCTTTCCGATCAGGAAATGCTGGACGCGCTGCGAAACCTTTTGCGCGAGCACGGCGGGCTCTCTGACAAGCTCATCAAGGCCACCAAATCTATTCCGAGCGGCTACGAATATCGCAAACGGTTTGGATCACTACCAGAAGCTTACCGTCGGATTGGATTTAGGCAAACGTATCATCCCACCCGGCCGCGGCGCGCGTAGCTGAACGCGCCAAAGTCGGTCGGTGCACGAACGAACATGATTTTCCCAATGTCAGGGTACGTTGACATTCCAATATGTCAGCGAGCGCTGACTTGTCGCTTCGGGCATTCGGCTCGCAATCGCATGTTTCGCATCGGCGCGGCTTCGCTAACGGCTGGCGCTACGAGCGCCTTAGCTCTCTCGGGACTGCCGCGATCCGCAGCTTTGGGATCGAGCTACAACGACGTAGCCGCGATAGCGTCCAATGTCACCAACAAGCGCGATGGCTCAGTGGGGCGGCTCCGGGTCACCGGTCTTACCGGTATTGGCCTGGACACAAATGAACACAGCCGGGTCGCCGGTGCCGGGAGGGCCTATAAATGTGTGACTGGCCGCCGCGTCATGACATGATTGCAAATCCGGAAAGTTACCAACATGCAAGGGCGTGCCGGTCTCGACCACAAGCAAGAGCCAGAAAATCGCGGACATCGACGTTCTCTCTCCACAGGTTTTCCACAAACTATTCCACTGAGATGAGCTGATTGTTCGTACCTTTTAGGTAATGCGTTACTCTACCTGGGCGCGTGAGGGGATGAAAGTTTTAAGAGTGGGGCTTGGGGATGAATCGCGTCTTGGCCGCGTGCGCGGCGCTATGTGCGTTTTCCTTCGTCGGCTGTTCTAGTTTGCAAGTGTATCACCTGGGAGAAGACGATAATGCGCCCTTGGTTGGCGCAATGCCCTATTATCTGCCTCGCGGCACCATAAATTTCTCGGGATCGGTCGTTCTGAATTCGTGTGATTTGGTGACCAAGAATGTCCCGGCTCCGACCATTGTCATTGATGCTAAGGCATCCATCAGTATCGCGACCGCGACCGAGCCCGACCCGGAATATCACTATTACATTTCGTATGAGGCGTCCCGGACGTGGATGAAGGAAATAAATTTCACGGTGACCACGAACTCGAACGGGACGCTTCAGACGCTCAACTCCACGATAAACGATCAGGCCGGTCCGGATATCGTGGCTGCAATCGGGGCGGCCGTCCAAATCGGGGGTGCGATCAGTCTGGCCGGCGTCGGACGGCCACCGCAGGCCCCACTGGTCACGACCGCGGAGAAGCTAAAAAAGCCAATAAACTGCAACACGCTTTTGCGCTCGGATGTAATGAAAACGCTCACCGATATTGGTGACCAGAAGACCGCGAAGGACGGTATTACAAAACGGCCGGCGGTAGGCGCCGCCGAGGCCGCCGCCCAGGCGCAGGCGCTGCAGGCGATCCAAACGAAGATCGACTCTGACACCAAGAAACTCACTCGGACGTTTACGTATAAATGGACTCCGAGCCGCAAGGATAAAAATACAGTCTTCGGCGACTATGTCGTCATCCAAAAGGAGATTGCAATCAAATCGTTGGTCGAAGAGTGGTTTACTTCAGACGTTGGGCTGCCGTGGTTACACGACCCAGCCGGGCAGAATGACGCGCGTGCAAAGCTAACCGCGCCGTATTTGGCATCGATTGCAATGCTGAGAAGCACGATGGATCGACCGGTAGAACCCGACCTGGAGCCGTCTGAGCAAAGTCAGCCGATGAATGGCTTGATCGTCAGGGATCCTGCCAATGCGGTATTGCGCGTGTGTAGAGCGGGGCAAGCGGGTTGCGCGCCGCAAAGAGCCGCGCAGCCTGACGATATGCTGGTGGAGACGACGGGAGACGATAACCCCCGGGTAGCCTTGAGGTTGCCCCAGTTTGGCAGGCTTGTCGTACTGACCGAGGAGAGCGGACTATTCGAAAATGCACTCCTCAGCGTGACATTGAACAGTGATGGAACAATTCAAACGATCAATTACCATGCAACGAGCACATTAGCGACCGGCCTCGGCGGCCTTGGCCAGGCCGCAGGTAACGTCAGCTCGGCAATCACGGCGCGCAACTCCGCGATCGCGGCCAAAAATACCGCCGAGGCTGCAGTTACCACAGCCGCAACGGCACAGATCCAGGCACCCGACACGTACAACAAGGCGCTGGCCGACTGCCTGACGCAGGCAGCTGCCATTACTCGCGCTGGGCTTACTCCGGCGCCGTGCCAGTGAATCCCGTTGCTATTTGCCGAGCCAATGGCAGTGGGCTTATGCCATGCGAAGAATACGAGCGACCTTGCAAACAAACCAGCATTCGGCCGTTTCTCGAAGGTTGTTGACCAAACAAACTTGCCTTGGCACCCTTAAAGCGAAGGCAGAGAAAGCCTGCCTTTGGGGTATCGTTACCCCGCGATTAGCGTAATCGGCATCACGATACGGTGCGGCCTTTTTGTCTTGCGGCCGGGAGGCGCCGGCGAATGTATCGCGCAAGCACTGCTTTCCAGCGCGATACCCTATCCCACTCATTCAACCAGTGAATGCCCGCCAAATCCACCCGTGTCTAAGTCGAGACTTTTCCACATCCGTCGGTTGAGCGCCGAGCCCGTTATCGGTATGCTTAAGGACAAGTCGGGGCAAAGCCATGCGACCTGTTTGGAATGTCCAAGCCGGACTCGGCGCGCCTGCTGTTCCCTTCAGTCCCCACGCCGACACGGTCGCGGGACTCTCACGCTGCACGCTAAAGAAGTCGAACATTTCGTTGCATGACGCCGGCGAGGGCGGAGCCATGTGGGACGGGTGCAAATAGTCTTCTGGAGTTGCTGGCATGTCGGAGCAAGACCCGCCCCGATCCGCGACGCCCGTGGAAGGTGCCCTTGAGGATCCGTCGGCGTCGGCGGACACCGCTGCAACCGCGCGGCTATCGGCGACACCCGTGGAAGGTGCTCTCGCCCCGGCAGGCCAAATTCGGTATGAGCCGCCTGGAGGGGATTCGAGAATTCGTTATACGACGGACCAAATCCTCGTCTATGAGGCTTACAAACTCGGTCTGAGGTGGATCGCGCCAGGCACCGCAGGCGACGCGCTTAATAGGGAACTCAACCAGCTAAATACGTCCGCCCTCTGCCTTTCAGGCGGCGGCATCCGTAGCGCGGCCTTCGCGCTCGGCCTGATTCAGGCGCTGGCAACGCATCCCCGGCCCATCGCTCACGGATCGCAGCATGTTGGAAGCGCCACGCAATCGTTGCTCGCCAAATTCCATTATCTCTCGACGGTCTCTGGCGGCGGCTACATCGGTAGCTGGTTATCGGCCTGGCGGCGCGAGAGGCCCTTTGCCGAGATTTGGGCTTCGCTCGTCGCCCGGGCTTCGCCGAACACGGAAGCGGCCCCGATCGCGTGGCTTCGATCCTACAGCAACTATCTCACGCCGAGCGTCGGCCTGATGTCGGCCGATACATGGTCGGCGGCGGCGACATGGACGCGAAATCTCTTTCTCAACTGGCTGCTGATCTTGTCTCCGCTTTGCGCGCTGATCCTCGGCGTGAAAATCCTCGGCTTGGCGTCGACCTGGGCCATCCAATGGGATGACTTCTCGGCCGAGTGGCCGCAGTGGCTCGCGACCCTGGATTGGACCAACGGCTCCACTTTCTTCCTCAGGCTTGGGCTCCAGTTTGCCGCAGCGCCGTTGGCGGCCGTGGCCTTGGTCATAGCGATCGCCTTTACGACCCGCGGCCGTCCCGGCTGCAAGATGAATCCCACGGACGGCCCCGATCAACCGCAGTATTTATGGCGAACCTTGTTCTGATCGGTGGTGTCGGCGTTTTTGCTTACCCACTTCTTTGCTTCAGATCTCGTCGGTCTGTCGCTGCTTGATTGTAAGGGCATCCCGGTCACACTCGCCGGCTGGTTCTCCATCTGTCGCGACCACAGCGATCCCAATACATACTGGCTTACGGCACGCCACGGCGTGCTGGCCACGATGGCCTTCGGCACCGTCCCGGGCGCGCTCGTCTATGCGATCGGCTGGTTGATCGGAAGCCCGCGCCGCGACCGGCTGAGTTGGCTCGACCTTTTGGCATGGACCATTTCGGGAGCCGTTTACGGCGCGCTGGCGGCCGCGGTTCTCTATCTCTACCTGATTACGCCCGATCAGGGACTCAAGGACGGCAAGCTTACGATTCCGCTATACCCGTTGCACCTAGTATTGGGAATTCCTTTGATCCTGATCTGTCAGATCGTCTCCGAAATGATCTTCGTGGGACTCGGCAGCTACGAGCGCGAGGCCGATCCGGATCGCGAATGGTTCGGGCGCTCGGCTGGTTGGCTGTTTGCAGCCGCGATCGGATGGTTTGTCGGGACGTTTCTGGTTTTCTTCGGCGCGGTTCTCGTGGCGTTCGGCTTTGACCCGGCAACAGCCGTCCCGAAAATGCAGCAATACGCGTCGGTGATTGCGGCCGTCACTGGCCTGTTCACCGCTGTTTTCAGCAAGAGTAGCCTCATTCCCGTCGAAGGACCAACGAAAGGCGTTTCCTCCTATGTAATCAGCCTGATCTTGCCCGTGGCGGCCGTCCTGTTCGTGATCGCGCTTGTCGTCATCCTCTCGACGGGCCTCGACCAGGCCCTGTTCCATGCGCGGCTGATCCCCGATCGCATTCAGGACCTCGACTGGTTTGGGCGGCTAAAAGCGCTGGTCTGGGCATTGATCGCCGCGCTCATCCTGCTCCTGGGCGCATCGCCGTTCGTGAACATAAACTGGTTCTCACTGCACGCCTTGTACCGCAACCGTCTTACGCGCGCCTTTCTCGGCGCCTCGCGCAGCGAGAGCCGTCGTCCCGATCCCTTCACGGAATTCGACCCCAAAGACAATCCGCAAATGGCGTCGTTCTGGTACAGGCCAGCGCACGGCGCGCCGGCGACGGACCCGAACGGCTGGCGCCCCCTGCACGTGATTAATATCGCTCTCAACATTGTTTCGTCGAAGGCGAATCTTGCGTGGCAAGAGCGCAAGGCCGCCGCGTTCACGGTAACGCCCTTCCATTCCGGTAGCAGCCTGGTCGGCTATCGTTCGACCGCGACGTATGGCGGGCGTATCACGCTGGGCACCGCCATGGCGATCTCGGGCGCCGCGGCGAGCCCCAACATGGGCTATCACTCCTCGCCTGCCGTTACCTTCCTGATGACGATGTTCAATGTCCGGCTGGGATGGTGGCTCGGCAATCCTGGCGACAAGGGCGAGCGGACATTCGATAAGCTCGGACCGACCTACGCAATCCAGCCGCTCATTCAGGAGGCCTTCGGGCTGACCACGGCGGACAAGAAATATGTATACCTTTCGGACGGAGGCCATTTCGAAAATCTCGGCCTCTACGAGATGGTCCGTCGCCGGTGCCGCTTTATCCTGATGAGCGATGCCGGTTGCGATCCGGAATACAAATTCGCCGATCTCGCCGACGCGGTGCGCAAAATCTCAATCGATCTCGGCGTGCCCATTCGCTTCCGCGGCCTCGAGGATTTGAAGCCGCGCGTTCCGGATCAGCCCGACATCGGCCAAGGCCAGCCCTACCACGCGATCGGCGAAATCGACTATCAAACGGCGGATGGTCCTGACAGCAGAAACGGTATCATCGTCTACGTGAAAGCCGGGTACCACGGCTGCGAAAGCGCTGGAGTTCGCGGGTATGCCAAAGCCAATCCGGATTTCCCCCATCAAACAACGACCGATCAGTGGTTTACGGAGTCGCAATTCGAGAGTTACCGCGCGCTCGGCTTCGAAATCATGGATGGCATACTGAATGCCGCGTTCGCCGACGCCTCGTACGCCACCAATCGTAACCTGGAAAATTTGTTTGTCGCACTAAAGGAAGTCTCTCAAAAGACACCCTACTGCGCTTTATGCGGATAAGAGCCTCTTTGCCGATCCTGCCAGCCCGAGTTGATCTGTAACCGCTCGTTTGCGATCCCTAGCTCGCCGCGCCTCGTCGAGTTTCGCCGTCAGCAGCTTGAAACGCATGCCGAGCGAAGCCGACAGTTGCCGAGCCTGTCCGCCAATCCCCTCGGGGATTGCGCCTGCAACCGAGCGGCTCGCTGCGCGCCGCGTTCGGCGAGCAGATGGCGTGAAAGCCATTCATCCGGGCGTGCCCCCGCATCTTGTTCAGCGCTGGCTCGGGCACGCGTCGTTGCGCACCACCTCGATCTACATCGACGTGATGGGCCCCGACGAGCGCGCGCTTGCCGCCCTCATGTGGTACAACCCGAGCGGGCGGATAGCGCCGATCGCAGCGGGATGGGCCAGGATGCTCGCTTTCGTGAAACGGTGGCGTGAACGGCAGCGGCGGGCCGCTGCCGACGCCGACGCTTTAATGGCAGGGTTCGGCAAGGGGGCTTACGGAGAAGCACGGTCGCGGGCGCGCGACGCACGGAGAAGCGCGATTATGGACGGCAACCGGTCCGACCGGTCAGCTCGATAGCGCGACGCGATATCTTGCAGGAGAGTAGGTTTGACGATGGCGAAGAAAAGCCGCGACCCAACGGACAAGCAAGTCGGCGCGCGCGTGCGCATGCGTCGCTTAACGGTGGGTATGTCCCAGCAAAAGCTCGCCGGCGGGCTCGGCATCGCTTTCCAGCAAGTCCAGAAGTACGAAAAGGGCACCAACCGGATCGGCGCCGGCCGCCTCCAGAAAATCGCGCAGATTCTCGACGTGCCTATCGGCTTCTTCTTTCAGGACCGCCCGGCACCGGGAGCCAAACAGGCGCACCCCTCGGATGTGTCGGACTTTCTGGCAACCGCTCAAGGTCTGGCGCTGGTAAAGGCCTTCATGAGCATACGCGATGAGCGCCTCCGGCGTTGCATCGTCGTTCTGGTCGAGGTAACTGCTCGCGGGGACAAAAGGTCTAAGCCCGCCCAAGCTTGAATAGGAAAACGCCATGGAAATTTCCCTTTATTACGCCCCCACCACTTGCGCGCTCGCGCCTTACATCACGCTCACCGAAGCCGGCGCCGAGTTCGAGGTTCGCCCGCTCAATTTCCGAAAGGGCCAGCAAACATCGCCTGACTACTTGAAGATCAATCCCAAGCACAAGGTGCCTGTATTGATCGTCGACGGAAGGATTCTAAGCGAGAGCGTGGCCATCCAAACCTGGATTGCGCGCACATTTCCGCAAGCTAAATTGCTGCCCACCGACTCATGGCTGGAGCTGCAAGCTATCTCGCTAATGTCTTGGTGCTCGGCCGGCATTCATCCCTTCTTGTCGCGGATCAATTCACCATCGCGGGTCTGCGACGTCCCCGGCACCGAGGCAAGTGTAAGGAAGATCGCTGCCGCGAACCTGGTGGAGTTGCTCACGATTGCCGATGACCTTTTGGCCGGCCGTCAGTTCTTTTTCGACCACTTCACGGCGCCAGACGCCCATTTCTTTTGGTGCCAGAGACGTGCACGGCAATTCGAGTTGGACCTGTCGAAATTCAAGCACTGCGCAGCGCATTTTGAACGCATGACGCAGCGACCCAGCGTACAGAAGCTCTTAGCCTTCGAAAGATCGGTTGAGGATGAGTTCGCGAAGGCCGCATAGATCAATGGGCCTGATGGATGCTGGGACCATTTAGACCCCAAAGGAGCACCGCACTAAGAACCCGTAAGCCAGTTCCGCACTTGCTTGGCCCCGATTGTGGCAGCGGCTCCCGCGGCGCCTTCGCTCGTCCGCTACCTAGGCATCAGCAACTGGGCGCCTTTGCTTCTGACGTTGCCGACCTCCTTGGCGACCGGGCACGTTTTCAGCATCGCATCGGCACAGGGCTTAAGCAGCGCCACAGGATCTTCCTCGTTCGTCGGTTCCTCGCCAAGCCATTTCGGCCATTCCCTTTCTGGTAAGATGATCGGCATGCGGTCGTGCAATTCCCCAACGATGCCGTTCGCGGCACAGGTCAGGACGGTACAGCTCAGCACTTCTTCGGCGTTCGGGGATTTCCATTTGGCCCAAAGCCCGGAAAACCATCATGAGAAGTCCGAAGAGGATTTCCTGTTCCCGCGTTTTCGCAGTGCGCACCGGCTGGTCGACCTCGTGACAACGCTATTGGCGCATGATCAGCCTGGCCGCAAGGTAACGCGACATTCTCGTATCTGCCGCGCAGATCCGCAGCGAGGCCGCAGGGAAGCGGGACTGCATCAGCGCCATGCAGGCGTTCGTCACGATGTACGGGCCGCACGCGGCGCGCGAGGACACCGTACTATTTCCGAAACTCCGGGACATTGTCTCCGGCCATGAGTTCGATGCCATCGGCGACGAGATGGAGAAGCGCGAGCACGAGCATTTCGGCGACGACGGTTTCGAGAAAGCCGTCGCTCAGGTCGCCGAGCTTGAGAAGAAGGTCGACCTCTGCGACCTCACACAGTTCACGCCGAGGACATAGGTAATTAGGACCACAGGTCCCGTCGCGGGACTGCAGCGCGGCTCGGGCTTTTCGTGGCGGCGGTGGTCTGGGTGGTGTGCGGGAATCATCAGAATACAAGATTTTCAGAAGATGAGATTTTCAACGGGCCTGATATGTCGATCGGACAGTGCGCGACACTCGGGCGTTCCATCGACAGCAGTGAGGACGGCATCTTTGCCGCAGCTCGTTGGGGCGCCGATTGCCCGGCGCCGGCTAAGTTAAGAAAAAATGTCGCGCGTCAAAGCGGTGTGGAACCTCCGCATGCGCCTATCCGTTCCCAACAAAAGGTTCCATGTCTTCTGGCATAGCTGCCTTAACGACATGTCGCCCCGTCTAGTGAACCGCTCTTTGATGTCACGCGCGCGGCAGACCCGTGGCGATCAGAGACGATCACGAATGTCACGCGCGCGGCAGATGGCGCGCAGAGACAATCACGCCCGCGGAGGGAGGTTCGCCCGATGTCCACCAACCAAATCGTTCAATCCTTACCATGGTACCGCTCACTCAGCGGCCCGCAGTGGAAGACTCTTATCGCTGCCAACCTCAGCTGGACGCTGGACAGCTTCGAATTTTTCGCGCTGTTTCTGACCGTCGGCTTTGCGTTGCACCAGTTGGTCGCTCCGGCAGCGTACGCGGCTATTCCGCGGTATGCAGGCTACATCATCGCAGCGACCCTGTTCGGCTGGGGCGTCGGCGGCGTACTCGGCGGCATCATTGCCGATTACATTGGCCGCAAACGTACGATGATGCTGGCGATCCTGGCTTATTCACTGACAACCGGCTTAAGCGCAGTGTCCTGGAATTGGGAATCTTTGGCGGTGCTGCGCTTCATCGTCGGTATCGCGGTCGGCTCCGAATGGGGAACGGGAGCCTCGATCGTTGCCGAGCTGTGGCCGGACCACGCGCGCGGCAAGGGAGGCGGCCTCATGCAATCAGGCGCCGGCCTCGGTGCCATCCTGGCTTCGGTAGTGTGGCTTGGGATCGGCGGCACCGGCCCTAACGCCTGGCGCTGGATGTACTTGATCGGCGTGTTGCCGGCCCTGTCAATTGTCTGGATCCTCCGGCACACTCCCGAATCGCCGAGGTGGGAGCACTCCAACGAGCAGCGTTGCGACGCCCGCGCGGCGAAGCGCCAGGGCCTGCAATTGTCAGGCGAGGGTGCGGCGCTAACACGCTTTACTCTGGTCGATCTGTTTGCCGATCGATCGGTGCGCTGGCCCCTGATCGGCTCGCTGTTGATGATGCTGTCGCTGACATTTGCGTTCTGGGGCGTTAGCACATTTGTTCCCACCTATGTCGGCTCGATCGCCGCAAGAGCGCATCTCCCCGCGAAGGCATGGGCCGGATATGCCGGGCTGGTCACGGGCATATGCGGCACGTTTGGATTCATCAGCCTGGGGTTCCTCGCTGATGCTATCGGCCGCAAGCCAGTCACCATGCTCTTCTATCTAATGTGCCTGATCCTCACGCCTGTGGTCTATCTGGCGAATTGGAGCATCGATGTGCTTCTGATCTGGGTGGCTGTGTTCGGCTTCTTTACCTTGGGCATTTGGGCCTGGGCACCGGTCTGGCTACCGGAATTGTTTCCGACCCGCATGCGCGGCACCGCCATCGGCTTCTGCTTCAATGCGCCACGTCTACTCGGCGCCGTCGGTCCGCTCATTGCCGGCACGTTGATCGTCGGCCTCGGCGGTTATGGTCCAGCGGCGACGATCATCGGGTCGATTTTCGCTCTCGGCTTCGTGGTGGCAGCATTTTTGCCGGAGACCAAGGGACAGCCATTACCCGGCGCCTCAGAAGAGGCATCAATGCCGCCACGAGTAACACCAAGCCTGTTAGGAGCTTGAGGCAGTCCCGGCCAGAATGCGCGTTGCGCAACATCGTGACGAGTTCGATGGGCTACGAGCACATTTTCCGTTGTGGAAATAGCAAGTACTACGTGATCGAACAGAACTCCTTCTTCATCGTTCGAAGGCAGGATTGGATAGAATGGACATTCATCGGCTATACCCGCGATATCGCTGAAGCCGTA
>Ga0335075_10005529_pt1 | contig 19605 bp, 18 predicted proteins | sample Lox_Sample_24_FD_206723 | JGI IMG/M metagenome (GOLD analysis project Ga0335075, IMG submission 206723) | Soil microbial communities from Loxahatchee National Wildlife Refuge, Florida, United States - Lox_Sample_2.4 | ecosystem: Environmental > Terrestrial > Soil > Wetlands | place: USA...
CGACGTGCACCTGAACCGGGGCCTGCAGGAATCGGGCCTGTCCGGGGCCGACTACGAGATCCTGGCGGTGCTCTCGGGTCACGACGGGGACCGCATGCCCGCCCGCAACCTGTGCAACGCACTGGGCTGGGAGAAAAGCCGTGTCTCCCACCAGGTGCGGCGCATGCAGAAGGACGGGCTGATCTGTCGCGAGCCCAACCCCGACGACGCCCGCAGCACCATGGTCTGCCTGCTGCCGGCTGGCCGCGCAGCCATCGAGAAGGCGGCGCCCGGACACGTGGAGGACGTCCGCCGGAACTTCGTCGACCTGCTCACCCCGGCTGAGCTCGACATGCTCGCCGCCCTCAACGAACGCGTCCTGCGCCACCTGGCCAACGACGACAACTCCCCCGCCGAAGACGAGCCCTCGTAGCCTTCATCAAGAGCGCTTCATCAAGAGCGCTTCATCAAGAGCGCGCCCGAAGAGATTCGAACTCCCAACCTTCTGATCCGTAGTCAGATGCTCTATCCGTTGAGCTACGGGCGCTTGTGTTCAGTTATCTAGCTGCGGAGGCGAGAGGATTTGAACCTCCGGTCCCCGGTAAGAGGACAACTCATTAGCAGTGAGTCCCATTCGGCCGCTCTGGCACGCCTCCTTGGAATCCTGAGGGTACCGGACGCTGCCCTGGCCTTAGCTCAACCGGGGTCCCGGAACCGCCGCGGAGCACAGCGTACACAGCGCGGACATATGCTGTCGAAATGACCGCTCGCCTGCGCCCCGAATTGGCTGAGCTGCCAGCCTATGTCGAGGGCAAGACGATTGCGGGTGCGATCAAGCTCGCCAGCAACGAGACGGTACACGGGCCGCTGCCCAGTGTGCGGGCGGCGATCGACCGGGCCGTCGGCGTGGTCAACCGTTACCCGGACAACCACAACACGGAACTCAGGTCCCGGCTGACGCAGCACCTGAACGCCGAAGCCGGCGCAGGCTTCGCCCCCGAGCACATCGCCGTCGGCGGTGGTTCGGTGAATCTGTGCCAACGGCTCGTCCAGGCGACGGCGTCGGTGGGCGACGAGGTGCTCTACTGCTGGCGCAGCTTTGAGATGTACCCATTGCAGGTACGGGTCGCCGGCGCCACCCCGATCCACATCCCGCTGCGCGACGAGACCTTCGACCTTTACGCGATGCTGGCGGCGGTCACCGATCGCACCCGGCTGATCTTCGTCTGCAACCCGAACAACCCGACGTCCACCGTCGTCGAGCCGGCGGCGCTGGTGTCGTTCATCGAGTCGGTGCCGTCGGACGTCTTGATCGCGATCGACGAGGCCTACGTCGAGTACATCCGCGACGGCATGACGCCCGACAGCCTGGGGTTGGTCCGCTCGTACAGCAATGTCGTTGTGCTGCGGACGTTTTCGAAGGCCTACGGTCTCGCCGGTCTGCGGGTCGGCTATGCGGTCGGCGACCCGCAGGTGATCACCGCGCTGAACAAGGTGTCGGTTCCGTTCACCACGACCAACGTTTCGCAGGCCGCCGCGATCGCCTCGCTGGAGGCCGCCGACGAGCTGCTCGCCCGCACCGACGCGGTGGTCGCCGAACGTCGGAGGGTCAGCGAGACACTGCGTGACGCCGGATTCACCCTGCCGCCCTCACAGGCGAATTTCGTCTGGCTGCCGCTGGGAACGCGCACTCTGGACTTCGTCGAGCAGGCGGCCAATGCACGCATCGTGGTCCGCCCGTACGGCACCGACGGTGTCCGGGTCACCATCGGCGCCCCGGAGGAAAACGACGCCCTGCTGCGATTCGCGAAGGGCTGGATCTAAATCAAAGGAGACCGCGATGAGTGACGCGCTGGCCCGCAAGAAGTTCGCTGAATTCAAGGAGCGCACCGAGCTGATCAGCGACGCCGAGCTCGACGACTACTGGGCGAGCCTGCAGCCTGCCACCATCGACGGCATGCTCGGCGAGTGGAAGGGCGGCGGGTTCAACACCGGCCACAAGTTGAATGCCGCTCTCGAGGAGGCGCGATGGTTCGGCAAGACGTTCAACTCGCCGGCCGACGTCAAGCCGTTGATTTGTCTGGACGCCGACGGCAACAAGTTCTCCAACGTCGAGCTCGGCAACGGCGAGGCCAGCCTGTGGATGGAGGAGTTTCGCGGCGAGGTGACCGCCACGATGGTTTATGACGGTCAGCCGACCCACGATCACTTCAAGCGGATCGACGACAACGCCGTGATCGGCATCATGAACGGCAAGTTCGCCTTGAAGGGCGGCCGCCCCGCCTACTTCTACCTGGAGCGCCTCTAGGCGTTGGCCGCCGCCGGATTGCGGCCAGTGAATGCGATCAGCCGGTCCAGGGCGGACGCGTCGTCGGGCACGGCGACCGGATCATCGAAGCCGACCGTCGCGCGCCCTTCCGGCGTGATGATTAGGTGCGCGAGCCCCAGCACATAGTCGGCCAACGATTCGGCGACGTTGATCGGGTGTTTGGTCGCGGTCGCGTAATCCCAACCATGGACCAGCAATTCGACCGATAGGATGCCGGCGGCGAACGTGGCGGGTAGCTCGTTCGGCCCGATGGTCACCGTGCCGTCCAAACCGCGGCGGTGCCAGGCGTCTAAAGCCGGCCGGGCCGCGCCGATGATCTGCCGCTCTACCGAGTCGTCGCTGTCGCGTTTCGCCGGCGGCGCGCCCGCCGCGGCGCCGAGCAGGCTAATGGAGTTCAGCAGGTGATCGGTCAGCGCCATCACGTCGTATTCCGAGCATGGAGTGGATTTGGACAACTCGTCGCGCGAGATCGGATGCAGCACGTGCTGCAGGGCGCCCAGCGCGGCTTCAGCGCTGGCCAGTTCATCGGTGGGGGGTGAATCGGGTCCGGGCCGCAGGTCAGAAGACATGACGTCCACGGTACGGTCTCGACATGGGCCAGCCGTACGAATCCGTCACCGTCGAAACCAAAGACCACGTCGCGCAGGTGACGTTGATCGGACCGGGCAAGGGCAATGCGATGGGCCCGGCATTCTGGTCGGAACTACCGGAGCTGTTCGCCTCGCTGGACGCCGATCCGGACGTGCGGGCCATCGTCATCACCGGATCGGGCCGCAACTTCAGTTACGGCCTTGATCTGCCCGCGATGGGCGGGACGATGGCCCCGGTGCTCGCCGACGGCGCCCTGGCGGGGCCGCGCACCGAATTCCACTCCGAGGTGCTGCGCATGCAGAACACGATCAGCGCCGTCGCCGACTGCCGCACCCCGACGATCGCGTCGGTGCATGGCTGGTGCGTCGGTGGTGGGGTCGACCTGATCTCTGCGGTCGACATCCGCTACGCGAGCGCCGACGCGAAGTTCTCGGTCCGCGAGGTCAAGCTGGCTATCGTCGCCGACGTGGGCAGCCTGGCCCGGCTGCCCCTGATCCTGTCCGACGGTCACCTGCGCGAGTTGGCGCTCACCGGCAAGGACATCGATGCGGACCGTGCCGAGCAGATCGGCTTGGTCAACGACGTATTCCCCGACGCCGACGCCACCCTGCAGGCCGCCCACGCCACCGCCGCCGAAATCGCCGACAACCCGCCGCTGACCGTCCGCGGCATCAAGGATGTCCTTGACCAGCAAAGGATTTCGGCGGTGTCGGCGAGCCTGCGTTATGTCGCTGCGTGGAATGCGGCGTTTCTGCCGTCCAAGGATCTGTCCGAGGGAATCTCGGCAACCTTCGCCAAACGCCCGCCGAAGTTCACCGGGGAATAGCGCGGTTCGGGACGGCCGCAGCGGGTAAACCCACGGGTATATCTACCTATCGCGTACTCAACCCGCACGGCGACGTCGTCGACACCAAGGACATCTCCAGCGCCGACGACGCGCACGCGTGGTTCGTCGACGCCAAGGCCGACAACTCCGAACTCGGCTGGCGGATGGAAGTCGCAGTCGACGGCGACTGGCCACTTGAACGTCAACGCGGCCCACGCCGGACAGAAAAACCAGACCCCGGGACGCTTCATGGCGAAATGATTATGTGCGCAGAGGCCGCTCGAACGCTGCACTGATGACCCATCAGTCACAGCAGTACCGTGACTTGGGGGGCAGACCTGTTTCGCAAAAGAAGCCGTATGCGATATCACTTCGCAAAAGAAGCCGTATGCGATATCACGTGGCAGCGCCGGCGGCGATGCACAGACGCGTGATATCGCATACGCCGCGAAACGCAAAGTCACTACAGGCCCGGCTTGCGGAGCCTACTGAGGCTGGTGTGACATCTCGCCGATAGCGGCTACACGTACCCTCGCGGATGGGTTTCGACCGACTCCGCTGCGAAAGGGTAGGTATGACCGGCCAGGTTGATTTGCAGGGCAGGATCCGCGTCCCGGCCGACCTCGACTCCGTCACGGCCATCGGCGACGAGGACCACTCCGACATCGACCCGGCGGCCGTCGAACGGATCTGGCAGGCCGCACGGCACTGGTATGCGGCGGGCATGCACCCGGCGATCCAGGTGTGCCTGCGGCACAACGGCAAGGTCGTGCTCAACCGCGCGATCGGCCACGGCTGGGGCAACGCGCCCACCGACCCCCCGGACGCCGAGAAGATACCGGTCAAGACCGATACGCCGTTCTGCGTGTATTCGTCCGCCAAGGCGATCACCGCGACCGTCGTGCACATGCTCGTCGAACGCGGCCAGTTCACGCTCGACGATCGGGTGTGCGAGTACCTCCCGACCTACACCAGCCACGGCAAAGACCGCACCACCATCCGGCACGTGATGACGCACAGCGCCGGCGTCCCGTTTCCCACCGGACCCCGGCCGGATCTCAAACGGGCGGACGACCACGAGTACGCGCAGGAACAGCTCGGCAACCTGCGGCCGTTGTACCGCCCGGGGCGGATCCACATCTACCACGCGCTGACCTGGGGCCCGCTGATGCGCGAGATCATTTACGCCGCGACCGGCAAGGACATCCGCGAGATCCTGGCCACCGAGATCCTCGACCCGCTGGGCTTCCGCTGGACCAACTTCGGTGTCGCAGAACAAGATATCCCGCTGGTCGCACCCAGCCACGCCACCGGCAAGCAGCTACCTGCCCCGATTGCGGCCGCGTTCCGTAAGGCGATCGGCGGCACGCTTTACCAGACCATTCCGATCACCAACGCACCGCTGTTTCTCACTACCGTCATCCCGTCGTCGAACACCGTCTCGAACGCCGACGAGATGTCGCGGTTCGCTGAAATATGGTGTCGCGGAGGCGAACTCGATGGCGTCAGGGTGATGAGCCCGGATACACTGCGTGGCGCGGTGCGTCAGAGCCGGCGGCTGCGACCGGATGTCGCGACCGGTCTGCTGCCGGCCCGCTGGGGCACCGGCTTCCAGCTCGGCACCGACAAGTACGGCCCGTTCGGCCGCAACGCGCCGGCAGCGTTCGGTCACCTGGGTCTGGTCAACATCGCGATCTGGGCCGACCCTGAGCGCCGGCTGGCCGCCGGTGTGGTGAGCAGCGGCAAACCGGGCCGGGATCCGGAAGTCAAGCGCTACACCGCGCTGATGGACCGCATCGCGGCCGAGATACCCAGAGGCTGATCGCACAAAGTCGGCGAAACCGGTCCCTGCCATTTCACCGGCTAGTCCGCATTCGTCTAATATGTCGGACACACGTTTGGCTGTGGTCGGGGGAACCAGCGAACGATGGCGTTCAAACCATGAGCGTCCACCTGTTGCTGCCCGACCCTGAAGTGGGATGGGTAGCTGGTCGATGTCCGCCGAGAAAACACGCTTGACACCGGATTACGAAACTTCGCAGTCGATCTACGATGTCTCCGACGAATTTTTTGCGCTGTTCTTAGGCCCCACGATGGGCTATACCTGCGCATACTTCGATCGCGACGACATGACACTCGACGAGGCGCAGGTCGCGAAATTCGACTTGGCGCTCGGCAAGCTCAACCTCGAGCCCGGCATGACGTTGCTCGACGTCGGATGCGGATGGGGCGGCGCGCTGGAACTGGCGCTGCAGAAGTACGACGTCAACGTCATCGGCATCACGCTGAGCCGCAACCAGCATCGATACACGAAAGATCGCCTGGCCAAGGTCTCGACGTCGCGGTCGGTCGAGGTCCGGCTGCAGGGCTGGGAAGAGTTCGACCAGCCGGTGGACCGCATCGTGAGCATCGGCGCTTTCGAGGCGTTCACGAAGAAGCGCTACGGCGCGTTCTTCGAGTCGGCCTACCGGCTGCTGCCCACCGACGGCCGGATGCTGCTGCACACCATCCTCACCTATCCGCTCAGCTACTGGGCGCCGCACGGAATCGCAATCACGATGAGCGATCTGCGGTTCTCACGGTTCATCGGCCAGGAGATCTTCCCCGGCGGCGAACTGCCCTCCGAAGACGATGTGGTCAAGTTCTCGACCGACGCGGGGTTCGGCGTCGAGCGGGTCCAACTGCTGCGGCCGCACTATGCCCGGACGCTGGACATGTGGGCGGCCAACCTCGTTGCCCGCCGTGAAGACGCGATCGCCCTTACGTCAGAGGTCAACTACGACCGCTTCGTGCGGTACCTGACCGGATGCGCGGATTTCTTCCGCCGCGGCATCACCGATGTCGGACAATTCACGCTGGTCAAGTAGCCCACCTGGCGGTGGCGGAGGGATTTGAACCCCCGGACGGTTTTAGCCGTCTCTCGCTTTCAAGGCGAGTGCATTAGGCCGCTCTGCCACGCCACCGCCGACAAGGGTATCGGTGTCAGGCCTGCCCACCCAGTTTTAGGCCCGGTCGGAGTATCGCAGCGCAGCGCTGATCCGTCGGCAGTTCTCGCCCATCGCGGAGATCTGGGAGCGCGACAGGTGACCGAGGAAATAGGTCCGCACCCCCTCCGAATAGGTGACCATGGCCTGCCTCGCCGCTGCCCGGCCGTCGTCGGTGATGGCGGCCACCACCCCGCGCCGATCGTCCCGGCTGGCTTCCCGGCGCACCAGCCCCTGGCCCTCCAGGCGGCGGATCTGACGGGTCAGCCGGCTGGGCAGCGAGGGCAGTGCGTCGGCCAGATCGCCCATCCGGGCGCAACCGGTGGGGGCGTTGTCCAAGATGTCGAGCACCCGGACGTCGAACAGCGACAGCTGGTGCGCATCGGTGAGTTGACGGTTGAGCGCCGAATACAACCGCAGGGTGGAGTCCAAGAAGTTCTGCCACGACTTCTGCTCGGCGACATCCAGCCCGGGCATCTCACTGGCTGTCCGGCCGGCGATGAGGGCGGCCATTAGGTCATGCTATGCGACACACAGCCTTTGAAAAAGTAGCGTGGCAAGCATGCATGCAATCGTCGCTCAATCCGCCGATGAACTCGTGTGGCAGCAAGTGCCCGATGTGACGCCGGACCGCGGCGAGGTGCTGGTCAAGGTCAGCGCCGCCGGGGTTAACCGCGCCGACCTGCTGCAGGCCGCCGGGCTGTATCCGCCGCCGCCGGGCGCCAGCGAACTGATCGGGATGGAGGTCTCCGGCGTCGTCGCTGCGGTAGGAGACGACGTCGACGGCTGGTCACCCGGACAAGAAGTCTGCGCTCTTCTGGCGGGCGGCGGATACGCCGAATACGTCGCTGTTCCCGCCGGTCAGCTGCTGCCGATCCCGGGCGGTGTCGACCTGCAGGACGCTGCCGGTCTGCCAGAAGTCGCGTGCACGGTCTGGTCGAACCTGGTGATGACGGCTCACCTGCACGAGGGCCAGCTGCTGCTGATGCACGGCGGCGCCAGCGGCGTCGGAACCCACGCCATCCAGGTCGCCTGGGCGTTGGGCGCCCGGGTGGCGGTCACCGCGGGATCCGCGTCCAAGCTGGAACTGTGCAGCGAACTGGGCGCTGACATCACCATCAACTATCACGACGAGGACTTCGTCGCGCGAGTACGCGAGGCCACCGACGGCGCCGGCGCCGACGTGATCCTGGACATCATGGGCGCCGCATATCTGGACCGCAACATCGACGCCCTGGCCGCCGACGGCCAGCTGATCATCATCGGCATGCAGGGCGGCGTGAAGGGCGAGCTCAACATCGGCAAGCTGCTCAGCAAGCGGGCCCGGGTCATCGGCACCACGCTGCGGGCCCGGCCGACGAGCGGTCCCAGCGGTAAGAGCGCCATCGTCGAGGCGGTGACGGCCTCGGTCTGGCCGCTGATCGCCGACGGCCGCGTCCGGCCGTGCATCGGGGTACACATGCCGATCCAGCAGGCCGCCGAGGCGCATCGCCTGCTGTCGTCGGGGCAGGTGACCGGAAAGATCGTCCTGACGCTGGACTAGCGCGAGCAGACATAAAAGCGCCTCGAAACCACTGTTTTCGCGGGCTTTTGCGTCTGCTCGCCAGGCAAACTAGCCCAGCGACGCCAGGGCGCGTACCAACTGGTCGACCTCGGCCATCGTCGAGTAATGCGACAGCCCAACGGTGACGGCGCCGCCGACGTCGTTGACGCCGATCACGTCCAGCACCCGCGAGCTGGCATTGGAGATCGCCAGAATTCCGTTGTCGGCCAACCGTTGCACCACCCGCTCCGCCGGCACCTCGTTGACCGCGAAACTCACCACGGGTATCCGGCTGTCGGGCCGCGCGATCACCACCACCAACGGCAGCGAACGCAGTGAGCCCATCAGGTAATCGAAGATCCCGTCCATGTAGGACATCGCCGATTGCATTGAGGTAGCGAGTCTTTCGCGTCGCGTCCCGCGAGCCGACTCGTCAAGTGAGGCAAGGTATTCGATGCTGGCGACAAAGCCTGCCAGCAGGCCGAATTGGTGCACGCCGACTTCGAGACGCGCCGACCCCGTGGCGTACGGGTTCGTCGACACCGAAGCGAAGGTGTTGATCATTGCCGGGTCGCGAAACACCAAGGCGCCGACCGGCGGACCGCCCCATCCGACGGCGTTCATCGCCACCACGTCGGCGTCGATTTCGTCGATATCGATCAAGCGATACGGGGCGGCGGCGGAGTGGTCGACCACCAGCAATCCGCCCACGTCGTGGACCAATTTGGTCACCGGGCGCAGATCGGTGATCGTGCCCAGGGTCCCCGACGCTGACGTCACCGCGACCAGACGCGTCGCCTGCCCGATCAGGCCCTCCCACTGCCAGGGCGGCAGGTCACCGGTCTCGATGTCGACCTCGGCCCATTTCACCTTGGCGCCGAACCGATTTGCTGCGCGCAGCCACGGCGCGATGTTCGCTTCGTCGTCGAGGCGGCTGACGACCATCTCGTAGCCCAGGCCGGCACGCGTCGACGATGCGTCTGCCAACGACGACAGCAACACCGCGCGATCGGCGCCCAGCACCACGCCGAGCGGGTCGGCGTTCACCAGATCTGCGGCCGCTTGCCGGGCCGCCTCCAGCACGGCGGCGCTGCGCTTGGCCGCCGGATGCGGACCGGCGGTGCTCGGGAACGATCCGCGGAATGCGGTCGACACGGTGGTAGCCACCGAGTCAGGAATCAGCATTCCGGACGGCGCGTCGAAGTGCACCCAACCGTCACCGAGCGACGGGTGTAATCCCCGCACCCGGGCGACGTCGTATGCCATCCCAGCCACCTTAGAGTTCCGCAGAGTCGGCTAAACCATGACGGTAGCGGGCGCCTAGATGCGTCCCCGCCATCCCGAGCCAGGTCACCCGGCCAGCCATACTAGTCCAGTGGGGTTGTGGTTCGGAACGCTGATCGCGTTGTTTTTGCTGATCGCGCCGGGGGCAATCGTCGCAAGGATCACCCAGCTAACTTGGCCGGTCGCCGTCGCAGTTGGCCCGGCGCTCACCTACGGCGTGGTGGCTCTGGCGATAATCCCGTTCGGCGCGCTCGGAATCCCTTGGAACGGTTGGACAGCGCTGCTTACGCTGGCCGCGGTCTGCCTGCTGATGACGGGTTTGCAGCGTCCGCTCGCCCGCTACCGCGACAGCGAGGCCGAAGCCCGGGGCATCACCGGTTGGCCCGCGCTGACGGTAGCCGCGGGTGTGCTGCTCGGTGGTCTGCTGATCATGTGGGCGGCGTATCGCGGCATCACGCATTGGCAGTCCATCCCCAGTACCTGGGACGCGGTCTGGCATGCGAACGAGGTGCGGTTCATCCTCGACACCGGCCAGGCGTCGTCCACCCATATGGGCGAGCTCCGCAACGTCGAAACCCACCAACCGCTGTACTACCCGTCGGTGTTCCACGCGCTGACCGCGGTGTTCTGTCAGCTCACCGGGGCGGCGCCCACGACCGGTTACACCTTGAGTTCGGTCGCCGCGTCGGTCTGGCTGTTTCCGTCCAGTGCGGCGATGCTCACCTGGTTTTTGCTGCGGCCCAGAACCACCCCATGGCTGGCCGCTGGGGCCGCGGCCACGTCAGCTGCGATGTCGGCGTCGTTCACGTCGGTGCCGTACGTCGAGTTCGGCGTCGCCGCGATGCCCAACCTGGCGGCCTACGGCGTCGCGATCCCCACATTCGTGCTGATCACCTCGACCCTGCGCCATCGCGACCGCGTCCCGACGGCGGTCCTCGCGCTCGTCGGCGTCCTGTCGGCACACCTCACCGGCGGATTCGTCGTCATCTTGTTCCTGTTGGCCTGGTGGCTGTTCGACGCGAGGCGGCATCCGGTGCGCGGGCGGTTGCCCGACCTGCTGATCCTGGCCCTGGTGGCAGTGCCGACGGCGCTGATATTGGCGCCGCAGTTCATCGGGGTGGCCCACCAGGCCGACATCATCGCCGGTCACGCGTTCCCCAGCTTCAAGACCGTCAAGCAGGGCGTCATCGATGCGCTCTTCCTGCACACCCGCCACCTCAACGACTTCCCGATCCAGTACGGCCTGGTCGCGCTGAGCGCCATCGGCATGGCGATCCTGCTCTACAAGCGAATCTGGTGGCCGCCGGCGCTCTGGCTGGTGTTGACCGTGGCGACCATCTACTCGGGAGCGCCTTTTCATAATCCGCTCGGCGCCGCGATCGAAGTGTTCAGCCAGTTCTTCTACAACGATCCGCGACGGCTCACAGCCGTGGTGACGATGCTGGTGACGCCGATGGCCGGCATCGCGGTGTTCGCCTTGGTCGCCGGTGCCGTGGCCGTTGCTAGGCGATTCGTCAAAGCACCTGCGGCCGTGTATGTTTCGGCCACCGTGCTGCTGCTGGTCATGACCACCGTGCTCACCGGCCGGCACTACCTATACCGGCACCTGGTGCTGTTCGGCGACAAATACGACTCGGTGATCATCAACCAGAAGGACCTTGAGGCGATGGCTCACCTGGCCACCCTGCCCGGTGCCCGGGACACGCTGATCGGCAACTCCAACGTCGACGGCACCGCATGGATGTACGCGGTCGCCGGCCTGCACCCGCTGTGGACCCACTACGACTACCCACGCCAGACGGGCCCTGGCTATTACCGCTACATCTTCTGGGCCTACGCCGACGCCGACGCGCTACCGGGGGTGTCCAACGAGGTGCGAGCGCTGGTACCCGAAGCTATCCGGGCGCTCAATATTCGTTACGTCCTGACCAGCGCACCGACGGTCCGGGGGTTCAAGGTGCCCGACGGACTAGTGTCAATAGACCAATCGAAGTGGTGGACGAAGATCTACGACAATGGCGAAGCCTGGATCTACGAGTGGCGTGGCGCTCCGACGGCTCCCAAACCGTGACGAGAGGTGACGAGGATTGACTAGCGGCAACGGCAATGACGACGACGACAACATCGAAATCATCGGTGGCCTCGACCCGCGGCTGATGGCGGCCGCTAAGGATGACGACTCCGACGACCGGTCGCTGACCGACCTCGTCGAGCAGCCGGCCAAGGTGATGCGGATCGGCACCATGATCAAACAGCTGCTCGAGGAAGTGCGCGCGGCGCCGCTGGACGACGCCAGCCGCAACCGGTTGCGTGAGATCCACGCGACCAGCATCCGGGAACTCGAAGAAGGGCTGGCGCCCGAGCTGCGTGACGAGCTCGACCGTCTCACCCTGCCGTTCACCGAGGGCGCCGTCCCGTCGGATTCCGAACTGCGCATCGCCCAGGCACAGCTGGTCGGCTGGCTGGAAGGGCTGTTCCACGGAATCCAGACCGCGCTGTTCGCCCAGCAGATGGCCGCCCGCGCGCAGCTCGAGCAGATGCGCGAACAGCGTGGTCTGCCGCCGGGTGTCGGCAGGTCCGGCGGACACGGGCAATACCTGTAGGCGACAACCGGTGACGAGTCCGCGTCCGCACATCGAGACGCACAACGCGTGGGTGGAGTTCCCCATCTTCGACGCCAAATCGCGCTCGCTGAAGAAGACCTTTCTGGGTGGCACGATCGGGCGCAACGCGTCCAATGTCGTGGTCATCGAGGCGCTGCGTGATATCACCATGTCACTAGACCTGGGCGACCGCGTCGGGCTGGTCGGCCACAACGGCGCCGGGAAATCGACACTGCTGCGCCTACTTTCGGGCATCTACGAGCCGACGCGCGGTTCAGCCACCGTGAGCGGCCGGGTGGCGCCGGTGTTCGACCTGGGCGTCGGCATGGACCCCGAGATCTCCGGCTACGAGAACATCATCATCCGCGGTCTGTTTCTCGGGCAGACGCGGCGGCAGATGCTGGCCAAGGTCGACGAGATCGCCGAGTTCACCGAACTCGGCGACTACTTGTCGATGCCGCTGCGCACCTATTCGACCGGTATGCGGGTTCGGCTGGCGATGGGTGTGGTCACCAGCATCGACCCGGAAATCCTGCTGCTCGACGAAGGGATCGGCGCCGTCGACGCCGACTTCCTCAAGAAGGCGCAGTCCCGGCTGCAACGGCTCGTCGAGCGATCCGGAATCCTGGTGTTCGCAAGCCATTCCAATGAATTCCTGGCCCGGCTGTGCAATTCCGCGATGTGGATCGACCACGGTGTGATCAAGATGACCGGAGGCATCGAGGACGTCGTCCGGGCTTACGAAGGCGAAGACGCCGCGCGGCATGTCCGCGAGGTGCTTGCTGAGACGGCGCCCAGCCATGAGTGACCCGCCGGCGACGATGCAGAGCGCAGCGATGTCGGGGACCTCCCAGCCGCGAAGCGGCGAGGGGGAGAGGAGCGGCGCATGACGGTGGTGTGCGCCGTCGTGGTGACCCACCGGCGTCCCGACGAACTGGCCAAGTCGCTGGATGTGCTGAGCACCCAGAGCCGGCTGCCGGACCGGCTGATCGTGGTCGACAATGCGGCCGAAGACCGCGTCCGCGATCTGGTGGCGGGTCAGCCCATCCCGACGACGTATCTGCCGTCACACCGAAACCTCGGCGGCGCAGGCGGTTTCGCGCTCGGCATTCTCCACGCGCTATCCGCCGGCGCCGATTGGATATGGCTGGCCGACGACGACGGCCACCCACAAGACAGTGAAGTGCTGGCGACGCTGCTGGCCTGCGCGGAGAAACACCGGTTGGCCGAGGTGTCGCCGATGGTGTGCAACGCCGATGACCCTGCGCGACTGGCGTTTCCGCTGCGGCGCGGGCTGGTCTGGCGCAGGTTGGTCAGCGAGTTGCGTACCGCGCAGGGTCAGGATCTGCTGCCGGGCATCGCGTCACTGTTCAACGGCGCGCTATTTCGGGCGTCGACGTTCGAGTCGATCGGTGTGCCGGATCTGCGGCTGTTCGTCCGTGGCGACGAGGTCGAGATGCACCGCCGCCTGGTCCGGTCGGGTTTGGCGTTCGGAACCTGTTTGAACGCCGTGTATCTGCACCCGTGTGGGTCGGCCGAGTTCAAGCCGATCCTCGCGGGGCGCATGCACACCCAATATCCTGACGACCCGACCAAGCGGTACTTCACTTACCGCAACCGCGGCTACCTGCTGGCGCAGCCGGGCCTGCGCAAGCTGCTGGTCCAGGAATGGTTGCGGTTCGGCTGGTTTTTCCTGGTGTCCCGTCGCGACCCGAAGGGTCTGCTGGAGTGGCTGCGGCTGCGGCGGTTGGGGCGTCGGGAACAGTTCGGAAGGCCCGAGATCTCATGACCGTCATTGACGCTGCCGCGCAGTCGAAGACAATGACCCGCGCCTGGGGTGATCTGGTCGACGGCTATCGTCGCCGCGAGTTGTGGCTGCACCTGGGTTGGCAGGACATCAAACAGCGGTACCGCCGCTCGGTGCTCGGGCCGTTCTGGATCACGATCGCGACCGGCACCACGGCCGTCGCGATGGGCGGGTTGTATTCCAAGCTGTTTCACCTCCAGCTGTCGGTGCACCTGCCGTACGTCACGCTCGGCCTGATCATCTGGAACCTGATCAACGCCTCTATCCTGGAGGGCGCCGAGGTGTTCGTCGCCAATGAGGGACTGATCAAACAATTGCCGACGCCGCTCAGCGTGCACGTCTACCGGCTGGTGTGGCGACAGATGATCTTGTTCGCGCACAACATCGTGATCTACGTCGTCATCGCGATCATCTTTCCCAAACCCTGGTCGTGGGCGGACCTTTCGGTGATCCCGGCGCTGGGACTGATCGTGCTCAACTGTGTGTGGGTGTCACTGTGCTTCGGCATCCTGGCGACGCGCTTCCGCGACATCGGCCCGCTGCTGTTTTCCATCGTGCAGTTGCTGTTCTTCATGACGCCGATCATCTGGAACGACGACACGCTACGGCAGCAGGGCGCTGGGCAGTGGTCGAAGATCGTCGAACTCAACCCGCTGCTGCACTATTTGGATCTGGTGCGCGCGCCGCTGCTCGGCTCACATCAAGAGCTGCGGCACTGGGCCGTGGTGATCGGACTGACCGTGATCGGTTGGGTGGTAGCGGCTTTCGCGATGCGCCAATACCGCGCACGGGTGGCGTACTGGGTGTAGCCGAGGGCGATGCGGCGTTGCATCACAGCTCAAGTCCACGCCTCCGCATCTCGAAATCGATACGCTGCAGCTGATCCTCCCAATACCACAGAAACGGCGGAAGAATCAGAGTCGGGCCGTTGACAGCCTCCGCCGTCTTCTTGCGGATTTCGACCAGCCGGTCGTTGTCGACGTCGTCGATGTCCGGCCAGTGCCCATCGAAGTCGTCAATCCACACCGAGCCCCCCAGCGTCTTTACTTCACCCCGCCCCGATCACCCGCACGCTCATGCTATCGAGCTTTGCGCAATTCGGCGGCGCGGCGAGGGCCGTCAAACGTCACCCTCTGGTGTAAAGGGCCTTTTACGGAACGTTCGAGCCCGCGGTGCCGACAACGGTCTGGTTGTCCAGGTTGTCGCCGCCTTGGCGCAGGTAACGGTATTTTTCGAGCGTGTCAGCAACCGTCGGAAGCGTTTGCTGGAAATCGGAAAATTCGAAAATCGGGCGTGTCTCGTCTGAGCTAAGACGCAATATCCTTCAGCCGCGTCACAGGTTCAGTTAGGCATCACACTGAGCTGCGAGCGCAACGGCCATCGGGCCAAGACCGCTTGGGGCGGTCGCGCTGTCGTGTGAAAACGTTGACCAACCCGCATCGAACGCATGAAAAATCCGGTTTAGTGCAATACAGTCTTGGCACTTCACGACGGCAACCGCCGTTCGGGCGGAAGACAGGTCGGCAACATTGAGCAAGAAAGTTGAGTCCACGGGGCTTTCGGGTGAGGCGCGCGAGCGCATCAGCGCGGAGTTGGACCGAATACGGGAACGGCGCGATCGACTGGAGGCCGAGGTAAGAAACGACCGCGGCGCGGTGAGCGATCACGCCGACGCCGCCGACGCCATCCAGCGCGCCGATGAACTGGCCAGCCTCGACGAGCGGATCGTCGAACTCGACCGGCTGCTGCGGGCCGGGCCCGCGCCATCAGACGGCACCGGAACACTGCCGTTCGGCACCGAGGTGAAGCTGCGGTTCTCCGACGGCGCCGTCGTCAAGATGCAGGTGATCTCGGTGATCGAAGAGACCGCCATCGGCGGCGAAGCCGAGGCGTTGACCGCGGGCAGCCCGTTGGGGCTGGCGCTTGTCGGACGAAAGAAGGGCGACAAAGTCACCTACACGACGCCCCAGGGTGAAAACCAGGTCGAGCTGCTCGACGTCAAATACCCGAAGTAGTTCGGCCGATAGACTTCGGCCGATGGCCGAGATCGCGGCGAGCGCGCAGCTCCCGCTCAAGACGCAGGTGTGGCGGTTCCTCGTCACCGGCGGCCTGTCGGCGATCGTCGACTTCAGCCTTTATGTGTTGCTCTACAAGGCCGTGGGCGTGCAGGTAGACCTGGCCAAATCACTCAGTTTCATCGTGGGCACGATCACCGCTTACCTGATCAATCGCCGGTGGACATTCCAGGCACCACCCAGCACTGCGCGATTCCTGACTGTGATGGCGCTATATGCCGTCACCTTCTCAGTACAGGTCGGACTCAATCACTTGTGCCTGGCGTTGCTGCATTACCGCGCGTGGGCCGTACCGGCGGCTTTCGTGATCGCGCAGGGCACCGCCACGGTGATCAACTTCATCGTGCAGCGCTCGGTGATCTTCCGGCTGCGCTGAACTGACCGGACGGCCGGGTACCCTTTTTCACTGATGTTTCCCACTACCCCTAAGCGGCTCACCGGGTGGAGTCGCACCGCGCCCTCGGTGGCGCAGGTGCTGTCCACTCCCGATCCCGAGGTGATCGCCAAAGCGGTCGCCCACGCCGCCGACGCCGGCGGCCGTGGCGTCATCGCCCGCGGCCTGGGCCGCTCCTACGGCGACAATGCCCAAAACGGCGGCGGCCTGGTCATCGACATGACGGCGCTGAGCCGGATCCATTCGATCGACGCCGACACCCACATCGCCGACCTCGACGCCGGCGTCAACCTCGATCAGCTGATGCGGGCGGCGCTGCCGTTCGGGCTGTGGGTGCCAGTGCTGCCCGGCACTCGACAGGTCACCATCGGCGGGGCGATCGGCTCCGACATCCACGGCAAGAACCACCACAGCGCGGGCAGCTTCGGCAACCACGTCCGGTCGATGGAGCTGCTGACCGCCGACAGCCAGATCCGCCACCTCACCCCGGACGGCGACGAGGCCGAACTGTTCTGGGCCACCGTCGGCGGCAACGGGCTGACCGGGATCATCTTGCGCGCCACGATCGAGATGACCCCGACGGAGACGGCGTACTTCATCGCCGACGGCGACGTCACCCGCACCCTGGACGAGACCATCGCCTTTCACTGCGACGGCAGCGAGGCGAACTACACCTACTCGGCGGCCTGGTTCGACGCGATCAGCGCGCCGCCGAAGCTGGGGCGGGCCGCGATTTCTCGCGGGTCGCTGGCCGCCGTCGACCAGCTGCCGAAGAAGCTGCAGAAGAACCCGCTGAAATTTGATGCGCCGCAACTGCTTACGTTTCCCGACATATTCCCGAACGGTTTGGCCAACAAGTACACCTTCGTTCCGATCGGCGAGTTGTGGTATCGCAAGTCGGGCAGCTATCGTGGCAAGATACAAAACCTGACGCAGTTCTACCACCCGCTGGACATGCTTGGTGAGTGGAACCGGGCTTACGGCTCCGCGGGTTTCGGCCAGTACCAATTCGTGGTCCCCACCGAGGCGGTCGAGGAATTCAAGGGCATCATCTACGACATCCAGCGCTCTGGCCACTACTCGTTCCTCAACGTGTTCAAGCTTTTCGGGCCGGGAAATCAAGCGCCGCTGAGCTTTCCGATTCCAGGCTGGAACGTCTGCGTCGACTTTCCGATCAAGCCCGGGCTCAACGAGTTTCTCAACGAGCTTGACCGCAGAGTGCTGGAGTTCGGCGGCAGGCTCTACACCGGCAAAGACAACCGCACCACCGCGGACACTTTCCACGCCATGTATCCGCGCATCGACGAATGGATCGCGTTGCGCCGCAAGGTCGATCCGACCGGCGTCTTCGTCTCGGACATGGCTCGACGTTTGGAGCTGCTTTAGATGGTGCTCGACGCCGTGGGGAACCCACAGACCATCCTGCTGCTCGGCGGCACCTCCGAGATCGGGCTGGCTATCTGCGAGCGCTACCTGCAGAACGCGCACGCGCGGATTCTGTTGGCCGCTATGCCCGACGACCCCGGCCGCGAGCCCGCCGTCGCGCAGATGAAGGCCGCGGGCGCACGGTCGGTGGAAGTGATCGACTTCGAGGCCACCGACACCGACAGCCACCCGAAAATGATCGACGCCGCCTTCGCCGGCGGGGACGTCGACGTCGCCATCGTGGCGTTCGGATTGCTCGGCGACGCCGAAGAACTCTGGCAGAACCAGCGTAAAGCGGTCCAGATCGCCGAAATCAACTACACCGCAGCGGTTTCCGTCGGTGTGCTGCTGGGTGCGAAGATGCGCGCGCAGGGTTTCGGCCAAATCATCGCGATGAGCTCGGCGGCCGGTGAGCGGGTCCGGCGGTCCAACTTCGTCTACGGCTCCACCAAGGCCGGCCTGGACGGTTTCTACCTCGGCCTCGGTGAGGCGTTGAAGCCCAGCGGCGTTCACGTCCTGGTCATCCGGCCCGGCCAAGTGCGAACCCGGATGAGCGCGCACATCAAGGAAGCACCGCTGACCGTCGACAAGGAGTACGTCGCGAACCTGGCGGTGACCGCGTCGGCCAAGGGCAAGGAACTCGTCTGGGCGCCTGGCGCTTTCCGCTACGTGATGATGGTGCTGCGGCACATCCCGCGCCCGATTTTCCGCAAGCTGCCCATCTAAATGCGAAGCGCGCTGGCCACTGTCGGCCACATGGCGTTCGCGGTTGCGATTGCCGCAGTGGTCTCGGTGATCTCGCTGATCGCCATCGCACGGGTGCAATGGCCCGCCTACCCGTCGTCGAACCAGCTGCATGCGCTGACGACGGTCGGCCAGGTCGGCTGCATCGGCGGGTTGCTGGCCGCCGGCTGGCTGGCCAGACGTGGTCGTCACCTGCTGGGCCAACTATTTGCGCTGGTGTTCATGTCCGCGTTCTCGGTGGTGACACTCGGGATGCCGCTGGGCGCCACCAAGCTCTACCTGTTCGGCATCTCCGTCGACCAGCAGTTCCGCACCGAATACCTGACCCGGTTCACCGACAGTGCGACCTTGCACGACATGACCTACGTTGGGTTGCCTCCGTTCTATCCGCCCGGCTGGTTCTGGATCGGCGGGCGCATCGCGGCGTTGACCGGCACTCCCGGCTGGGAGATGTACAAGCCGTGGGCGATCACCTCGATCACGATCGCCGTCGCGGTGGCGCTGGTGCTGTGGTGGCGGATGATCCGCTTCGAGTACGCGCTGATCGTCACCACCGCGACCGCCGCGGTGACGCTGGCCTACAGCTCCCCCGAGCCGTACTCCGCGATGATCACCGTGCTGCTGCCGCCGGTGTTGATCCTGACCTGGTCGGGCCTCCGCAGCGGAACCCGTTCCGGCGGGTGGGCCGCGGTGATCGGGGCCGGGATATTCCTCGGCTTCGCGGCGACCTTCTACAACCTGCTACTGGCCTACACCGCGTTCACCGTGGTGTTGATGGCGTTGCTGCTGGCGGCGTCCCGCTGGCGCCAAAGGATCCAAGGCATCAGAGCCGCGCTGGATCCGCTGGTCCGGCTGGCCGTCGCCGCCGTCATCGCGGCGGCCCTCGCGGCGACCACCTGGCTGCCGTTTCTGATGCGCGCGGCCCGTGATCCGGTCAGCAACACCGGCAGCGCGTTTCACTACCTGCCGGCCGACGGCGCCGAGTTGGCCTTCCCGATGCTGAAGTTCACCCTGCTCGGCG
>Ga0335075_10005530_pt1 | contig 19602 bp, 13 predicted proteins | sample Lox_Sample_24_FD_206723 | JGI IMG/M metagenome (GOLD analysis project Ga0335075, IMG submission 206723) | Soil microbial communities from Loxahatchee National Wildlife Refuge, Florida, United States - Lox_Sample_2.4 | ecosystem: Environmental > Terrestrial > Soil > Wetlands | place: USA...
GATCGGGCCGCTTTACATCACACCGACGTCCGATTCGATTTCCGCTTCACGCGTCCGGTGGTCGCGGCTAAACGATAAGGTCGAACGCCATCCACTGCCCCTGAGCGCGGATCGGCAAGCGGCCTCCTTCACCATGCCGGCCTTGAAAGAGGGCAAATATCGCCTGGTGCTGGAAGCGGAGCATGAGGTTCGCACCGAGCTGGCCGGCGGGACCATCCACGTTCAGCCCGATCAGCCGCCTTTCGTACTACGGTTTTCCGGCAAGGAGGAGCTGCGCAGCGTGCTGCCCTACGAGCGCATTCCGCTGGAGATCGAGGCAGCCGACGACATCGCGGTGGCCGGCGTCGAGCTGGAGTATCGCGTCAACGATGGCAAACCCGTGCGGCAGGCGTTGGATTTCCAGGGCGGCAACACGCCGTCCGCCGTCGCCCGGCATGTTTTCGAGCTGGCGGGCAAGGTCAAGGAGGACGATCGGTTTTCGTATCGCTTCCGTGTGCGCGACAATCTGCCGAAGGAGCTTGCGGGGCCGCACGTCATCGTCTATCCGGCCGATCGCTGGCTGACGGTGAAGATCGCGCGGCACGGCACTCCCATCAAGCAGCAGGAGATCCTGGCCCAGCGCGACGAGATCAATCGCCGGCTGCAAGCCATACGGGAAGCCTTGTTGAAGGAGAAACAGAACATCTCCAAGGTGGAGAACGAGACGAAGAATCAGCTGTCCCTTTTGCCGGAAGCGATCGACAGTGTCCAGCAGATTCAGCGTGAGAATCGGAGCAATCAAAAAACCCTCCGCGAGACGGTCCAGCTGGCGGCTGCCGTGCCGGCGCTCCAGCCGGTCGCCGATGTGGCCCACGATATCGCCGAGGAAGAGATGCACCAGAGCCAGCAAGCGCTGAATCAGGCGCCGCGGCAGCCGACGCCGGCGGATCGACTCCGCAAGTTCTGGAAGGCCGACGAGCAGCTGGACTCCGCCGTCAAGCGGCTGGACGAGCTGAAAAAAACCAACGATCGATTGGCCCAGGAACGGCTCGATCAGGCCAAGCTGGAGATGCTGGCTGATCGCGAGAAGCATCTGGCGGAGCAGGCCGCGGAGCTGGCGGCGAAGCATCCGGTACTTGATCCCAAAGCGCGCGAGCTGGCCGAGAAGATCAAGCGCGAACAGGCCGAGGCGGCGCAAGAGCTGGAGCGCCTGGCCCAGCAGAGTGAGCCGTTGAAACAGGCGCTACAACAAGTGCGCGAAGCGCAGGCTCGGCAGCTGAGCGAACGCGCGCAGGAGCTGGCCCAGGCCCAGCGCGATCTGGCGCGAGCGGAAGCGGAGACTGAGCGGCAGCGCGCCGCGGAACGGCTCAGCGAGCTGGCTCGCAAGCAGCAGGAGCTGGCCGAAAAGGAGGCGAAGCTGGCTCAGGAGACGCGTCCCTCGCTGCCGTTGGCGCGGACGACGCCGCTCAAGCCGGAAGAAGCGCGGCAGGCCGCGGAGGCGCTCAAGCAGGGCAACACCCCGGAGGCGCTGCGCCATCAGGAAAAGGCCGCGAGCGATCTCGATCGTCTGGCCCAGGCTTACGAGCGCGCGGTCAAGGTGTCGTCCGATCCGAAGGAAGCGGCCCGGCAGCTGGAGCAGGCCCAGCAGGCGCTGCGGCAGCGCGTGCGGGAAGAGACAGCGAAGAAGGACAGCAAGCAGCCGTTGAGCGAGCGCCTCAAGCCGTTGGAGGAGGAGCAGAAAGCCATCCGGAGAGCCGCGGAGCAGCTGTCCGTGCCGCCAGGCCATGCCGAGGCCAACAAGCTGAAACAGCAAATCGGCGAACGCGCGGCGCAGGTGGCGGAAGCCCTCCAGAAGCAGGATGTGCCCCGCGCACAGGCAAAAATGGGAGAGACGAAGGATCTGCTCCATCGCCTGTCGGATGTGCTGCCAAACCTCAATCAGCGCCGGGAGCAAGCGCGTCGCGAGGTCGAGCGCTTGCGCCGTCAGCAAGACGAAATCGCCCGACAGATGGAGCAAATCAAGAAGGACGATCCGAGCGCGGCGCAGCGTCAGGCCGAGGCAGCACGGCGTCAGGCGGAGACCGCCGAGGCGCTGAGCAAGATGGATGCGCCCAACCAGGAAGAACGCCGCGAGCGGGCCGCGGAGGCGCTCAATCGCGCCCTGGCCGATCTGCTGGACGGCCGGCGCGAGGATGTCCCCTCCTCGCAGCAGGAAGCCAAGCGACAGCTGCAACGGCTGGAACAGGCGCTACGCGGCGAGAAGCCGGCCGACGAACGCGCGCGGGAGCTGGCCGGGAAACAACGCGAGCTGGCTCAGAAGGCAGCCCAGACGGCGGCCGATGCCGGGGCCACACCGAAACAAAAACAGGAGCTGCAACGCCAGCAGCAACAGCTGGCCGCAGAGGCACGCAACCTGTCCGCTCCCGAGGCGCCACAGCGGCAGCGTGAAGCGGCCGAGGCCGTGCAGCGGGCGGCGCAGGCGGCCCAGGTGCAGCCCACATCAAAGGAAACGCAGAAGAGCATGGAGGCAGCCGCTCGCAAGCTCGACGATCTGGCCCGTCAGCTGGCCGGCGAGGAGAGCGACGCGGCGCGAGCCGAGCGTCTGGCACAGCGTCAGGCCGACGCAGCCGCGGAAGCCGAGCGTCAGCTCGGCAAGCCGGCCACACCGGAGGCTCAGCGACGGCAGCAGGAAATCGCCCGCGAGGCGCGCGAAGTCCGCGGCGGCGACGAAGCACAACAAGAAAAACAGCGCGCGACGGAAGCCTTGAAGCGTGCCGAGCAGGCTCCCGCCCGGGAGCAAGCCCAGGCACGGCGTCAGGCCGCTGATGCGCTGCGCGACCTGGCCGATCGCCTGGCCGGCCGCAACGATCCCGCCACCAAGGCGAACGAGATCGCCCGCAAGCAGCGCGATCTGGCGCGGGCCGCAGCGAATGCGGAAGCGGAAAAGACGTCTGCCGTGGAAGCAAAGAAGACAGAGGCACAGCAGGCAGAGCTAAAACGGCAGCTAGAACGACTCGACAGCAAGGCGGCGGCGCAGGCGGCGAAGGAGGCCGTCGAAAAGATGGCACAGGCCGCCGCGGCCCTCGAAAAGGCGAAATCGCCGGGCGAGGCCAAGGATGCTCTTACACGCGCCGCCGATGCGGCAGAGAAAGCGGCTGAGCAGCTCGGCAAGGCCCAGGCCGCGAACAAGCCCGCAAGCGCGTCGGGCCGATCCGTCAGCGCCAAGCCGGTCCTGCAATCGCCGAAACAGATGGCGAAGCAAATGGCGACCCAGCAGCGGCAGCTGGCGCAGGCGACGCAGAAGGCCGCCAACGCCCCAGGCGCTCAGGGCCGCAAGGAAGCCATGCAGGACATCGCCCGGCAGCAGGGCGAGCTGAATCGGCGTGCCTCCCAGTTGCCCGCCAAGCAGTCCCAGCGCGGCCTGGAGCAGACCCGCACCGCCATGAACAAGGCGGAGCAAGCGCTGGCGCAGAAGGATACTGCCAGGGCACAGCGAAAACAGAACGAAGCGGCCGACGCTCTGGATCGCCTCGCCCAGCAGCTTCCCGACCAACGAGACGCCGGTCCCACCGCCCGACAGGACCGGCGAGACGCCGGCCCCACCATCTTGCCCAGCAAGGCGCAGAGCGAGCGGGCGCGTCAGCTGGCTCGCCAGCAGCGCGAGCTGCGCGATGCCTTGCAACAAGAGACGCGGGCGGCTCATAACCAGCGGCCCGTCGTGACGGAAAACCCCGTTGAGGATCTGGCCCGGCAGCAAGCGGACGTGGCTCGACAGGCCGCGGATCTGGCTCGCAACGTCGGCCACGAGCAGGGGGAGAAAGCAGCGGTTACGCAGCAAGCCGCGCACGCCCAGCAGGCGGCGCAGCAGGCAGCGCGACAAATGCAGGCGGGCGCCTTGCCGCAGGCTCAACAAGCGGGACAGCAAACCGCCGAGCAGCTGCAACAGCTTGCCGCTCAGCTGGCCCGCACCCCGCGCCGCGAGGCAGCCGACACTCCCGATCCCTTGCAACAGGCGCGACAGTTAGAGAAGCGGCAACAGGAGATCAATCGTCGCTTGCAGCCGTTGAGTGGCGATGCCCGCGCGCAGGCGGCGCAACAACAGGCCCAGCAGCGGCATCTCGAGCAGGAAGCCGGCGAGCTGGGGCAACAATTCCGGAGCCTGGCGCAGCAGGCGCGGACATCGTGGCCCATGCAGTCGGCGTTGCAGCGCGCCACGGGCAACAGCCAGACGGCCCAGCAGGCGATGCAACAAGCTCGCCAACAGGCCCAGCAAGGCGCCTCCGCTGCCGAAAAGCAGTCTCAGGAACGCGCGGCTCATCTGCTCGATCAGGCGGCCCGCGCCGCCTCCGAAGCCGCCAAGCAATCGCAACAAGCCTCCGCCAAGGCCGGCGCGCCGAAGTCCGGCGAAAAATCGGGCAGCTCGCACGCGGGCGAGGCGGTGGCCAAGGCCGGCCAGCAAATGAGCGCCGCCCAGGGACAGCTCCAACAGGGACAGCCTGCCCAAGCCCAGTCGTCCATGCAGCAAGCGGCCCAGTCGCTGGCCCAGGCGGCGTCGCAAATGGCGTCCAATCAGCAGCATCCAGGGCATCCGGGACAACCGGGACAGCCCACCGGACTTGGCCGGCAAGCCGGCGGCTTGCCGGACCTCAGTGCCTACGGCCTGGACAAATCCGCCTACGCCGGCAAGACCTGGGGCGAGCTGCCCGGCGAGCTGCGCACCAAGATCGTGCAGGACATGAAAACGCGCTACGGCGAGGATTATGCTCGGATGATCAAGTATTACTTCGAGCAAATCGCCGACACGAAGAAGAAGTGATTGGCAGTGTTTAGCGACGCTTCGCAGAAGCGTTGCCGGCAACGACGCTTCTGCGAAGCGTCGCTAATCGAAGGTTGGCCATGCGTCTTGTGATTCTGCCCGTTATCCTGCTGGTCTTCGCGGTACGGCCTGCCTCCGCCGCCGAAGAGGGCGATCGCACGGCGCAAGTCGATCGCGCCGTCGGGCGCGGACTGGATGCCCTGCAAATCATGCAGGACAAAAAGGAAGGCTGCTGGCGCGATCGCCACAATCGGCCCAACCCCGCCGTGACCGGCCTCGCCGTCATGGCCTTCCTGTCCGCCGGGCATGTGCCGGGCGAGGGACGCTACGGCGCGGTCGTCGAGAAGGGCATCCGCTGGATCCTGCGAAAGCAAAAACCCAACGGCTTGCTCGCCACCGACGGCCATCAGGAAATGTATCAACACGGTATCGCCACGCTCATGCTCGCCGAGGCGGCCGGCATGGCCAGCGCCGAGCTGGGGCAGGACATCCGCAACGCCCTCGCCAAGGCCGTGCGCATCATCCTCAAGGCGCAGCGCACCAACGGCCACGACCGCGGCGGCTGGCGTTATCGCGTCGCCCATGTGGAGGGCACCGATATCAGCGTTACCGGCTGGCAGGTGATGGCCCTGCGCGCCGCCCGCAATCTCGGCTGCGATGTGCCCGCTGAGGCGATCGATCGGGCTGTCGCCTACATCAAGCGTTGCCAGGACAACGGCAACGGCGGATTCCGGTATCGGCCGGGCGAAGGCGTGACGGTGGCCTGCACCGGCACCAGCATCCTTGCCCTGGAGATTTGCGGCAAGGAGTATCACCACTGCGAGGAAGCCAAACGCGGCGGCGCCTTTCTCCTGCTGCGGCAGAACTTGCCTCATAAGGGACAGCAGTGGTTTTTCTATTCGATTTATTACGGCTCGCAGGCGGCCTTTCAGCTTGGCGGCAACTACTGGAAGCTCTTTCGGCCCCGATTGCACGAGGTGCTTCTGAGCATGCAGAAGGGCGGCTTCTGGGACGGCAACACCGGCGACGCCCAGCAGGGCGGCCGGGCGTACTGCACCGCCATGGCCATCCTCGCGCTCACGGTCGAATATCGTTTCCTACCCATCTACCAGCGCGGCGAGGAGCCGACGGAGAAGTAGGGGGCGCGCGGCTTTGCCTTTTTTGGAGTGCGGCGCTTTTCCGCCGCTTTGTTTTGCTTTTTTTGTTGAAAACCGAAAGAAAAAAGCGGCGGAAAAGCGCCGCACTCCAAAAAAAGATCGCCATCACTTCTTACTATCCGTAGGAGGCGCGGCGCGGGGCAAATCTTTCTTCTGATTCGGACGATTGATGCCGCGCTCCTTGTCGCCAGTGCATCCCGGCGTCAGGATGAGCAGGAAGGTCAGCATCAACGCATAAGTGAAGAGCTTCATGGTTCCTTGGCGCTTGAAACACAACAGGGCCAATCGTGCAGAACACGACTGACCCCGGTTGATGACCATCGGAAAGCGAGGGCGTCTCGCTTATTTCGCCTTCTCGGTTTTCGGGGCGCCGCCGCCCGACTTGCTGGATTCACCGCCACAGCCAACGGTGCCAACGCAGACGCACGCAACGATGAGGAGCAACGCGATCAGCTTCTTCACGGTAATAACCGTCCTTTCCAGATTTGTCGTGTGATTCGAGCGATCCCCAGGACCATTCAGGGGATCCCTTTGTGGGAGCGCCCACATGATGCCTCTGCTCTGTCTTTCAGGGAGTTTATGGTACAGCAGGGGCGTGCCGGCGGCAAGCCCCTGCTGTCTGTATTCCCAAGGGAAGATTACTTCTTCGGCTCTTTCTTCTCAGGCTCTTTCTTCTCAGGCTCTTTCTTCTCAGGCTCTTTCTTCTCAGGCTCTTTCTTCTCAGGCTCTTTCTTCTCAGGCTCTTTCTTCTCAGGCTCTTTCTTCTCAGGTCCCTTCTTGCCGGCATCTCCCTTCTTCTCGGTCTTGGGCGGCGTCTTGCCACTCTTCGTAGAAGGGGACGGCGGGCAGCCGGTGATCATGGTAAGCAGGCCGCCGACAACGAGCAGTGCGAGCAGCTTCTTCATGGTAGATTCATCCTTTTTCTGTACACTTCCGGGAATAGTGGTAACTCCCGCGGCTCGCCCCATTGACGAGCGCAACAACAGATAGGATGCGCGGCTCGTGAAATTATTCCCAAAAAAATCACGCGGCCGCTGGCCAAAGAAACAAGTGTCGGCAGCGAAGCACTTTATGCTGGCATGACGGACACTTTCCGCGTAAGGTGAAAGACCAGCTGACCGCTTGCGGCTTAGCGCTAAGCCGCAAGCGGCGTTCGGTTTTTTCCGCACGGAAGGGAATAAATCGCCTCCTCGCGGGTTCCTGTTTTATAGAGGGACGTGCATCATGGGAAAGCCCGGCAGCTCCCAGACGATCCAGCGGCTCGTCGATGACTACTATGTGCCTCTGTATCGCTATGCCTACCGCCTGTCCGGTTCGTCCGCCGATGCCGAGGATCTGACGCAAGAAGCGTTCTGCAAGGCGCAGCTCCATCTCGGCCAGCTCCGCGATCCGTCGCGCGCCCGGCCGTGGTTGTTCAGCATCTTGCGCAATGTCTACCGGCACCGAGCCCGTGCCGACCGGCAGGAGCGCTGCGTCCCCCTGGAAAGCGTCGGCGACGTGGCCGAGCCGATGTCCCCGGTGCTGTCGGACATTGACCCCGAACGCTTGCAGCAAGCGCTCAACGACTTGCCGGAGGCGTTTCGCACGCCGATTATTCTGTACTATTTCGAGGATTTTGGTTATCGAGAGATCGCCGAGCAGATGGATCTGCCGATCGGTACGGTGATGTCTCGTTTGGCGCGGGCCAAGGCCTACTTGCGCAGCCGGCTTGTCGAGCCGAATGCTGCGGCGCTGGCTCATGGCCGCGACTCCCGGAGGGCGACCGATGGATTGTAAAACCGCCCGATTGTTGCTCGACTTCGCGCGCCCGCAGGCGCGCGAGCTGGAAGCGGAAGAGACGGCGGCGCTCGAAAGCCACCTCGACCGCTGTCCCGATTGCCACACCCAGGCCCGCGACGAACGGCAGCTGGATGACGTTCTCGGCAAGGCCATGCGCCAGGTCGAAGTGCCGGCCGGGCTGCGCGAACAGCTGCTGGCGCGGCTGGAATCGGAGCGCGGCGACTGGCAACGCCAGCGCTTCGCCCGCGGTGCCCGTCGCGCCGTCGCTGCCGCCGCGCTGCTGCTGCTGGCCTGGGGCGTGTGGTACTGGGTGAGCGATCGCGCGACGGCAATGATTGATCCGGAGCAGGTCGCCGACGCGGTGAAAAGCGACGCCGCCACGGATCCGGAGACACGGACGAAAGAGGCGCTCAAGCAGCTGGGTGTGGATACGTCGTTGCCGAGTCTCGATTACCATTGGCTGGCCTGTCCGCCAGCCCTGGCGGAGCTGCCCGGTTATCCGGGGCGAAAAGTCCCGATGCTCCTCTTCGTGCGCGGCGGCCGGGTGGCACGGGTCTACGTGGTCCGGGAAAAGGCGATCCCCAAAGACACACCGGACGTGATCCCCGGCACCAGCTTCAAGGCGGAGCTGCTGCCCTCCGTGGACGGACCTTATCGCTTCCTCGTTATCCACGATAGTGCAGACCTTGAGTGGCTTCGCCCGCCCGAGCCGCCCAGGGTGTAAGAGCCACTCACAAACGGTGGCGACACGTTTTCAACGTGTCGGGCCATTCGGCACGTTGAAAACGTGTCGCCACATGTTGTAAGTCCCAATAAATACAGCCAAGAGAAAAGCTACCTTTTACTTGTCTTCCTTGGCGTCTTTGCGCCTTTGCGTGAGGCTCCGTTTTGGCCCTCATGCTTCGGAGGGTGCAGCTGCGTTTCGATGTGCTCGATGATCGCCGACGCCACGTCCACATCGGTCGTCTTCTGAATCCCTTCCAGTCCGGGCGACGAGTTGACCTCCATCACCATCGGTCCCTCGTCCGACTCGATCAAATCGACGCCGGCCACGGTCAGTCCCAGACAGCGTGCCGCAGCCAGGGCCGTGCGCCGCAGCTCGGCGGCGAGCCGGATCTTGCGCGCCGTGCCGCCGCGATGGATGTTGGAGCGAAACTCGCCGGCCACCGCCTGCCGCCGCATCGCCGCCACCACCTTGCGGCCAACCACCAGAGCGCGGATGTCGGCGCCCTTGGCCTCCTTGATGAACTTTTGAATCAGGATGTTCTGCTCCAAGCCGTGGAACGCCTCGATGACCGAATGGGCCGCCATCGCCGTCTCGGCCAGCACCACACCGATGCCCTGCGTGCCTTGCAGCAGCTTGACCACCACCGGCGGTCCCTCGACCTTCTCGATGCAGTCGGGCACGTGCTCGGCCTGGCGCGTGTAGACCGTCGGCGGCAAGCCGATGTCGTGCCGGCTCAACAGCTGCAAGCAGCGCAGCTTGTCGCGCGAACGGGCGATGGCCTGCGATTCATTCAGACAATACACGCCCAGCATCTCGAACTGGCGAACGACGGCCGTGCCGAAATAGGTGATCGAGGCACCGATGCGCGGTATGACGGCATCGACCGGTCCCACCGGCCGTCCCTGGTAGAGCAGCTCGGGATTGCGGCGGCTGACGAGGATGTCGAACTGCAAGGTATCGAGGACACGCACCTCGTGGCCCCGCTTTTCGGCAGCTTCGACCAGCGCCCGCGTGCTGTACAGCTCTTCGCGGCGCGACAGGATGACAAGGCGCATGGGGAGATCCTTGTAATTATCTGTTTAGCCGCGACCCGAAGGGGAGCGTGTTCGCGCTCCCCTTCGGGTCGCGGCTAAACTTCCGTCGTCCAGTTTTTCAGCAGATATTTGCGGCTGACATCGACAACAAAATCGTTCGCCAGCGCTTCGCGGCCGAGGATCATCCGATAGCGCATGCTGGAGCGATTGGTGATGGTGATGCGGATGCGCTTGCGCACCAGCCCGATGCGCACCGCCGTCTCGACGAGCGGCCGTTCCTCGCGCTGGCCAGCGGTGTTGCGGACAAGGACCGTCCGCAGCACCGGCGTGTAAATGCGGGTAAAGCGGCCGGGATGACGGCGATCCAGGGCCAGATACAACGTCGCCATTAGCTCGCCTCCCGCCGTCTCCATCAGCTCGTAGCGAGCCACGTCGAGGGCCGACGTGCGGGCACCCGTGTCGATCTTGACGCGGATGCGCCGCAGGTCCCATTCGATGAACTCCAGGTGCTCTTTCCAGCCGATGCGCAGCGGCTGACGGATCGGCGACGCAGTGTCGTGCGGATGAGCGGACGGTTCGAGCATCTTGGCAATCTCCCTTGAGCGCCGGCCGAGCGCGGCGCACCCACGCTGCCGCTGCCGGCCGATCCCCTTGCATCCCCAGGCCGCCTCCTCATCCATCCGCGGGACGAGAATAATGTGAAGTTCCGGCGATGTCGCCCTTCGACGTGAAATGCTCGTTGGTATCCGAACGCGCCGCTTCGCGGAAGCGGCGATGCCGCCGCCATTGCTGCCACTGCAACATCCAAAGCACAGCGACGACCATACCGGCGATGAAACTGACCGTCAACTGGCGCCAATCGGGCAAAGCCCAGCCCGACTGGGAAGCATCCGCCGCATCCGTGGCTACGGCCGCCTGGGACTGACTCCCCGCGCTCAAGTTAGCGGGGTCCACGGAGGCCGCCACGCCGCCGATCTCGTTGGCCGCCGCTCCGATGGGCGGCGCCAGCAGTGCGCCGCGCGGCGCCAGCATCCCGAGCAGCAAGGCTTGCTTTCGCACATTTTCTCCGAATCCGCTGCTGTCCGTGAACAGCTCCCGGTAACATGGCAGAGCATCGCTCAGGACGCGGATATGGCGATTCAGCTCACGGTTGCGCCACTGGTCGATATCGCGGACACGATCGTTCAGAATGTAGTACGCCCCGTCGATCTTGCCGTGGACGTTCTGCAATTCGCCGTACAACCACAACAAGCGGGTATCGCTGGGCCGCCAAAGCAGAAGCTGAAGGACAACCGAGTCCGCGTTGGCGGGCAGGCGCTCGAATTGCTTCCAGGCGATGCCGCCCGCCTCGTATTCGCCGCTTTCGCCGAGGAATTGCACTTTCTTCGCCGGGTTGGGTTCCTCGATGGGAAACAGCGGGTAGGGCGGCAGCTGTTCGCGCGCCGGCCGGCCGCCGCGACGGATCGCCTCGCGATTACGCAGCTCCATCAGAGCAAGGACGTACTGCTCGACATGCCGCAACCAGGACAGCTCGTCGCGCTTCCAGCCGGGAACGAGTGCAGGCCGGCTCTTCAGCGCTTCGCGTTGCAGTTGGAGAGCACGCGGTAAGAGACTATCGTCCTCCTGACACGCCGCGGCCAGGTTGAACAGCAGCAAGGTCCGCAGCGCGTGATTGTCCGGCACCTGGCGAAGCGATTCTTCCAGCACTTGCTGAGCCTTCGTCTCCCGTCCCAAACGGATCAGGCAGGCGCCGAGATTCACCCGATCCGCGACCGTGAGAACGCCGTTTTTCTGCTTATCCTCTAGCTCGGCGAGCTGATTCAGATAACTCTCGCGCAGGGAATCCCGCGAAGGCGGTTGGTTGACATTGCGTGGAGAGTCCCGGATCGCTTGCAGCTCGGAGACGTAGGAGATCCTCAGTTTCAGCGACTGCGGCACATGCGTTTCGACGTAATCGCTGGGATACTTGCGCGGCGGATCGAGATTGTAGACGCCGGCCTGGAGCGGAGCGGGCCGTGCCAGTCCCAAGAGCATCGCCAAGCTCAGCACCATTCGACGCATGGCGTCACCTCATCCCGTCCAGGTCGCGAATTCGCCCCAATACTGCCATTCTTCAGCCGTGATAGGCCGGCCGCCCGACAAATTCGTCCACAAACACAACGGTGTGTACAATAGCCCCCACGGGATGCACCACCAGCCCAGAATTAACGTCAGGATACTGTACGGAAGTCCCTTAATCCAGCCGCGTTGTCCCGGACGGAGACGTACCACGCCGCTGGGTCGGCGCAAGCTGACTACGATTAGCGAGATACAGTATTCAAAAAAAACCAGACGCTCCCCGGCGACTGCGTCCGGGAGAGGCGAATTGTCCTGTCCGGGGAGCCGCATGTTCTGCCGTCCTGCTGGGCTTTTGAGGGGTCAACGGTGTCCTTGCTCGTTGTCGTGTTTATTGTAGCAAAATCCGCCGGCAACGGCGGCAGCGACGTGCCTGGTTAGCGACGCTTCGTAGAAGCGTCGAGCGCTTGGGACGCTTCTACGAAACGTCGCTAACCGAGAGGCGGAGTTTCAGAATCCCTTGCCCTTGGTCTTCGTCTTGATGCGCGTCAGCGCCTTGTCGGCGGTGACGTACAGCACGCTGCCGTCATTGCCCCAATTGCAGTTGGCGGTCTTAACGCCCGTGGCAATGGTGCCCAAGTGTTTACCCTGTGGCGTGAACACCAGCACGCCGCCGGGACCCGTGGCAAACACGTTGCCCTTGGCGTCCACCTTCATGCCGTCCGGCAGTCCCGGCCGATCCTTGCCCACCAATTTCGTGGCGTCGAAGAACACCTTGCCCGTGCCGAGCGTGCCGTCGTCCTTGACCGGGAAGGCCATCCAGATCGCCTTCTCGGGGTCGGAATTGGCGACATACAGAGTTTTTTCATCCGGTGAGAAGGCAATGCCGTTAGGCTTGCTCATCTCGCGGGTCAACAGCGTCAGCTTGCCGTCCTTGGACAGCCGATAGACGCCGCAGAAATCGAGATCGCGATCGGGAAACTCGCCGGCCTTGGAGTCCTTGAGGCCGCGGCCGTAGGGCGGATCGGTGAAGTAGAGATCGCCGTTGGATTTGAACGCGCCGTCGTTGGGGCTGTTGAGGCGTTTGCCCCTGTAGCGATGCGCCAGCGTCGTTTTCTTCTTCGTATTGTCCCAGCTGTCGAGGCGGCTGACGCGGCGGTCGCCGTGCTCCATGAGGACGAGCCGGCCGTCCGCATCGAGCAGCAGGCCGTTGGAGCCGGGTTCTTTCAGCAGGGACGCATCCTTGCCGGTGCCGCCCGACGGCTCCATGAAAACGCTCTCTCCCTTGCCTTGCTGCCATTTGTAAACGCGATTTTGTGGGATGTCGGAGAAGAGCAGGAAGCCGCCGTCGCGCGGCACCCAGACCGGCCCCTCGGTCCAGACATGGCCGGTGGCGAGCACTTCCAGCCTGGCATCGCGGCCGATCAGATCGTCGAAGGCGGGATCGAGGCGTTCGATTTTGCCGAGGGTTTTGGCGTTTTTCTGGTCGTCGCCGCAGAGCGAGCGGGGCTGCGTCAGAGCCCCGAGGACGGCGACGACGAGGGACAGCAGGATGAAGCGTTTCATGGCGGTGGAGCACCTCCTGAGGTAAAGTAGTAGTCGGCGAACCGACAGCATACCAGAGCCGGCGGTGCGCTCAAGCAGGGGAAGAGATTTTTTTGCGGCGGAGGCGAAACATGAAACCGACAGGGCAATCTCTTTTCCTTCGATGGCCGACGTGCTGGGCGATGATTCTGCTTCTGGGCGGCAGCGTGACTGCGGAGCCGCCGCGCACCGATCGGCTCGGCGATCCGCTGCCCGAAGGAGCCATTGCGCGCCTGGGCACCATGCGATTGCGGCACGATGCCGCCGTCACTGCCATCGCGTTCGCGCCGGACGGCAAGACGCTGGCCTCAGTCGACGTGGATGGCGCGATTCGCATCTGGGAGACGGCCACGGGACGCCAGCTGCGCTGCCTGCACAGCCCTCTGAAGATGGATAGGGGCTTCTTCTCCGGCTCCCTTCGCCTCGCCTATTCTCCCGATGGCAAGCTGTTGGCTTCGGCGGGGACGACCGAGGGTGTCTTCCTTTGGGATCCGGCCACCGGAGACAAACGAGCCTGGCTCGGCGAGAACAGCATGGACGCCTATGGTATCACCTGTCTCGCGTTCGCGCCGGACGGTAAGACGCTCGCTCTGGGAATGTTCGGCACCGTCGCCTGGTGGGACGTGGCCGCACGCACGCGCCTTCGCTCCCTTGACGGCGAACACGAGCTCGTGATGTCTCTCGCTTATTCCCCTGATGGCAAGACGCTGATCTATGCTGGCGGCAACGAAGAGATTGCCCTGTGCAATCCCGCGACGGGCAAGGTGATCCGCACCCTCCGCAAACCTCAGGAGCAGAGGTCGAATTATTTCCGCGCAGTGGCCTATTCGCCCGACGGCAAGCAGCTGCTCATCGGGGAAGATGGGAGCTGTCACTTGCTGGATGCGGTCAGCGGTAAAGAGCTGAGGCGGATCGAGACGCCACCGATTAAATCTCCTCCCCGCTTCGCTCCCAATGGAGAGTTCGTGGCGGCAATCAGTCTATTTGGCTGCCATCCCTGGCTATGGGATTTGAAACGAAACAAGGCTTGGGAATTTAACGACGAGGTGGGACGAGACCAACTGATGACCATCACCGTGTCGCCGGACAGCAAGCTGCTGGCCAGCGCTGGCGCCGACGGCCGCGTCCATCTCTGGAACATTGCGGCTCGAAAAGAAGTCGAATTGCCGGCTGGTGATGTGCTCGACGCTGGAACCTTCGCTCTGTCCCGCGACGGCAAAACCCTGGCGGCGCTCGATGGCATCCATCAACTTCGCCTGTGGAGCGTAAGCGATGCAAAGCTCCATCGCCGCATACGCCTAGTGAACGATCTCGTCCGGGGCAATTTTTATCCCGTTTACCTGGCGCTGTCCCCCGATGCGTCTCAGCTGGCAGTACCGGACGGAGATCAACCACGGGAGCGCACGATGCAAGTGCTGGACGCAAACACGGGCAAGCGGCGCTGGATTGCCAAGATCGCGGGCTTGACTCGCTTCGCCGCCTATTCACCTGACGGCAAGCTACTGGCCGCCGCAGTGGTCGGTTCCTCGCCGAAGAATAGCGATTTGTGTCTGTGGGAGGCGGCGAGCGGACGAATGGTGGGCCGGCTCAGCGGGCATACGTATACGATCGTTACCGGCGTCTTCTCCCCCAATGGCAAACTTTTGGTTTCGTCCGGCGAAGACCACACGCTCCGCGTCTGGGACGTGGGCCAACGACGCGAACGGTATCGACTCAAGGGCCACGGCGGTGGCGCAACGGTGTCGTGTCTCGCATTCTCGGCGGACGGCTCGCGCTTGGCCAGCGGCGGCGACGATAGCCGTATCTGCGTCTGGGACGCGGCCTCCGGCCGGCGACTGTACCGCGGGGCCATTGAAGTAGAACAAAACGTCACCTGTCTCGCCTTATCTGCAGACGGCAAAATGCTCGTCGCCAACGCGGGAGAGGGAAGTTTCCGGCTGTGGGAGATAGCCAGCGCCACGGCAAGCCCGCCGATTGAAGGGCATCGTGCAGCCATCACCTTCGCGGCCTTCTTGCCTGATGGCCGCTCGCTCCTGACCGCCAGCCGCGACGGCACGGCGCTCGTCTGGGATGTGGCTGCCCTGCGTCGTCGTAAGCCGCCACAAGTCGCGCCGGTTCACGTCGATCGTTATGGCGATCCCTTGCCGCCCGGCACGCTTGCGCGACTCGGCTCGATCCGCTTGCAGCACAAAGATGGGGTCGATCTCGTGGCATTCTCTCCAGACGGTAAAATCCTCGCCGCTGCCACGGCTAACGGGGAGCGCAGCCTCCGCCTTTGGGACGTGGGCACCGGCAAAGCCCTGCACCGGCTGTCCGAGGGATCGATGCCCTGGCTTGGCATTGCTTTTTCTCCCGATGGCAAGATCTTGGCGGCTCTGTGCGGTGAGGAGATCCGCTTGTGGGATGTCGCTTCCGGCGCTTACCTCGGCGTGGCCGCGCGGCACAAGAACTCACTCTCCACCTTCGCCTTCTCGCCCGATGGGAATAAAATCGCTGCCGCCGACGCAGGCATGGCCGGAGGCAAGGACTTCAAGATCTATCTCTGGAACCTCGACAGCGGCGAGCTGTTGCGAGTGTTCGACGGCCATCGATTTTCCGTTCAGCAGATAGCCTTCACAGCCGACGGCAAGACGCTCCTCAGCAGCGACAGCTCGGAAGTGCGCGTCTGGGACATAGCAAGCGGCAAACAACGCCATCGCCATGACCACGGCGGAAGACTCGCACCGAATGGCCAAACGACTGCCTTCGGCGACAAGGAGAAGCTCCATGTGGTCGATGCCGCCAGCGGCCGCGAGCTGTGGTCCACCGACCTGGGCAAGGGCGACTACACATACTCTCCTGATGGCAAACGGCTCCTGGGCAAGGGCGACTATTATTATTCTCTCGATGGCAAAAGGCTTTTGATCTGTTCCTCCAATCAGCCCTTCCGCCTTTACGACTCGGCGACCGGCAAGGATCTGCACCGTTCGGATCGAGTTCCCGAACAGCTGGACCCGTTCATGCGGTTGTGCCTTTCTGCCGATGGTGCCACCTTCGCGACTGCCGACTTCAACAGTATCCTCTTGTGGGACACAAAAACAGGCCGCGAGCGGCGCCGTCCCTTTGCCGGGCATCGCTCGCCCATCACCTGCCTGAGCTTTTCCCCCGATGGGCGAACGTTGGTTTCCGCGAGCGCTCGCGGCTCCGTCCGGCTCTGGGATGTGGCGACGGCCAAGGAATTGCGCGTCTTCCGCGAGCCGGCTGCGATGGTCAGCGCCGTGGTCTTCTCGCCGGATGGCCGGCGCATCGCCTGCGGCGATCGTCGTAACGTGGTGCAAATTTGGGATGCGGCGACGGGCGCCGAAGTTGGGCGATTTTCCTTACCCGCACCGAAAAAGAAGCCTTTCTTTGAAAACATAGAACGCTTGATCTTCTCCCCGGACGGAAAGAGCCTGGCCATCGGCGGCAAAGCCGGCCTGTTTCTCTGGGAGAGCGCGACAAAAAAACCGCCGCGCCTATTATCGACACGAGCCGACGTTGCGCTGCCGCTGACGTTTTCCAGCGATGGCCGGTTAACCGCGTGGTTAGCTACGAAAGAACCCATAGGGGAGCGACTTAGCGCCCGGCACGAGATCGTCGTCTGGGACACCGCCACGGGACGAGGGCCGCGACGGCTCAGCTCCTGGAGCGACAACATCCCTTGGTCGATCGCTGTTTCGCCGGACGGCAAATGCTTGGCCCTCAATCCGGGTATCGAAAACGGTATTATCGCCCTTTTCGCCAGCGAGCGCGTCGTGTTGTACGAGATGGCGACCGGCAAGGAAATTCGCCGTTTTTCGGCCGGGTGGGGAGAGGGACGTCTCACCTTCTCTCCCGATGGCCGGACGTTGGTGGCGGGTGGAGGCATCTGGGACGTGGCGAGCGGCAAACACGTCGGCGAAATCGCCGGTCCCGTGGCGATCTTCTCTCACCTGGCTTGCTCGCCAAACGGCCGGCTCGTCGCCAGTGACGAGGACAGTACGATCCTCCTTCATTCTCTTGTGCAAAACCGACGGCAAGCTCCGGCGCGGACACGGCAGCTCTCCGAAGGAGAGTTCCGCGCGTTCTGGAAGGATCTGTCCTCGACGGATGTGTCGGTCGCCTGGCGCGCCGTGCATGCGCTCGTCGTCGCGCCTCGGCAGAGCGTGCCGTTTCTACAGACAATGCTGCGCCCGTATCCGCCCGTCGATCAACGCCAGCTGAAACGCTGGCTCACCGATCTGGACAGCGATGTGTTCCTGGAGCGCGAGCAGGCGCGCCGCGCCTTGAGCAAACTCGGTGAGCTGGCGGAGCCGGCCTTGCGGCGAACCCTGAAAGCCAACCCCTCCCTGGAAGTACGCCGTCAACTGCTGCTGCTCTTGGAACAGATTGACGACCAGGCACGTTGGCCCGATTCGTTGCGGATCCTTCGTGGCACGGCCGTGCTGGAGCGCATCGGCACGGCGGAGAGCATGGCGTTGCTGCGTCGCCTGGCCGGCGGCGCGCCCGAGGCTCGTTTGACGCGCGAAGCCGCCGACGCCGTGCGTCGCCTAACGGCACGAACCGGCAAACCGTGAGGAGCGGGTTCGCTCATGCCGCCATGCCGCCATGCCGCCATGCCGCCAACGCAAGCTCTTCTTGCTTGACACGGCTATCTCTGCCGTTTAGCCTGTAACACAGATGAGGTACGCCTCTCCGCGTCCGAAAAGCGTCCTCATCGCCCGCCAGTAGTCTGCTTCCCGCCTTGCTCGAAAGGATTGGTCCATGTTGACGATCTTCGGCCAGAAACAGCGGTTTTGCGACGGCGTTTCCCGCCGCGGCTTCCTGCAAATCGGTGCCTTCACGTTCGGGGCCGCGTCGCTGACGTTGGCGGACATTTTCCGCGTCGAGGCCCGCGCTGGCACGACAAGCAATCGCCACAAGGCCGTCATCAATATCTTCCTCGGCGGCGGTCCTCCGCATCAGGACATGTGGGACATCAAGACCGAAGCGCCCGCCGAGATTCGCGGCGAGTTCAAGCCGATCACCACCAGGGTGCCCGGCATTCAGATCGGCGAGGTGTTCCCGCAAATCGCCGCTCGCATGGACAAGTGCGTTGTCATTCGCTCGCTGGTCGGCGCCAGCGGCGGGCACGACGCTTATCAGTGCATGTCGGGCTGGCCGCACTCCAGCATGCGGGCGATGGGCGGCCGGCCGAGCATCGGCGCCGTCGCCGCCAAGGTGCAGGGACCGGTCGATCCGTCGGTGCCGCCGTTCGTCGGCTTGGCGGCGCGGACGCAGCATGTGCCGTGGTCCGATGCCGGCGGACCGGGTTTCCTCGGCGCTTCCTATGCCGCGTTCAAGCCGGATGGGCCGGGCATGGCCAACCTGACGCTACACGGCACCTCCGTCGAGACGCTCGCCAATCGCCGCCGGCTGCTGGCCAGCTTCGACAGCGTCCGCAGCGACCTCGATAGCAGCGGGACATACAAAACTGTAGACGCCCTGACCGAACGCGCCCTGGGCGTGTTGACCTCCAGCAAGCTCGTCGAGGCGCTGGATCTGTCGAAGGAGAGCGCCAAGGTGCGCGAGCGCTACGGCGACGGCAAGCCGTACAAGTATCAGTACGACGGCGCGCCGACGGTGAACGATCACCTGCTGATGGCGCGTCGTTTGGTTGAAGCGGGCGTGCGCGTGGTGTCGCTGTCGTACGGCCGCTGGGACAGCCACGGCAAGAACTTCGACCTGGTACGCGATCACGGCGGCAAGCTCGATCAAGGGTTCAGCGCCCTGATCGACGACCTGGACGCGCGCGGCATGCTCGACGATGTGACGGTGATTGCCTGGGGCGAGTTTGGCCGCACGCCGCGTATCAACAAGGGGGCGGGACGCGATCACTGGCCGCAGGTTAGCTGTGCCCTGATGGCGGGCGGCGGCATGAAGACGGGGCAAGTCATCGGCGCCACCAATCGCCTCGGCGAGCATGCCAGCAATCGCCCGGTGACGTTCGGGGAAGTCTTTGCCACGCTGTATCGCAATCTCGGCATCAATCCGGAAACGACGACCATTAACGATCCGACCGGCCGGCCGCAGCACGTCATCGACAGCCCGGTGCTGCGCGAGGTTGTTTAAGCGCCGGCTCCCATCGGTGCCTGAAGCGTAAGCGCGGGATCATCTGCCCTCGCTTCCGCTTCAGGCTCTGTTCATTTGTACTTCTTCTTCACCAAGGGGTGAATAAGGCCGCGGCGAAAAAGTAATACACGGAGAAGAAGGAACACTCGGCACGGAAAAAAAATCGCGACGCATTTGCACATCTGGAAAATGCGTTCTATTGTTCAAGTGTGGCCGGTGGAATCAACGATTCAACCGGCCGCAACGACAGGAGTGGGCGGCGTCTTTGGCCGTCCTCGATAAAGGCAAACCCGTCGTGAGGCGGGGACGCAAAGCTATGGGCTCTTAACCGTCCGAGGGGGGACGGATAAGGCTGCCAGGCTA
>Ga0335075_10005532_pt1 | contig 19601 bp, 20 predicted proteins | sample Lox_Sample_24_FD_206723 | JGI IMG/M metagenome (GOLD analysis project Ga0335075, IMG submission 206723) | Soil microbial communities from Loxahatchee National Wildlife Refuge, Florida, United States - Lox_Sample_2.4 | ecosystem: Environmental > Terrestrial > Soil > Wetlands | place: USA...
GCACCGGGGGTGCCCTCGGGCACGACGGACGGGCCGTCCGCCCAGGGCAGGCCGATGGCCAGGAACGGGCCCGCGGTCTGCGACGGGGTGAGCGCCAGCCTCACCGCGGCTCCTCGCCCGGCTCGAAGACGGTCGCGGCCGGGCCGCGCAGCACGATGTCCCATGCGTAGCCGAGCGCCCAGTCCGGCTCGGTGAGGCCCAGGTCCAGCCGGCAGATCAGGCGGTCGCGGGCGGCGGCGGGCACCGAGTTGAACACCGGGTCCTGCGCGAAGAGCGGGTCGCCGGGGAAGAACATCGCGGTGACCAGGCGCTGGGCGAACGCCCGGCCGAGCACGGAGAAGTGGATGTGCGCCGGCCGCCAGGCGTTGTGGTGGTTGCCCCACGGGTAGGGGCCCGGCTTGATCGTGACGAACCGAAATCTTCCTTCGGCATCGGTCAGGCACCGTCCCGCCCCGTCGAAGTTCGGGTCCAGCGGCGCGGGGTGGGAGTCGACGTCGAGCCGGTACCGGCCGGCCGCGTTGGCCTGCCAGATCTCGATCAGCGTGGCCGGCACCGGGCGGCCCCCGGAGTCCAGCACCCGGCCGGTCACGATGATCCGCTCGCCGATCGGTTCGCCCGCGTGCCGGGTGGTCAGGTCGGCGTCGCCCGGCTCGACCCGGCCCTCGCCGAGCAGCGGCCCGGTCACCTCGGTGAGGCCGTGCGGCAGGGGCAGCAGCGGCTGCCTCGGCGCCCGCAAGATCGTGGAGCGGTACTCGGGGTAGTCCAGCGGCGGGTGCACGCCGGCCGGCGGTCGGTCGTAGCCGGGCAGCCGCTGGCCGGTGCTCGCGGCCGTCACGGCGCCGCACCCCCGAGCGGCGCGGCACCCCCGAGCGGCGCCGCCCCTCCCCCGGCCGGCGCCCCTTTCCCGCCATCGGCGGGCAGCGTCGCCCGCAGGGCGCGCAGCGCGCTCAGCTCGGCGGCGGACGGGCCTTCGATCTCGGCCAGGCCGGCGGCGACCCGCAGGTCCCAGCCGGTTCGCTCCCTGACCTGCCCGACGTCCACGCCCGGGTAAACGCCGGTCAGCAGCAGCTCGCAGGTCTCGCGGTCGGGCTCGAGCACGCCCAGGTTCGTGATGATCCGCTGCGGGCCGGCGCCGGTCAGCCCGAGGTACTTGCGGCTGCCGGGCCCGTCGCCGAAACCGACCGAGGTGACGAAGTCGACCCGCTCGACGAACGTCCGCAGGCTCTGCCGGACGATCACGATCACTTCCCGGCAGGACGCGGCGATCTCCGGGGCGCCGCCCGCGCCGGGCAGCCTGACCTTGGGCACCGCGTAGTCCGCGCCGATGACCGTGGTGTTGATGTTGGCGAACCGGTCGATCTGGGCCGCGCCCAGGAAGCCGACCTCGATCCGGCCGGGCTGGAGCCAGTAGTTGAATACCTCGGGCACGCTGACCACGGTGTCGGCCGTGGTGGCCAGGATGCCGTCGCCGATCGACAGCGGGAGCGAGCCCGGCTTGGCGCCGATCGGGCCGGATTCGTAGATCAGGACCAGGTCCGGGGAGTGCGTGGCCCGGGCCAGGTTGGCCGCCTCGCTGGGCAGGCCGATGCCGACGAAGCAGGTCACCCGGTCGCGCAGGGCGCGGGCCGCGGCGACCGTCATGATCTCGTCGGCCGTGTACTCGCCGGGCGCGGGCGCGGTCACGACGCGGCCTCCGCGTAGACGTGCTCGTCCAGCCAGCGCGCGAACGCCTCCCGGTCCCGGCTGATCGCGTCCCAGGTCACGTAGAAGTCGTTGTCGCGGATGGTGTAGTCGAGCGCGTACGACGGGTGCGCCCCGCCCGGGGCCAGCGCCACGCGGCCGACCGCCCAGGCGGGCAGCACGATCGCGCCGGGCCTCGGGTCGAGTTCGTCGACGATCTCCTCGACCGTGACCACCGAGCGCGCCGCGGCCAGCACCGCCTCCTTCTGCACCCCGGTGATCCCCCAGAGCTGCACGTTGCCCTTGCGGTCGGCCCGCTGGGCGTGGATCACGGTCACGTCCGGCCGCAGCGCGGCGACCGCGGTCAGCCGGTCGCCGGTGAACGGGCAGACGATCTCGGCGATGTTGTCGCGGGTGTTCGTTGGCTCGCTGACCAGGCCGGTCCCGCTGTAGCCGCGCAGCACCGCGAACGGCAAGCCGGACGCGCCCGCCACGTAGCGGTTGGCCATCCCGGCGTGGCTGTGCTCCTCGAGTTCGAGCGGTACCGGCCAGTCGTGCTCGATCGCGTCGCGGAACCGGTGCAGGGTGCCGACGCCGGGGTTGCCGCCCCAGGAGAAGACGAGCTTGCGGGCGCACCCGGCCCCGATGAGCTGGTCGTAGATCACGTCCGGGGTCATCCGGACCAGCGTCAGGTCGCGCCGGCGCTGCCGGATTACCTCACGTCCGGCGGCGTGCGGGATCAGGTGGGTGAAGCCCTCCATGGCCACGGTGTCGCCGTCGTGCACCGCGTCGGCGATCGCCTCGGCCAGCGACACGATCTCCGCCACGCCACCAAGCCTCCTGATCCTGCTGCGAGCCGGTTCCTGCTGCGAGCCGTCCTCCTCGAACGATAACGACAAACCGCCGCCATGTGCACACTTGTGCGTTCTACGTCTGCGCTCTAGTCTCATGCCGCGCGGGGCAATCCGGGGCTACGGGGTGTCGGTCGTCACGCCTATCCTGGCAGCAACAGGGCGAGAGATCTTTGTGGCCCCGCCCCGCTTGGCCGCGTGCTCGTTTGTGTTTTGTTGTGGAGGCCACAGTGTCCCTGGACGACTTCGCGCGCTACCCGCTGCTGTTCGGCCCCAGCCCGGTTCACCCGCTGGAGCGGATGTCGGCCCACCTGGGCGGGCCGAGGATCTGGGCCAAGCGGGAGGACTGCAACTCGGGGCTGGCGTTCGGCGGCAACAAGACCCGCAAGCTGGAGTACCTGGTGCCGGAGGCCCTGGCCCAGGGCTGCGACACACTGGTCTCGATCGGCGGGGTGCAGTCCAACCACACCCGCCAGGTCGCCGCGGTCGCGGCCCGGCTGGGGTTGCGCGCCGTGCTGGTCCAGGAGAGCTGGGTGAACTGGCCGGACTCGGTCAACGACCGGGTGGGCAACATCCTGCTGTCCCGGATCATGGGCGCCGACGTGCGCCTGGTCGACGCGGGCTTCGGCATCGGGTTCAAGGCCAGCTGGGAGCGGGCCCTGGAGGACGTCCGGATGCAGGGCGCCAACCCGTATCCGATCCCGGCCGGGGCTTCCGACCACCGGCTCGGCGGTCTCGGCTTCGCGAACTGGGCGTACGAGGTGCAGCAGCAGGAAGCGCAGCTCGGGGTGTTCTTCGACACGATCGTCGTCTGCACGGTCACCGGCTCCACCCACGCCGGGATGATCGCGGGCTTCGCGGGCCAGTCCCGGCCACGCCGGGTGATCGGCATCGACGCGTCAGCCAAGCTGGAGGAGACCCGGGCCCAGGTCGAGAAGATCGCCCGGAACACCGCCGCGCTGATCGGCCTGGGCCGGGAACTGCGCGACGACGAGATCACCGTGCTGCCCGGCTGGGCCGGGGACGCCTACGGGATCCCGGTGAAGTCCACGCTCGACGCGATCCGGCTGACCGGTTCGCTGGAGGGAATGATCATCGACCCGGTGTATGAGGGCAAGTCCATGGCCGGGCTTATCGACCTGGTCCGCACCGGCGAGATCGGACGCGATTCCAACGTGCTGTACGCGCACCTCGGCGGCCAGCCCGCCGTCAACGCCTACAGCGCCCTGTTCCGGTAGCGGTCAGGGTTCGATGAGCCGGTCCAGGGCCTGCCGACCGTCCGTGCCGGTGCCGTCGACATCGACCACGCCGAGCAGCACGGCAAGGACGGTATCGGCGAAAATGCCCGCGCCTTCCCAGCGCGCGCTTTGGTAGTCGTCCGGCATTATCCGGTAACGCAATAGGAAACCGTCGAGCGCGGCCTGCAGCGCGAGCGACAACCGGTGCGGGGTCCATCCAGGGCGCAGGGCTACGCCCAGTTCCGTTAGCACGGCGGCATAGCCGTCGGCCCAGGCCTGGATTCCGGTGCGCATGGCCGGCATCAGCGCCTCCCAAAGCGCCGGATGCTGCGCGAGCAGCGGCCCGATGTGCAGTGTCAGGTAACTGCGCGGATGCCGCTGCAGCGATTCGAGCAGCCCGTCGGCGATCCTGATGACCTCCTGCGAGAACGGCACCGGGGCCGACGGGGCGTTCGGCACCTGGCGGGCCTGCTCGTTCGGAGGTTCCTCCACCTCCTCCTCGGCCAGGGCGTAGACCAGCGCATCCGGCAGGAATTCCTCGCGGGTCCGCCAGCGGTTGAAGAACGCCTTGCGGCTGGGCCCGGTGCGCCGCTCGCCTCCGTCGCCCCGCTCGCCTCCCCCGCCCCCGTCGCCCCGCTCGCCCCGCTCGCCCCGGTCGCCCCGCTCGCCGGCGGCCATGCGGATGACGTCCTCGGTCCTGAGCCACTCCAGCGCCGCCGGGAAGTGGATCGACCGCAGGCGGGCCGGGCGCTCCCCGCCGGACTGATCGTCTAGATAAGCATCGATAAGCTGCGTCGCGGCCTTCAGGAATTGCCGGGCCGTCGCATCGTCACGCGATACAGCAGGTCGCGGGCTCAATGACCGATTCCAGTGGCCATCCGGGTGACTCCAATGACACGGCTTGATTGGGGACTCACTTGTCTCCCTACACTTTAGCCTGCAATCTCACGGAGGCCCTAATTGCCCGCTACTATCGAGCTACGCCGAAGAGATCTCGGGGTTGGGGGGGCGCTATCGTGCCACGAATTATCTGGCCGATCAGAAAGCCTGGATAAATAGCGTCACGATGGACGGAGGCCGCCGGTGGCTCCGGCGGCCCTTCCCTCGGCGTGATGAGCGCCGACCCGCCGATCCGCGAGCCCGGGGGGAGCTTGCGAGGGTTCGCAGGGGGGCGAAGCTGGTCCGGGCGGGACCGAAAGGTCCCCGCCCGGACCAGGTTTTTTTTCCTCGCCCCATCAGTACCGCCCGCCGGCTCCCCGCCGCTCCCGCTCGCTCCGCCCGGTTCCCTGGCCGGGCCGCCTCCGCTCAGGCCACGTCCCAACGGCGGGCCCACCAGCCACTCTGGCCCCTCGCCCGTTCGCTCCGACGCACCGAGCGCGCTCACCCATCTCGATGGTTGCACCGTCGGGCGCCCTCCCGGGGGCCTAGATGTGCAACGACGTTGAGATCAACGTCGCTGGTCACGCCGTCTGTCTACCCGGCCGGGATCGTGATCGTGCCGTGGCCGATGATGGCGGCGCGCCCGCCCACCACGACCTCGGCGAGCCGGCCGTCCTGCTTGCGGGCGACGCCCTCCAGCTCGCTCGGCCGGCCCATGGCCACGCCCTGCCGGATCCGCAGGCGGTAGGCGCCGCTGGGCTCAGGCAACCGCATGGCCAGGCTGGCGACCACCGACGCGCACGCCGATCCGGTGGCGGGATCTTCCTCCACGCCGACGCCCGGCGCGAAGAACCGCGCTTGTATGTGCCCGCCGTCGCGATAGTCGCCCGCGAAGACGTACAAGTCCGGCGACCAGGTGCCGGAGATTCCGGCCGACCAGGCGCCCTTGTCGAACACCACGCGATCCAGGAGCTCATCGTCGTTTAGGCGCACGAAGCAGAACCGCAGCCCGACTCCGCCGTACCAGGTCTCGGCGATGGCGTCCGCGGGCACCGTGAGGGTCTTGGCGATGGCACCGGCCGGCGGCGCGTCGTCGGTGGTCTCGTAGTCGGGAGCGCCCAGGTGGAACCGGATCGTCGGCCCGTCGATGGCCACCGTGACCGGGCCGATGCCCTCCTCGAACACGAATGAGCGCTGGTCGGCCTCCCCGTCGCTCAGGCTGGCCAGGACGGCGGCGGTGCCGACGGTCGGATGACCGGCGAACGGCAGCTCGCGGCCCGGGGTGAAGATTCGGACCCGGCAGGTGTGCGACGGATCGGCGGGCGGCAGCACGAACGTGGTCTCGGAGAAGTTGAACTCCCGCGCCAGCTGCTGCATCGTCTCGTCGGCCATTCCGGCGGCGTCCGGGAACACGGCCAGCTGGTTTCCGCCGAACGGCCGGTCGGTGAACACGTCAACGAGGGCGAAGTCGAACCCCATCGCTCAGCCCACCACCACGTCCATCTCGACCGCCGCGCCCATCGGCAGCGCGGCGACGGCGATCGCGGTGCGCGCGGGATACGGCTTGGTGAAATGCCGGGCGTACACCTCGTTCATCGCGGCGAAGCTCGCCATGTCGGTGAGGTAGACGCCGACGCGAACCACGTCGTCAAGGTCCTTGCCCGCCGCGGCCAGGGCCGTAGCGATGTTGCGCAGGATCCGGTCGGTCTGGCGGGCGACGTCGCCCTCGATCAGCTGCCCCGTCGAAGGGTCCTGGGCCACCTGGCCGCTGAGGTACAGCAGTCCGCCGCCGCGCACGCCCAGCGAGAACGGGAGGTCTGCTGCGGGAAGCTTGTCGCTCGTGATCACGTCGCGTGCCATGGTCAATGACTCCCTCTTCTGGTTGTGTGACGGTGCTCAGCCACCGGACAGCCGGTCGCTGCCCTCCCGCAGTCGTGTGAGCCGCGCGAGCAGGTCGGCGACGTCGGCCTGACCGAACTCGTCGGCCACCATTCGCTGCACCTGTTCCCACAACGGATAGGCCTCGGCGCGCTGGCGCACCCCGAGACTCGTCAACCGCATCAGCCTGCGGCGCCGATCCGATCCGACGACGCCTTCCACCAGGCCCGCCGCTATCAGCGGCGCCACCTCGCGGGTGCAGGTCGTGCGTTCCATGCCCAGCCGTTCGGCCAGCTTGCCGATCGACAGCGGCCCCTCATCGTCCAGCCGGGACAGGATGCTGTAGCCGGTCACCCGCAGGCCCGCGGCCGACAGCGCGCGATCGTAGAGCCGGTTGACGGACCTCGTCGCCATTCGCAGCGAGCTGCACACGCATTCGCTCCTGGCTGGTCCCGCGAGTTCGCTGATCGCCGCGTCCACGGGGATGAGTGTAAATACACCCATCACGGCGGGGCAACCGAATTTCTGGCCGAGACGGAGGCGGTCCCGCCGGCGCCGTGGGGTTCGTGCCGACCGCGTGCGCCGGTCCGGCTGGCCGCGCCTGGATTCTCTAGCGGCCCGACTCCGGCTCGCCCGGGCGGACGACGCCGGTCTCGTAGGCGAGGATCACCGCCTGGACCCGGTCGCGCAGGCCGAGCTTGGCCAGCAGGTTCCCGACGTGCGACTTCACCGTCGCCTCGCTCACCACCAGGTCGGCCGCGATCTCCGCGTTGGTCAGGCCCCGGGCCAGGCGCAGCAGGATGTCCCGCTCCCGGGCCGTCAGCGACGCCAGTCGCGACGGCGCGGGCAGGGTCTGGGCCGGCCGATGGGCGAACGCGTCGATCAGGCGCATCGTCACCGACGGGGCGAGCAGGGCGTTACCCGCCGCCGCGATCCTGACCGCCGCGATGAGGTCGTGCCTGGGCGCGTCCTTGAGCAGGAATCCGCTGGCCCCGGCACGCAGCGCCTCATACACGTAGTCGTCGAGGTCAAAGGTGGTCAGCATGACCACGCGCGGCGCCGCGGCGCGGTCGCCCCCGGTGATCTGCCTGGTGGCCTCGAGCCCGTCCATTTCCGGCATCCGCACGTCCATCAGGATGACGTCGGGCTGGTGATCGGCCGCCGCGCGGACCGCCTCCGCGCCGTTGGCCGCCTCGGCCACCACCGTGATCCCGTCCGCCGCCTCGAGGATGACGCAGAATCCGGTCCGGACCAGCTCCTGGTCGTCCGCGACGAGCACCCGGATCGGGCTGGCCGCGGGCCCGGCGGCCGTCATGGCGCCGGCAGCCTGGCCGTGACCGCGAACCCCCCCGCCTGGCCGGGGCCGACGGTCAGGCTGCCGCCACAGGACGCGACCCGCTCCGCGATGCCGGCCAGCCCGAACCCGCCGGGTCCGATCAGCCTCGCCCCGTTCGCCTTCGGCGGGTCCGGCCGGGCATGGTCGGCCGGGTCCGGCCGGCCGTCGTCGACCGGGCGCGGCGGAGCGTCGTCGACCGGGTCCGCCGGCCGGCCGACGGTCACCGCGACCGGCCCGCGGCCGGTGTCGGTCACCGACACGGTGACAAACCCGGGCTCATAGCTCACGATCACCGCCGCCTCGCTGGCCCCGGAGTGCCGGACCGTGTTCGTCAGCGCCTCCTGCACGATCCGGTAGGCGGTCAGGTCCACGCCGGGCGCCAGCTTGCTCGGACGGCCCTCTACCCGCAGGTCGACCGCGATCCCGGCCTGGCGTACCTGCACCAGCACCTCGTCCAGCTCGCTGATCGACGGGGACGGCGATGTGGCGGCCTGCCGCCCGTCGGACGGACCGCGCAGAACGCCGAGCAGCCGGCGCAGCTCGGTCAAGGCCTCGCGCGCGGTCTGCCCGATGATCTCCACGGACTTGCCCGCCGCCTCGGGCCGGCCTGGCAGCAGCGAGGCGGCGGCCTCCGACTGGACCGCCATCAGGCTCACGTGATGCGCCACCACGTCGTGCAGTTCCCGGGCGATCCTGGTCCGCTCCTGTGCCGCGGCCAGCGCCGCCTGCCGGTCCCGCTCGGCCTCGGCCTGCTCGGCGCGCGCCTCGACCTCCGCGACGTAGGCCCGGCGGGTGCGGGTGACGATGCCGGCCATCCCGGCCACCACGAACTGCAGCAGATCAACGAAGAAGTCGTAGGGCTCGGTGTGGCCCGGCAGCATCTGTGACCTGACGATGCCGACCAGCAACACCGCGCTGATGATCCAGCGAGCCCTGGTCGAGCTGCGGTCCATCACCGTGTAGTAGGCGATCGCCGGCCCAAGCGGCAGCGGGGCGAAGTTGCCGATGAACAGGTCGTAGAAGTTGCGGGGAATGCCGACGGCGAAGAAGACGGCCACCGGCCAGCGCCGTCTCCAGGTCAGCGGCAAGACCTGCAAGATCACCGCCGCGTAGGCCGCGTAGGGCAGCGGCACCTGCCTGGTTTCCGGGATCAGCGAGCCGACGTTGTAGGCGGCCAGCGCCAGCGCGAGCGCAAGGTCCTGCATGCGCGGCGGGAGCGCGGTCACCCAGGCGGCAAGCCTCTTCACCAGCCGATCGTAAGGGCCGGCCGTGTTCCTGGACCATCCTTCGCGCGGCGGAACCGGCCGCCCCTACCTAGGGTTGAATTCGCGCCTCCGGGAGGCCCGGAACGACACCCAGAGGATGCCCGCAAAACGGGCACAACGGCCGATGCGCGCGGGACCCCGGGCGGGCCATCGTGACGGTCATGAACACTCAGCCCGGATCACAGGAGACGCCGGCCCGTGGCACGGCGGCCGCTCCGGCCATCATCGAGCTGGCCGGCGTGGAAAAGATCTACCGCGGCGCAGGGACCGGCTTCCCGGCATTGAGCGGTGTCGACCTGGCCATCGCGCCAGGCGAGATGGTGGCGATCACCGGGCCGTCGGGCAGCGGCAAGAGCACCATCATCAACCTCATCGCCGGCATCGACCGGCCGACCGCAGGAACGGTGACGGTCGAGGGCAGCCGCCTGGACCAGATGACCGAGGAGCAGCTGGCCGTCTGGCGCGGCCGCACCATCGGCATCATCTTCCAGTTCTTCCAGCTGATGCCCACCCTCACCGCCGAGGAGAACGCCACGCTCCCCCTCGACCTGGCCCGCATCGGGCCACCGCGGGAGCGCAGGGAGAAGGCCGGCCGGAACCTGGCCCGGGTCGGGCTGTCCGACCGAGGCCGCCGGCTACCGCTGGAGCTGTCCGGCGGCGAGCAGCAGCGCGTGGCGATCGCCCGGGCCATGGCCTGCCAGCCGCCGATCCTGCTCGGCGACGAGCCCACAGGAAACCTGGACACCGGCATGGCCCGGGACATGCTCGAGCTGCTCCGGCGGCTGAACGAGGACGGGACCACGGTGGTGTACGTCACCCACGACCAGGCCCTGGCCGCGATGGCGGCCCGGATCGTGTCGGTCCGCGACGGCCTGATCGTCGACGACACCGGGAGAAGGCCGTGAACACGCTGAACCGCAAGGCCTGGGCCGATCTGACCCGCCACCGCGCCCGCACGCTGCTGACCGTGCTCACGCTGAGCATCGCCATCGCCAGCCTGGGTTTCCTGGCCGTGCCGCGCCTGCTCAACGCCGCGATGAACCGCCAGGTCACCGACAGTCACCTGTACGACGTGGGGATCTCCACCAGCGTGCTGTCCCTGACCCCGGCCCAGCTCGACGCGCTCGGCCACCTCCCGGGCGTCGCGGCCGTCAACCCGGACCTGGGCTACCTCACCACGGCGACCGCGCCGGGCGGCAGCCAGAACGTCGAGATCGCGGGCGGCGCCCTGGCGTCGGCACCGGTCAACACCGTCCCCGTGCTCTCCGGGCGGCTGCCCGGGCCGGGTGAGGTCCTGGCCGACGCGGCCAACGGCCGGGCCGCCGACTTCGCCGTACCGAACGGCGGATCGATCCGCGTCCGAGCGGCCAGCGGGAGGCAGGTGACGCTGCGCGTCAGCGGCACGGGGCTGAACCTGGCCGCGACGCCGGGCGTGAACGGCTCCAGCACGCCGGTCTTCTACACCACGCTGGCCACCCTCGAATCCCTTCGCGGCGTACACGGGTTCAGCTACCTGGGGTTCCGGCTCACCGACGACACCCCGGCCGCCCAGTCCCGCGTGATCAGCGAGGTGCGCGCGTACCTGACCGCGCAGACGGGAACGGACCCGATCACCGCGCTGCCCGCCACCCGGGCCGCCGGCCAGTGGCCGGGACAGTCCGCGTTCGGCCACGTGATGGCGCTGCTGTACATCATCACGATCCTGGCCTTCCTGTCGGCGCTGTTCCTCATCGCCGCCACGATGAACACGCTCATCGCCGAGCAGGCCCGCGAGATCGCGATCCTCAAGACGCTCGGCGGACGGCGGCGGCAGATCGGCGCGATCATGCTGCGCACCGCGGCACTGCTGGGCGCGGCGGCCGCGGTGGCGGGCACGATCATCGGCATCGGCCTCGCCGACCTGCTGGCGCGGTACTTCGCCGAGAAGTTCGTCGACGTGTCCTTCGGCTTCGGGATCTCCGCCGCGATCGTGGTGGCCAGCCTGGTGCTCGGCCCCGTGCTGGCCGTGGCGGCGTCGCTGCCCGCGCTGCGGCGCGCGCTGCGCAGGCCGGTGGCGCAGACCCTCGCCGACCAGGGAACCAGCGGATATGGCGGGGGCCAGCTGGATCGACTGGTCGCGCGGGGCGGACCCCTGTCGGCGCCCAGGGTCCCGGACAGCGTGCGCATGGGCGTCCGCAACGCACTGCGCCAGAAGCGCCGCAGCGTGGCCGCGATCGCCCAGGTCGCGGTGGCGGCCGGGCTCGCGATCTCGTTCCTGGCCCTCGGCCAGTCGGTGACCGCCTTGATCGGCCAGACCATCGGCGAGCTCCGCTTCGGCTTCGGCGTCGGGATGGCACCGACCAGCGGCGCGCGGCCGTTCGGCCGCCAGGCGCTCGCCATCGCCGCCGCGACGCCCGGGATCACCGGGGCGCAACCCGTCGAGACGAGCGCCACACTGTACGACGGCCAGACCTACACGGCGTGGGGCCTGGGCCCGGATCCGCTCTACTCGTACCGGCTGAGCGCCGGGCACTGGTTCACCGCCGCCGACAGCGCGCCCGGCGCCCGGCCGGCCGTCACGACAGACCCTCACCCTGACCATGGCCGCGGGGCCCACCCGGGTCCGGGTGATCGGGCTGGATACCGGCGAGACCAACAGCGGCGGCACGATCTACTTCCCGCTGCCCGCGCTGGAACGCCTGGACGGCGGGCCGGGCACGGCGGACTCGATGTGGGTCAGCACGGCCAGCGCCAGCCACACCGCCATCGACCGGGCCACGAACGCGGTCGCGGCCCGGCTGGCCGCCGCCGGGTACGCTGTCGGCACCACGGAGATCTATGTAGCCCAGGCCCAGATCACCGCGAGCGAGAAATCGATTCTGGCCATCGTGGAGATCTTGGGCCTCCTGGTGGTGGCCATCATGCTCACGGGGCTGGTCAGCGCGCTGAGCATGGGCGTCATCGAGCGCACCAGGGAGGTCGGGATCCTGCGCTGCCTGGGGGCCCGGGCACGCGACATCCGCCGGGTGTTCAGCGCCGAGGCGGTCGCGCTGGCCCTGGTCGGCTGGGCGGTCGGGATCCTGCTCGGCTGGCTTATCTACCAGGGGCTGCGCGCCCTGCTGCTGCATAACGCCGCGGTCAGCCTGCCGCAGGAGTTCCCGCCGGCCATCCCGCTGATCACGCTGGCCGGCGTCCTCGTGCTCACCCTCCTGGTCATCCGGGTGCCGCTGCGCCGTGCCACCCGGATCAAGCCCGGCGTGGCGCTGAGGTACCAGTAATGTATTTCCTCATCAGAAGGAACTGCGCGAGTACCGGCGCAAGGGCGCGATCATCTGGGGAATGCTCGTCGTTGCTGCTGCTGCTCAGCGGGCTCGGTAGCCCGGCCGTGCATTTCACCCTCGCAAGGCGATGCCAGGTCCCTTCCCTGTCTCTAGCGTGACTCCACGGGGTGCGCCCACCACTGACCCGGTGCTGGCCGACGAATTGGAGGACCGGGATGACAACGACGGCATGGCGGTTCGGCGGAACTGAGGGAGCGGACGACGCTGTCCTGCGGCTCAAGGAGCTGGACGCCAGGGATCTCATCGATGTGCAGGACATCACCGTGCTGCGTTGGCCGCACTACGCCGCGGGGCCCCTGGCGCATGAGCACGTGACCGACGAGAGCAGCAAGGTCTCCGCGCTGGTGCACAAGCTCCGGCACCCGGTCATCGACAACTCGATGATCGAAGCGGTCAAGGGGGACATGACACCGGGCACGTCGGCTCTGGTACTGCTGAGCGCCGAGGCGAGGATCGATCAGGTCGTGACGGCATTCCAGGGAACGGCGATGGAGTTGATGCGCTCCGATCTCTCCGTGCCGGAGCAGGACCGGCTGCGGACGGCATTCAGCGCCGCCTCCGAAGACCGTGGCGGCCAGCCGCCGGCGGGCGCTCCTGGCCAGAGCTGACTGCCTCCGCCCGGGTATGACCGCCCGGCTCAGGGACGGCCCAGGCCGACGTAGTTCTCGGCCAGCGACGCCGACGCCGCCTCCGAGCTGCACACGTAGTCCAGGTACGACTGCTGCAGGCGCCGGTCGTAGGCGTCGTAGTGATCGAACGAGTGCAGCAGCGTCGTCATCCACCAGGAGAAGTGCTGGGCCCGCCAGACCCGGCGCAGGCAGGCCCGCGAGTACCCGTCGAGCAGCGCCGCGTCCCCGGTCGAGTACCAGGCCGCGAGCGCCTCGGTCAGCACGGTGACGTCGAACGCGGCCAGGTTCAGGCCCTTGGCGCCGGTCGGCGGCACGATGTGAGCCGCGTCGCCGGCCAGGAACAGCCGCCCGTACTGCATCGGCTCGGCCACGAAGCTGCGCATCGCGGTGATGCCCTTCTCGACCACCGGCCCGGTGCCCAGCGTCCACCCGGGCACGGTCTCCAGCCGCGCCGCGAGCTCGGCCCAGATCCGGTCGTCGGGCCAGTTCGCGATGTCCTCGTCCGGCGCCACCTGCAGGTAGAACCGGCTCAGCGTCGGGCTGCGCATGCTGTGCAGCGCGAACCCGCGGTCGTTGCTCGAGTAGATCAGCTCCTCGGACGACGGAGCGACCGCGGCCAGCACCCCCAGCCAGCCGAACGGATACTCCTTGTCGAAGAACTGCAGGACGCCCGCCGGGATCGCGTCCCGGCAGACGCCGTGGAAGCCGTCGCAGCCGGCGATGAAGTCCGCCTCGAGCACCTGCGCCTCGCCGCCGTGCACAAACGACACCGAAGGGCGGGCGCGGTCCAAGCCGTCCAAGCCGTCCAAGCCGTCCAAGCCGTCCAAGCCGTCCAAGCCGTCAAAACCCCGCGGCACCACGTCGGAGACCTCGAACCGGATCTGCCCGCCCGCGGCCAGCCGCGCCGCGATCAGGTCCTTGACCACCTCCTGCTGGCCGTAGACGGTGATGGCCCGCCCCGGCACCAGCTTCTCGAAGGCGATCCGGTGGCCCTGGCCGCCGAACCGCAGCTCGATGCCGTGATGGACCAGGCCCTCGCGCAGCATCCGCTCGCCCACGCCGGAGCTGACCAGCGTGTCCACCGTGCCCTGCTCCAGCACTCCGGCCCGGACCCGGTGCTCGACGTACTCGCGGCTGCGCGCCTCGATCACCACGGACTCGATGCCGCGCAGGTGCAGCAGGTGGGAGAGCAGCAGCCCGGCGGGCCCGGCGCCGACGATCGCGACCTGGGTTCGCATGCATCGTTCCTTCCGCCGCCGAAGGGGCCGATTGAGAGGATAGGCCCCGCCGCGTTCCGAACGGGAGTGCGCATCGCGGCCAAGCCTGGCTAGCCGAAGTCTAGGTTGGTGAAACGATCACCCGGCCGAGAGCCAGCGCCGGAAGAACCCGGCCTGGGCCCGCAGCATCCCGGCGATGACCGGCGGCTGCCAGACCATGTGCGTCACCCCGGGCAGCATCAGCACCTCGTGCGGGCGCGAGGCCGCGAGCAGTTCCTCCGACAGCAGCAGCGCGTGCCGGGGGTGCACGTTGTCGTCGGCCAGGCCGTGGATCAGCAGCAGCGGCCGGCGCAGCCCGGACGCCAGCGGCAGCAGCGACGTCCGCCGGTACGCCTCGGGGTGCTCGTCCGGATGGCCGAGCCACCGCTCGGTCGCCGCGGTGTCGTAATACCGCCAGTCGCTGACCGGCGCCCCGGCGACCGCCGCGTGGAACACGTCCGGCCGGCGCAGCACGGCGAGCGCCGAAAGATAGCCGCCGAACGACCATCCCCGGATCCCGACCCGGTCCGCGTCGAGCTCACCTGGATAAGTGTTTATTACGCCCTCCAGCGCCGCCACCTGGTCATCCAGCGCCGGGGTGGCCACGTCGAGATAAAACGCGCGCTCCCAGCCTGGCCCCCGGCCCGGAGAACCCCGGCCGTCGGCCACGACCACCGCGAATCCCTGGTCGGCCAGCCACTGCGGCTCGTTGAACAACCGCCGTGCCTTGAGCACCTGCTGGCTCGGCCCGCCGTACGGGGCCATGAGGACCGGCAGCGGGCCCGCTGGCCGCAGCCCGTCCCGGGGGAAGATCACGGCGGTCCGCAGCTCCCGCTGGCCGGCCCGCAGGAGCGTCACCCCCGGGGTGAATCTGGGCTCCCGCGGCAGCGAGCCGACCGACGCCAGCAGGCTTCCCCCGGAATACACGCGCACGGTCACGCCATCGCTGTCCAGGGTCTCGGAGCTGACCGCGAGCAGGTCTCCCCCGGCGATGCCGCCGTGCACGCCCGGCTCGCCGGTGATCTGCTCGATCTCGCCGGTCGCGTGATCGAGCACGTACAGGTGCTGCTCGGTCGGATCCGTCGTGGCCCGGAACACCGTCCGCGCGCCGACCGAGATCACGCCGGATACCTGGAGCCCGGCCGGCGTGACCGGCTCGTCGCCGGCGAACAGCCGGTACGTGCCCTCGGAGATCGCCGACCGCAGCAGCCGGCCGTCCGGCAGCCAGCGCGGCGTGCCCGGCATGAGCTGGAGCCAGGCCGGGTCGGTGTCGGCGTGCACCAGGGCGGTCCGGCCCCTGGCCGGGTCGACGGTCCGGATCTCGGAAAGCTGATGGCCGCGGGCCAGCAGCGCGAGCGTCGGCCCGTGGCCCTCCTGCCAGCTCACGGCCTCCAGGTACGGCAGCCGCTCGTCCGGGGCGTCCGCGACCGGGATGGCCGAGCCGTCCAGGCCGGCCAGGACCAGGCGCACCACGGCGTTCGCGAACCCGGCGCGCGGGTACCGCTGCCGGAACGGCTCCTGTTCGTTATAGGTGGGGTCGCCGAGCCAGCACGTGGTCATGTGGCGGGTGTCCACGCGCGCCACCAGGAGCTGCCGCCCGTCGGGACTCCACCAGAAGCCGTGCTGGCGGCCCAGTTCCTCGGCCGCGGCGAAATCGGCCGCGCCGTAGCTCACCTCGGGGTCGTCGTCGCTGAACTTGGCGATCGGCGAGCCGTCCAGCTCGACCACGCGTAGCGCGCGGTCGTGCAGGTAGCCGATCGCTGCCCCGCTCGGGTCGATCTGCGGGTCCACGCACGTGCCGGCGATCGGCACCTCCCGCATCCGACCGGCCGCGAGGTCGCAGGCGAACAGCCGGCCCGAGAGCGCGAACACCGCCGTCCGGCCCGCGGCATCGGTCGAATAGGCCACGATCCCGCGCGCCGACTCGCGCGACCGCTCCCGGCGCCGCAGCTCGTCGGCCGGGATCTGCTCGGCCGCGCCGTCCAGCAGCGCCCGCGGATCGGCCAGCAGGCGCTCCGCCCCGGTGCCGGTGTCCAGGCTCCACAGCGCGGTGGCCGGGTCATCGGCGGCCAGAGCGCGCAGGAACAAAAGCCGGCGGTCCTCCGGAATGAGCGTCAGGTCCCGGGGCCGGCCCAGGGCGAACCGCCGGCTCGCGGCGTAGCTGGCCAGTACCTCATCGGCGGCTTCGGGGGTTTCGGCGTGAGTCACGGGACTTGATCGTAAACGGGGTGTCTCCCGGTGCGCCGACCCTGCCCCACCTGCTGGTCGTGCGTGCCCTATCGTCAGGGCATGACCGTAACTGGCTCCGCGCAGGGCGGTCCCGGGCTCGCCCAGGAACGCCGCATCGTCACCGAGATCCCTGGGCCCGCATCGCGGGAGTTGCTCGAGCGCCGGCAGCGCAGCGTGGCCCGCGGCCTCAGCCATGTCCTGCCGGTGTTCGTGACCGCGGCCGGCGGCGGCGTGGTGGTCGACGCCGACGGCAACTCGCTGATCGACTTCGGCTCCGGCATCGCCGTGACGTCCGTCGGCAACAGCGCCGAGCTCGTCGTCGGGCGGGTCACCGAGCAGGTGGCCCGGTTCACCCACACCTGCTTCATGGTCGCGCCCTACCAGGGGTACGTCGAGGTCTGCGAGGAGCTGAACCGGCTGACGCCGGGCGACCACGACAAGCGCTCGGCCCTGTTCAACTCCGGGGCCGAGGCGGTCGAGAACGCGGTCAAGATCGCGCGGAAGGCGACCGGCCGGAACGCGGTCGTCGTCTTCGACCACGCCTACCACGGGCGGACCAACCTGACCATGGCGATGACGGCCAAGAACATGCCGTACAAGGACGGCTTCGGGCCGTTCGCCTCCGACGTCTACCGGGTGCCGATGGCCTACCCGTTCCGGTGGCCGGGCGGCGCGGAGGCGTGCCGTAAGCGGGCCCTGGATGTGGTGACCGGACTGATCCATACCCACGTCGGCGAGCACAACGTGGCCGCGGTGGTGATCGAGCCGATCCAGGGCGAGGGCGGGTTCGTGGTGCCGCCGGACGGGTTCTTGCCCGGCCTCGCCGCGTTCTGCAAGGAGAACGGGATCGTGTTCGTGGCCGACGAGATCCAGTCCGGCTTCTGCCGGACCGGTGACTGGTTCGCGGTCGACCACGAGGACGTGGTGCCCGACCTGATCACCACGGCCAAGGGCATCGCGGGCGGGCTGCCGCTGGCCGGGGTGACCGGCCGGGCCGAGATGATGGACGCCGTGCACCCCGGCGGACTCGGCGGCACGTTCGGCGGGAACCCGGTCGCCTGCGCCGCCGCGCTCGGCGCGATCGAGACCATGGGCAAGGAGGACCTGCCCGCCGCGGCGCGCCGGATCGGCGACGTCATGCTCCCCCGGCTGTGCCGCCTGGCCGAGGCTCACCCGGTCATCGGCGACGTCCGCGGCCGCGGCGCGATGATCGCCATCGAGCTGGTCAGGCCCGGCACGCTGGAGCCGGACCCGGCCGCCACCGCCCAGGTGGCCAAGGCATGCCACGCGGCCGGGCTACTCGTCCTCACGTGCGGGACCTTCGGCAACGTGCTGCGGTTCCTGCCGCCGCTGGTCATCCCGGAGCCGCTGCTCAACGAGGGGCTTTCGGTACTCGAGGACGCTTTCGCCGGACTGTGACGGGGGCAGACATGGCCGCGAAGCCAACGCAGGTGCCAGCGCCCATGGCCACGCTCGGCGAGGGCCCGATCTGGGATGCCGGGCAGCAGGCGCTCTACTGGGTGGACATACCCGAGTGCCTGGTGCACCGCCTAGATGCGGACGGCTCGATCACGACCCGCGATACCGGCCAGCCGGTCGGCACGGTCGTGCCGCGCGCCAGCGGCGGGCTCGTTGTGGCGGCCCGGGACGGTTTCATGGCCATGGACCCGGACACCGGCCGCCTGACCATGCTGGCCGCGGTGGAGCAGGACCGGGCCGAGACGCGGATGAACGACGGCGCCTGCGACCGGGCCGGTCGGTTCTACGCCGGCACGATGGCCGCGGACGAGAGCCCGGGCCTGGGCACCCTGTACCGGCTGGACCCCGATCTGCAGGTAAGCAGCCTCGCGACCGGGCTGGGTATCTCCAACGGCATCGGGTGGAGCCCGGACGAGCGGCTGATGTATTACATCGACTCCCTGGACCATCAGGTCGACGTCTTCGACTACGACCCGGCCACCGGCGAGATCGACGGCCGCCGCCGGTTCGCCGCCGTGGGCGGGGGCGATGTGCTGCCGGACGGGCTGACGGTGGACGCCGACGGCGGGGTCTGGGTCGCGGTCTGGGGCGGCGGCGTGGTGCTCCGGCACGATCCGGACGGCAGGGTGCGGGAGAGCCTGGAGGTACCTGCCTCCCACGTGACCAGCTGCGCGTTCGGCGGGCCGGACCTGGACCGGCTGTACATCAGCAGCGCGGCCGGGCCGGGCCCGCTCGGCGGCGCGCTGTTCGTGTGCGAGCCCGGCGTCACCGGTCAGCCAAGCCACCCGTTCCGCGGCTGAGGCGAGCCGGGAACGGGCGGCCCGGCGCCCGGCCAGTGTTCAGCCGAGCGTTCCCGCGCCCAGGGTCAGCGAGATCGTGTTGCCCGGGCCGGGCAGGGTCAGGTTGATCAGGAACGTGGCCAGCCCGCAGTGCGAGAACGGCGGGATGGTGTAGGTGCCGGCCAGCGTGCCGCCGCTGAGCACGTTGAAGCCGGGCTGCGAGGTCACGGTGATGGTCGCCGGTGAGGTCTGGCAGTTCGGGCCGACCGGGATCGGCAGGCCCGCCACCTTCAGGCCGGTCAGCTTGATGGTCTCGGTCGCCGTGGTGGTGACCGCGTTGGTGCTGAAGTTGACCGTCCCTGTGGCCTGCCCGTCCTGGACCATCTCGGTGGTCGCGGTGACCGGGACCAGGCCGAGTTCCTTGAACGACCCGGTCGCCGGGGGCAGCGAGAGCGTCCCGGTCAGGGTCGAGGTGGTCAGGTCCGCGGTCGTGGCCAGCGTGCCCGGCCCCAGGGCGATGCTCGAGTTGATCGCCTTGATGAACGTGCTGCCCGTGACCGGGTAGGTGACGCCGACCGTCGTGTCGGACGGCGCCGCCGGGCTGGCCAGGGCGGGCGTGGCGAGAGCGATCCCGGTGACCGCGACCGCCGCCGTGGTGAGCAACAACGTTAAGGGTCTTCGCATGAGGGGGCTCCTCCCAGGATTATTACCGGCGGGTATGTTACTCATGCGTTTACTTGGCGCACAAGGCACGGAATGCAGCGTCCGGCCCCCTTTTATTG
>Ga0335075_10005534_pt1 | contig 19600 bp, 14 predicted proteins | sample Lox_Sample_24_FD_206723 | JGI IMG/M metagenome (GOLD analysis project Ga0335075, IMG submission 206723) | Soil microbial communities from Loxahatchee National Wildlife Refuge, Florida, United States - Lox_Sample_2.4 | ecosystem: Environmental > Terrestrial > Soil > Wetlands | place: USA...
CATGAACATTGACCTCCATGAAGGGTTCCAACGCATGATCGACGAGAGTCTGGCGAGCGCCATCTCAGCAGAGAGGGAGCAATCTCTTCGCGAGCATCTCGCCACTTGCGTTCCATGCCAGGAGTATCTCAGCGCCAGCAACCGGGTTATCGCGGGCCTAAGCGGTTTCTCCTTCGAGGTGAGTCCAACCCTCAATGCCAGGGTTCTGGCAGCCCTCAAGCTGCAGGCGCAACAGGTCCGGGCGGCACAGCCAGGCCGTCGGCGACGAATGCGCCAACACAACGTGCCATTCAAGGTCTGGGCTGCATTTGCCGTAGCGCTCTCGATGTCCATTGTGGGATCGGCACTTGTCTACCAGGCGGCCAAGCTGCTGACGGTCCCAATGCATTTCGACACTGCTCAAGTCCAGGCAGGCGTGCTCGTCTTTTGGCTGCTGCCATCTTTTTGCTCGGCCTTACGTCTGCTCGCGGCGCCTGCTGAGAATAGAGGCATTGCATGACGGAGCAATCGGCGGTGCTTTTGATAGCGTTCCTGGCGGGGCTCGTAGTTGCGACTGTCTTGTTGGGAACTGCAAGGCGGAATGTTCTACCCAGGTCTGCGATGGTCATCGCAGCACTGGCGATTCCGATTTGGGTAGTCTATTTTGTTTCCAGCCTAGGCCGTTCCTTCCTTGCTTCCAAAGGATTTCTCAGCGTCATGCCAGAAGCGCTTTGGTTTGGCTTGACGTTTGGTGTCTTCACCGCGGCTTTTTTCCTTGCCCTCGGATACATTTACGGAGACGCCAAAAGGCGTCAAATGCCCGCCTGGGCCTGGGTGATTGCCGCTTTCCTCATACCCAATTTGATTGGATTCATCCTTTATTTTGTGTTCCGAGGGCCTCTCCTTGGGCCTTGCAGTTCCTGTGGCAAGCCTATTCGTAAGAGAGAAGCATTCTGCTCACACTGCGGATGTTCGCAGGGTTCCAGTGTCGGACACATCACATCTGACAATCGCACTATCTGAAATTAAAAAGATGGTAATAGCCTTGCATCGCAAAACGGAGAACAATATGAAACGTGAGCGCGCCTTACAGGTAGTGTTGGTGGTGGTGGGCTTGTTGTATTGCTTTTGGGGCTATCTCCTGTTCGACAATCTGTGGCACCTCAGGTGGCTTAGCGGGCATAGTGACGTCATGCCAATGTTCCTGAGCCTTAATACGACGCTTGGGATCTGTCTGTTGCTGGCCGTTAAGCAGCCAGCCAAGCATCGCTTAATGATCGCCTATGGGGCGTGGTCAAGCCTTGCCCATGGGTTCACGATGACAATCATGTCGGCGCAGGCCGTGGCGCACGGGATGCACAGGCAGGATAGCCCCCAGGACATTGTGATGTTTGGCGTGATTGGAATCACGCTGCTTGCACTCCTCCCGGCAAAACAACCATCGCCGGCCTGCGCTCCAATCAGTGAGCCGCGCATTGCCGAATGCTAGGGACCCTGGTTCACCGCCGCGCGCATACCCAGATGGGCGGGTGGCCTATGCTTTCCGGTTCTTTTCTTCGCGTTCGTGAACTTGTGGATACCCTCGGTAAGAGTGAGGTCAGAAGCCATGGCCACCCGCCACGTCCTCAGAACTCCACCCGCGCCTGAAAGGCGATCATGCGTGGACTGCTATCGCCACCCAGCCCAACGCCTAACAGGCCGGTGGGGGGAGAGGTTGTGGACGTTAGCGCCCCGAATCCACTCTGGGTGGAAGGATTTCCTGGAATCCCAGCCTGCACCGCGCTGGGCAGGGCAAAGTTCGGATGGTTGAAAACATTAAAAAACTGCGCCTCGATCCGCAGCTTCACGTGCTCACTCAGAGGGAACCATTTTGTCAGGTAGAAATCGTTCCAGAAAAAATCAGGACCACGCAAGGCATTGCGGCCGAGGTTTCCGAACTGGCAATTCTGCGGGCTATCACCGCCATAGCACTGCCCTGTACTGGGATCAACCGCCGACACAAACGCGTTTGGATTAAGCCACTGAATTGTTCCTGCCTGAGTTACGCCCGGAATCGGATGATGATCATATAGCGGGACGCCGGGAATGGCGCTGGCGAACTGCGGTCCGCTGCCCTGTACGATTCCGTTTCCGTTGGCGGAATAAGGCGTGCTCAGCACGGAGAACGGAACTCCGCTGTGCCAGAAGGCTGTTCCCGAAATCTGCCAGCCGTTGAGCGCGTACCCTAGAGAATGATTCCGCACTCGAACCGGCAATTGATACACATACTGTGCGTTGAGATTGTGCCGGACGTCGTAGTCGCAAGGACCATAGTCGCGGGCCAGATCGTCCGGCAGAGGTGAGAGAATTCCTCCCGCGGAAAACGAGAGGAATCCGCCATTCGATACCGTGTCCATGCAACGACTGAAAGTGTAGTTGACCTGCCCTTGGAGACCATGCCCGAGGCGCTTGATCGCAGTCAACTGAAGGCCGTTATAGTGGCTATTCGCGCCGGTGGAGAACTGCGTTACCGCGGCGAATCGAGGATCGGTCGATTGCAGGTAAGCAAACGGTGCGAAGCAACCCTGACATACGGTTTGGTAGCCGTTAACTTCGGTTGAATACGGCTGGTTCACGGCCCGTGTGCCTACGTACTGCGCCTGGAAGCTGGCCGTCGTCCCAAATTGATGTTCCACTCCGAGGCTCCATTCCATGAAGTAGGGGGCGTGGAGTTTCCCATCCGGGACGGCGGTGATGGCAACGGGCGGAAGGCAGCTCGCGGGACTTGATTGCGCAGATGCGCATGAAAGCTGGCCCTGGGGAAATCCGGCCGTAAAAGTCTGGTTTGCCGCTACAGTGGCGTCGACGGCGCTGTTGGGCACCCCGGGGGCGATGGCCGCGCCGCCAACCGTGCCCAGCACGCCACCCTGAAACGTCTTATCGTAGGGAGGGTTCGTGCCGATCAGATCAGCCACGGTCCCGGGCAAGATGTCGCTGAAAATTCCAAAACCGGCGCGGAGCACCGACTTCGGCTCGAACTGCCACGCAATCGCGGTTCGGGGTTGGAGAATTGCCACCGGCATAGACGAGAAAAGATTGCCGAGATGAGTCTGGATGGCCTCACTCAACGGCTGATTCACATCGTGGGGGATGGAATTAAAAGAGCCGCGAAGACGGGCAACCTGATCGTGAGGATTCAGCGGATTTGAATTAAATGTGTCGCGCAAACCGAACGTCCAGGTTAGGGTGCGAGTCATTTTCCACGTATCTTGCGCGTAGACGTCGAGATTGAGAAAGTTGAAGGGCTCATTTTCGTTCGTAGGGAATGTCCTCGACGCGGTGTTCGCTACTCCATCGATAAATTGCTGCAAGTTTGCGTAGGTCACGGTGGGAACCGTACCTTCTCCGAAGTCGTAGTCGTTCAGGCGGAAGATGCGGGTATTAGTGCCGAAACGCAGTTCATGAGCGCCATGGCTCCAGGCGAGATTGTCGTTGATAAAAAAGCGAGATGCGCGCCGGCCTTGAATCCAGGTATTGTCAAGACCGCCGATCGGCGTGAAGGCATTCGCTCCAGTTCCCTGTAATACGATTGGAAAGGCCGCTAGAGTCTTCTGCAGGTTGCTCGGTCCGAACAGGCTCTCGTACCAAGAAAACGCCGGATTGAAATAGTTCACCAAGTTCTGGGAGAAGACGTGCGTGTGTCCAGCGGCGAAAGAGTAAAGAGGCTGCGGTGAGACCGCATCAAACAGAGAGTTGATGGGATCCGTATAAGCGGCTTGCACCCCGGTGTCAGCCTGAAAGCGAAACCAGGTCGTATCTCTCGGATTGATGTTGTAATCGAGGCGGATGGTTTGCACTTGTTCATGATCATCGCTGGAATGTGAAATGCTTTGGCGGTTGGCGCAGCCATCCCCGGCAGTCCCGAGTGGGCATCCCAGTATCGCGGTCGGTGTTCCTCCGGTGCTTCCATACAGGGAAAACAACTGCTGATAGAAGGCAACTGAGGAAGAAGGAAGTTGCTGCAAAACATATTGTTGGAACACCGGGCTGGGGACAATCGTAGGCGTGACGATAGGCAGTGCGATCCGTACCCATTCGCTGTCGAAGAAGAAAAAAAGCTTGTCGTGCACAATTGGACCGCCGAGACTCCCTCCAAAGTGATTCACGGTCGATCTGGGTTTGTGGTTTCCTGGAGTCGCATTGGTGAAGTAGTCCGCGGCATTCAAGAGTGAACCATTCCACAACTCATAGAGGTTACCGTGAAACTGATTGCTGCCGGACTTGGTGACGTAGTCGACTTGCGAAGCTCCATACCGTCCTTGATCCACAGAATAAGAAAGTGTGTTGACGGTCACTTCTGAAATCGAATTCAGTCCCAACACGAGATTGGTGGACAGACCGCTGTTGAGATTGGTGAGTGGATCGTTCGTTTCCAACCCATCCACGATGTAGCCATTGGAGACTGCGGGAAGGCCGTTGAACTCCACGTTGCCATAGCCGTTGCTGCCGCCGACAAAATCGTTACTACTGCCCGCGGTATTGATTAATGCTCCGGGCGCAAACTGCAAAGGGTAGGTCAAATCCCCGCCTGGGTTCGGCAAGTTCTCCAGTGCAGGCGCCGTCAAGGTTGTGGAGGTATTGGCGTCTTCAGGATTGATGATTGGGGCTTCGCTGCTCACCTCCACCGCCTCATCGGACCGCGCTACCTTGAGCGTGAAATCGACGGTTTGCTTCTGGCCCAGGCTCGAAATGACACTGTCGTTTTGCCCCGGACCGAAGCCTTGTGCTTCTGCTCTAACCGAATAAGCGCCGGGCTGTAGCTGGGGAAAGTTGAACCGCCCTGCGTCGTCGGTCTGGGCACTGCGCTTCAGCCCGTTTTCGCGATTCGTGATGATCACAGTGGCGCCCGGCACAACCGCGCCTGTTGTATCCCGAACTTGCCCAAGAATGGCGCTGGTGGTTTCGCCCTGCGCCCAGGCCCGCACTGGAAGAAAGCAAACCGTTGTCAGTACAAGAAAAGCTACGTTCGCGGCTGGCCTCATATGTATTACCCCGCTGGTCTGCCCTCGGCCAGCAATATGTTCCCTTTGGTTTCGATCTATTAACCTTGGATTAGTTCATTAAGTTAATCACAGTTAACAACAAGAATCAAGACAGAGGCTGAAGACGCACCTCTGAAGAAGGGATTCAAGACGGGATTCGTATTATGAAATTGGTATTTCGAGGACGCGGCAAAAGGAAAGTGGTTGCTTCGAGAGGCCTTGGCAGATCGGAGGGCGGGTGGTTCCAGGCTTTGGATCTCGCTGGCGTCCACCTAGACAATCCTGGGTTCCCGGTCCCCTGTTTCCCTACGGCGCTTCCACAGAAAAACACTGCGCTACACCGCTTCATGCCCTCGCCCAGCGGAATTTCGTTCCTGGGCCCAAAAACGGCTCATTCTCCTCCCGCTGGCTTGGCGAGTCAATGTGCAACAATTTGCAAGGGTGATTAGTGCGAGGCAATTGTGAATAGCTTCAGACAGTATTGGCAGTCCAGGCTCCGGAGTCCTGGCGCAATCTGGCGATGTCTTTGGTGGGGGCGCTGCCGAAGAAGCGGCTGTACTCACGGCTGAATTGGGAGGCGCTGAGATAGCCGACGCGCTGGCTGGCGGAGCCTGCATCCATGACCGTCGAAAGCATGAGACGGCGCGCTTCCTGAAGGCGCAGCACCTTTTGATAATGCAGCGGACTCATTGAAGTGACGGACTTGAAGTGCTCGTGAAACGAGGAGACGCTCATGTGGACGAGATCGGCCAGGTCTTCGACCTTCATGGGTTGAGAAAAATTTTCGCGCAGCCAAGAGATGGCTTTGGCGACGCGATGCACGCTGGATTCGGCAAATCCCATTTGCGCGACGCGAACGCCGATAGGGCTGCGGAGGAGACGGATTAGGATTTCGTCGATCATAAGGGGCGCGAGCAACTCGGCGTCTCCCGGTTGCGCGAGACATTCCATCAATCGGGTGGCCGCGCCGAGAATGCCGGAATCGGTTCGAGCGATGTAAACCGCGCTGCGATCCTGCGCTGGAGGCAAACCGTTGGGATAGACCTTCAACGACAACTCGGCAATCTTGTGCGGATCGAGATCGAGCTTAAGCGAAAGATAGGGTGCGGTATAGGTAGCTTGCGTGACTTGCGCGGCCACCGGCAAAGCCACGGAAAACACCAGCATGCGCGAGGCGTTATATTCGAAAACCTCGTCCCCGACGATGACAGTTTTGGCACCCTGCGCGGCGATGCACAAGGAGGGCAGGCGGAGCACATGCACGCACTCCTTGTTGGCACGCGAAAAGCGATTGGCATGCAAACCTGGAATGCGCAACTCGAAACTGCCGTCATGGGGCGCATAGGCCGCGATCAAACGGGCTAGTCCGGCGGCGTCAGGCTGGGCTGGGTGCGGCTGCTTGTCGGCCTGCCATGCGAGAGTTTTGCCGTTGGCCTTCACGTTTTCGAAGATAGCTCCTTTGAATATTTCTGCGCTTTACTGCAGGTGAATCAAGACTGCAACGTCGAGCCTGGAATAATACTTCTTCACATCGCCGGCGCCGTACTTGGCGCGGAATTTTTCAACTACGGACGAAACTTCTTGGGGGTCGGTGATGAGAGAAACTTTGAATTCTCCCTTTGTGCCATTGGCCTCGATGCGGATCGACGGGTTTTTCAGAACATTCTTGTACCACTGAGTGTCCGATCCCTTGACCGGCAGAAGATAAAGCTGGTCTCCCTCAGACACGAACCAAACCGGATTTGAGATGGTGCGTCCCGACTTTCTGCCGGTCACGCTGATATTGATTTCATTGGTTTGGGAAAGCTTGTTTTTTAAAACATTGTTGTGCGTCGGCATATGCCCTTCTTTTTGCAGCGGCTTAGATCAATCAGTCGGCGGATTTATCCTTTCGCGAAGACTTCTTTGGCGATCATTATGGCACTCATGGCGTTGGGCCAACCAGAATAGAATGCCAGGTGCGTGATTACCTCAATCAACTCTTCTTTCTTAACCCCGTTTTGCACGGCGAAGTTCAGATGAAAGCGCAACTGATCGGGACGGTGCATGGCGACCAGCGCGGCCACGGTGGCGAGACTGCGATCGCGCTTCGAAAGCTCTCTACGTTCCCACACGTCGCCGAACAAAACTTGGTCGGTTAGGTCAACCAGCTTGGGTGCGAAGTCGCCGATCATCTTTTGGACTGCCGATGGTTCTTTACTCATGCTGTGCTCCTCTCGCGGCTCGTGGTTCATTGTGCCTGAAAGATGATTTTTCGGTCATCAGTCATGCTCCCAAGCAACTCTCCAATGTTCGTCCGGACTGGTCGAGTTTACGATCAGGCGTTTGCCGGAAAGCTCGAATGAGCGTGGCAGGTCTTTACCGATGAGACTCCGCACCAGCGCACCTTCCACGTGATAGGTAAAAGTATGACCGCCTTCATCGATCGCGTAGGTGCCGAAGGACGCCTCGTATCCGCCCCGCGCGTATTGCACCCCTGCAGTGCTCGCTGCTTGCGGATTGTCCGGAACATTCGGATACATCACCTGGACTGACATGTGACCGTCGCGGGTGAAAACGAGCAGGCCAGTACAGCCGGCCCGATGAATTTTCCCGTCTGGACCAGGCTCTTCGAGCCACGCCAGCCGCCACGCTCCGACGAAGCGCTTCTGCACGGTCTCGTTCTTTCCGCGGCTTTGCTGGTCGCCGGTGTGGGCGGCAATTGCGCAAACCAATGTAGTGCCGACCAATAAAGACAAAACGCCCAGCGAAAGTAGTTTTTTCATATTCGACTCCTGCAACTCCCGCTGGGCACTTTCAGCCTACAGGCCGGTCATTTTTGCCAGCGCCTCGGGATAGCGCTCGCCTTGCACCTGGATGTTGGAAGAAGCGTTTTCGATTTCGCGGAGATCGTCGGAGCTAAGCTCGACTGCTACCGCTCCGATATTCTCTTCGAGGCGACTTAGCTTGGTCGTGCCAGGGATGGGTACGATCCACGGTTTCTGCGCCAGCAACCACGCGAGCGCGATTTGAGCCGGGGTCGCTTTCTTTTTCTTGGCAATTTTTTCGATTAAGTCCACCATCGCCTGATTCGCTTTCCGGTTCTCCTGAGAAAAACGCGGGACGGTATTGCGAAAATCCGTCTTGTCGAACTCGGTCTTTTCGTCGATCTTGCCGGTCAGGAAACCCTTGCCCAACGGGCTGTAGGGAACGAAGCCGATTCCAAGTTCCTCGAGCGTGGGCAACACTTCCTCTTCGGGCTTTCTCCACCAGAGCGAGTACTCGCTTTGAACCGCAGTGACCGGCTGCACGACGTGAGCGCGGCGAATGGTTTTTGCGGCCGCTTCCGACATGCCGAAATGCTTCACCTTGCCGGATTGAATTAGTTCCTTCACCGCGCCGGCGGTTTCTTCGATCGGCACATTCGGATCAACCCGGTGCTGATAGAGCTGGTCAATGCTCTCTACTTTCAGGCGCTTGAGCGAGCCTTCGACAGCCTTCTTAATGTGATCGGGCTGGCTGTTCACCGGGTGTGCTCCCGGCCGACGGTCGCCGCTGCTAAGTTCGAAGCCGAACTTGGTGGCGATGACCACTTTGCCGCGAAACGGTGCAAGAGCTTCGCCAACCAGTTCCTCGTTGGTGAAAGGGCCGTAGACTTCGGCGGTGTCAAAGAATGTGATGCCGCGATCCACGGCGGCGTGAAGAAGATCGGTCATCTCTTTCTTGTCTTTGGGAGGGCCATACGAAAAGCTCATTCCCATACAGCCCAGGCCGAGAGCCGAGACTTCCAGATTACTTTTTCCAAGTTTGCGTTTTTGCATTGTTTCTCCTGCTACGGTATGAGTTTCAGTTTGTTGTAAGGGCATGACTCAATGATAGTCCGCCGAAGGCGGTGGGCTTGCCTATTCCGATGAAGTTCTTGCCAGATTCTCCGAAGGGCGTCAGGACTGAGGCAAAGGCGGAAGAGAGACTTTCCGCTGGATTCCCGCGCCTTCGACTACGGTGTAGATACAATCTGCGGCGAGGTCGCGCAGAATTTCCGTTTCGCCGTTGGGCCAGCGAATGTCAACTTCATTCATCTTCTTGTTGCCCGCTAAACCGAAGTGCAAGCGCAAGTCGTTCTGCGAAAGATAGCTTGCGCCACCGCGCACTTCGTCGATCTGCACCAGCGTGCCAGCTTTCACCGTGACGCGCGCGCCGATGGCAGCTTTGTTGCTTTTCGTTCCGATCAGCTTGAACAAGGCGCGGTGATTCGTGTTCCGGGTTCGATTCAACAACAGCGAGGGGGGTTCGCCAACATTGAGCAGCACAATATCCACATTTCCATCGTTGTCGATATCGCCAAAAGCCGCGCCTCGCCTCGATTGCGGCGGGATATTCGCGAGTGCCGAAGAGACATCGTCAAAGGTTCCGTCGCGATGATTGCGGAATAGCAGCATGGGCTGCCTGTAGGGAGTGCCGCCGGGAATCGCATCCACTTGCGGATAAACGTGGCCGTTGGCGATGAACAGATCGAGCCAGCCATCGTTATCCATGTCGAAGAAGGCCGTGCCCCAACTCACGAAAGGATATGTGGGCTTCATTAATTTCGCGCGCACGCTCACGTCGGCGAAATTTTCTTTGTCGAGATTGCGATATAGCGTCGAACCTTGTTCCACAAAATTAGTAACGATCATCGAGAGGCGGCCTTCGTGCAGATAGTCGCCCCAATCCACGCCCATCGAACCTTGCTCAAGTCCATCGCCGCTCAGAGCAACTCCGGAAAGTAATCCAACGTCTTCGAAGGTTCCGTCACGCTTGTTGTGATAAAGAAAATTGGGCCCGGCATCGTTGGCGACATAAAGATCGGGCCAGCCGTCGTTATCGTAATCTGCCCAGGTCGCGCCTAGACCATAGTAATGATGCGGATCGTCGACTCCTGCTTTCTTTGAGACCTCTTCGAATGTTCCATCGCCCTTGTTGTGAAACAGCAAGTCCGACTCGCCGGGCATACCCCACGGGCCGCACTGCACCAAGACTCCCTTGAAGCGGCAGAAGCGGGGATCGTTGCCGAACAGCGGCAGGTTGCCGATATCGACATGCACGTAACGCGAAACGAAAAGATCGACACGGCCATCCCGATCATAGTCAGCCCATGCCGCGCCAGTACTGAATCCACCGGCACCCACACCAGCCTTTTCGGTCATATCTTCAAAGTTGCATTTACCTAAATTGTGATAAAGCGCGTTGCCGCCGAATCCGGTGACGTAAATATCCTCCAAGCCGTCATTGTCGTAGTCGGCGACGGCGATGCCCATGCCCCAGCCTTTGCGCGTGAGGCCAGCCGATTTTGTAATGTCGGTGAACTGCGGAACGCCATTCTTCGATTCGTCCTGGTGGTAGAGCGTGATCAGTAAGTCGCCGCCGTGCTTGTAGCGCTCAACCGTAGAACCGTTGACGGTGATGATGTCGAGCTTGCCGTCGTTATCGCAATCGATAAGTCCGACGCCCCCGCTCATCGACTCGACAATATATTTTTTATCGGGAGAAGAAATGTGCGGGATGGTTAATCCAGCCTGCCGGGCGATATCTTCAAACTGTGGAACTTCCGGCGAAGTACGCGCTTGTGTGTTTCTCGGAGACGAATTCGCTGGAGTTGTTGCGGGAACAACTTGCGCCAGCAGCGTCGTGGATAAAAGGATTTCAATCCAAAGAAAACGCACGCACGCGGAATGTAATGCTGGCATAGGGAATGGCGATTATATCGCGGCGGTGAGAAGCAGATTTTGAAGCACTAAGCCAGAAGGAAAAAGCCGGGAAGTCGCGAGTAAGAAAAGTTGAGCGCAAAACAAAACGCCCCGGACTCTGTTTGAGTCCCAGGCGTCTGTTGATCAGCCCTCCCCCAAGTGCTGCTCGAAAACAAGACTATCCTGAGAGACAAAACCCGTATATAGCTCTAGAGTGCCATACCTTAGCACGAACGTGGGGCGACCATAAGTTACTTAGGATCAATCGTTTAAGCAATCACGGGAATGTTGCTCATGCCCGCCGTTCCGAAAACCCGGCGGTAGCGTTCAATTTCGGAAGGAGTACCCAACGCCTTCGCATAATTATCGGAAAGTTTCACGGCCGGCCTTCCGTCTGCGCTGGAAACTTTGCTGATCAAGCTGATGGGATCGAAACCGCCGTCGCCACTGGGATCGCAGCCGCGAAAATCGTTGGTGAGAAGAGTGCCCCAGCCCGCGCTGAAGCGAATGCGCCGGCCCGGAGTCCATTTGCTGCGATCGTTAAAGTGGGACGCACTGCGAAATTCATGCGGGGATACTCCCCTGGCGAGCGTTCCCCCGAAATATGCATGCAAGCCGAGAATCTCATCGACATCGAGAGCATCGGAGGCAATGAGCAGTTTCTCGCGAGGATCGCGCCCGCGCGATCTCAGCCACTCTATATATTCATCTCCGGCTATATAAGGATCTTTGCTGTCGACGCGCTGGCCGGTCCAGCCCGCAGCCCAGTCCGGAGCGCCTTCGAGAAACTGAGTGGTTCCGAAAGTGTCGGGCAACATGATGCGCAACGCGCCGTCATAAGTTTTCTGCCACATCTCGAGAACAAGGTATTGCGATGCCTTCAGCGCTTCGTCGTCCGGAGCCAGCGCGGCCAGCACCATCGGAATTTCGTGCGCGTTGGTGCCGATGGCCTCGAGATCGTGCTTATGCGCGAGGAATGCATTGGACGTTCCAGTAAAGCCGCTGCCCAGATTCGCGGCCATGGCCTCAACTACGTATTCCTGCCACAAAAAACTATGGCGGCGGCGGGTTCCAAAATCGGCAAGGTTGAGATTCGGAACGCCGCGGAGACGCTCGATCTTGGTCCACAACTTTGTCTTCGCCTTGGCGTAAAGAATGTCGAGGCCAAACTCGCTAAGGTTTTTAAGACTGGCGCGGGTCCGCAGTTCGTTGATGATCGAAAGCGAATAAAGCTCCCACATGGTGGTGTCGGTCCAGAGGCCATCGAAAGATAAGTGAAACCGGCCATCCTTGACCGAGAGCTCGTAGTCCGACAACCGGAAATCGCGCTCCAGCCATTCCAAAAAAGCCGGCTCGAAGATTCCACGGCGGCCATAAAAAGTATTGCCTGCCAGCCAAACCAGTTCCGACCGGCGGAAGCGCAGGTTGCGCGCGTGGTCCAATTGCGCGATGAGTTCCTCTTCAGGAAATGTACCAATCGGAGCGCTGGAAGAGCGATTGAATAGCGTGAACTGAACCTGGGTCTTGGGAAAGTGTTTCCAAATAAACTGCAACATCAAAAGTTTGTAAAAGTCCGTATCCAGCAAAGACCGGGTGACGGGATCCAGTTCCCAGTTGTGATTGTGCGCCCGCTCCGCGAAGTTGACGATCATTCCCTACTATCCTCTTCTGCCGGGGCGAGTAAATCAACTTTCGGGTTGTAGCGGAATATGCTTGGCGACATTCAGAATAAGGCTACGGTGGAAGAAGTCGGCAAAATTTTCCGCTTCGCGCTTAATGGCGGCGCGCTGTGGTTTCGAGAGTTTGCCGAAGGGCTCGATGTTAATGGTCACGATTTTGGCTTGGAGTTCATACGACCACACCGCGGCAATCGTGCCGTTGACGAGGACTACGGGTGAAATCCATCCCTGGTTGCGGTATACGCGCTTATAGTGCTCTCTAGCGAGTAAGTGATCTTTGCCGCGATGCGCCAGCAGGTAGGGATCGAAGTTCGGCAAGAGGCGAATGCAGGTTTCTTTTTCGCCTCTCTTTTCCAGGAGCGCGACATCCTCGCGCAGCAGAATGCATTTCTTTCCGTCCAGCAAAACCTCCGCCAATTCATTTTCGATCAGCGCCGGAAGAGTTTTGATTTCCCGCAGGGGCAAGCCGGCCCAGTGCGAGAAATCGCCAATGGTCGCCGGACCGTAAGCGCGCAGGTATTTTCGCAAGAGCATGCACTGCGCCTCCACGGCAGAAATGGCTTGCCGCTTCAGCTTGGGCAGCCATTGATCAACGCGAATGAAAGTGGCGTCATTGCGTTCTGCCGGACCGTAACAGACCAATCCCTCGGCCACTGGCAGCCGCACGTGGCTCCAGCAGGCTTCCATCCAGGCATGAACCCGTTTGCCGCTTTTACTTCGGAGCGCGGCAGCAATCGCCGCGCGCCGTAACGGGCCCACGGCAAGAGCTTCCATAATTATTGGAGTAAGCCCTTCGGCTTCCGCGCGGGCAATGGCAAACCGAGCCATGACGCGGAGCGCTCCCGCGATGCGGACTTGCCTCATGGCCGCAATGTAGATCTGAAACTCATCGGTCGGAATAAGGTGCAACGTCTGCCGCATCAGCGAAGTCTTTACAATCGTGCGAGATTGCGATAGCCGGGATTCGATTTCCGCCCGCGTAATAGCAGGGTTACGCGCTCTCAGTTGCAGATACGCCGCCGACATAACCTGCGCCTGAACGCCACAAACGTCACGGCAAAGCGTAACTATATCGGCAGGCGCTTCGCGCAACAGATGATGGCGTCGCAGCCGAAAATTCGCTACAGCCCTCATCCGGATTTTCATTGGCGTTTCGGACATTGCGACCGCAGATTTAGGATGCGATTAAAACAGAACGGCGGCCGTGCCGACAATTGCAGAAACCACTTTCCCAATAAGATTGAAGAATGGTGAGCGCGGTAGGAATCGAACCTACAACCTACTGATTAAGAGTCAGTTGCTCTGCCAATTGAGCTACGCGCCCGCGGTGGGGGATTCTACCGGTGGGACAATTGGTGATTGTAGCATTTCAGCGCACGACAGGTCGCGATGCTACTCATGCCTATGTAAATGCATCCGCTGCGAGGGCGACGACGATCATCAGAAAGCGTGGGCACGGCTGTTCAAGCCGTACTGCCAACGCTTAGACATGCGCACGAGCGAGAGTGTCGAAGCTCCTAACCCAGTTCTGCCAATCCATCTCGACGGAGGAGCGAAGAATTACGATCGCTGCCGCAATTCCGTAGCAAGTCCGGTTGCGCCTTCGTTGACGACGGGGCGGCGCGGCGGCAAGGAATCCGGATCCATCTTCGGCCGCCTTTCGACGGTACCGATGACTGGCGCATCTTCCATGCCATCGGCATATGCCATGGAGACGAACCTCTGTTCGGAGCACAAGCGGTCGATCATGCGCTGCTGGCCGCGGCTGAGCACGGCGTGGGGAAGGATAGGAAAATGCCGGAACATCCACAGAAAATATACCCGCTGGAGAAAAGAGGGCATTAAATATCGCGGCCCGATCGGGGTCTGCACTTGCACCACGCCGTCGGCCAATTTTTCAATCCGCATGACAAGGCCCGCCTAAAATACTAAGTTTGGCCAGAGCAATTCCAGGGCCGCAATTATTGCACCAAGGTAGGTACCAGGGGAAGCCTTTTTTCACTGATTGTGGAGAAATGATTGCAACGGCAGGCATTTCTTGCCTTAGCACTCGGCACATTTGAAGGATTTCTGCCCAGCCACGGGGGCTGAGTGCAAATTCTTGCCGTACCGGACGAAAATCTAGGCGGGAAGCTCGGGGAGAATATCCATCCGCTGGATCTCGGCGGCAACTCCAAACCTGCTGCCCCGCACAGGTTCCACTCGCAGGACGCGAGCATGGCAGCACACCCAACAGTTTTCTCCGGAGGTCAGTTCGGGCGGCAGGATAAGCACAAGTTCCACGTTTGAACCCACAGCCATCCGCGAGTCGGTGTAGAGGAAGATACCACTGGTGCTAACATCGCGAGTCTCGGCGCTTGTTTCTGCTTCACTCGCAGAGCCGCGCAAGCGCACCGGCAGCTTGGCGGCAACTCGTTCTTGGGCGCGCCGGTTGATCCCTGGCTTCATGCGTATCGTCGTATCTTTGTATCATTGATTCGCCAGCGATCATTTCACAAATGGGGCGGGAATCAAGGGAGAAATCAGCTGCGCAGGTGACGGAAACCACGTCCCCTTCCTAGATTTGTGGACGCCGCATTCGGGCGGCCGGGACTACGAGCGCTTGTTCCATAGTGGCAACATTGGTGCCGCGTAGCCGGATCTCCGCCTGCGCCAGCTTGTCGGATTGATTGGTCTGATAGTAAGCCTGAACCAAAAGCTCCATGGTGAAGGGATTGTCCTGGTCTTCCTCGAGGTAGCTAATGGCTTCGTCGAATTTTTTCTGATCCATGAGCAAAGTGCCGGCGGCTCCGTTGTAGGAACTCTGGATGACGCGGTTGCGGCTGCCGAAGGCCATGGCTTCGAGTTGCTTCAAAGATTTGTCCGCTAACAGGCTGTTGCCGGAGTGCGCGGCGCGCACCGTACGATTGCGCAGAATACGGGAAATCTCTTCGTCTTTATCGGACTTCGCAACGGCGTCACGATGCTCCAATGAGTCCTGAGCTTGCTGTAAATATTTCAATGCCGTGTTGTCGTCAGCTTGGTACTCGGCGAGATGGCGATAGGCCTGCGCTTCCTGCAAGTCTTGCTCTTTGGCCTGAGCAGTTTGCGCAATTTCGAGGAATAATTTGTCGGCTTCCGCAAACTTACCTTCGCGCACCCACGTCATCGCACTTTGCATCGAGTAGGAAAGACGATCGGCTTCATTGTGGGCGTAGCGAATGGACTTTTCATACTCGACCCGCGCCTGTTCCTGATTCCCCATGAGAGCGTAAGTGTCTCCCAGGCCCACTTGCGAGGTCACAAAATCCGGATCGATTTTCAATGCCGCGCGATAGTGCCGCAGCGAACCCTCGAAGTTTCCAGCCATGCGCAGCAGTTCGCCGTAAGAGTCGTGAGGATTGGGTTCGGTAGGCAGCAGCGCAACGTAACGATCCATCAAAGCGAAAGCCTTGTCGAATTGCCGGTTGCGGGCATACACGTACGCCAGGTCATTCACTGCGGCGGGAAAATTCTTGTCGAGTACGAGCGCCTTCTCCAGCAGTCTCTGCGCCTGCTCGTTGCCGTTCTCGCCCATCAGCCAGTTCGCAGCGACATAGAGCAAATGCTTGTCTCTGGGATACATCTCCAGCATGTCGTTCATGGCCGAGATGCCACCGATGAAATCGCCCTCCTGCACCTTGGCGATCCATGACACCATCAACTGCTCGCCCGGAGTCAGCGCGGGCGCCAGGGCTTTGGCCTTCTCACGAGCCACGCGAACTTCTTCGGGATTGCTGCTGTTGAAGGCAATCCACGCCCAGGCCAGGGCGAGATTTGGATCTTGCTTTACGGCGGCGCGCCAGTCGTCGTTGCACCGCTCGAGATAGAGATTTTCGTAATCCTGCATGCCCTTCTGGTAAAGCGCGCGCGCCTCGGGCGACGACGTGGTCACTGGCAGCGAAGCCGTGGTTCCCGCTTTGAGGTGGTGCGCATAAAGCGGTGCGCTCGCACACCCGCAGAAAATCAGGACAAGAACAGAGAAAAAGAAGCGACGCATTCAGCTCTCCAGAACAGGCGCTTTGGGGGAAGGAGGATGAGTGCAGCGTAACATCGCAGTAACAGCGCCACTAGTGACGGAAGGCCAACGACGGACGGGAGACGGCGCAATAAAAAAGCCCCCGCCGCGAGGCAGGGGCTGATCTGCAAAATTGCTACAAGCTTTTAAAACTTGAAGATAGCCGCGAACTGCACACCTCGCGGCCCACCGCCTCCGAGGAAGGGATTGCCGATACCCACATCGCCCGTCGCGGTGATCGCATAGTACGTGCCGGGGGCATATCCATTACCTGTATTCGGCGCTCCGATATCTGCAATGAAGTTGGGTAGGAAAGGATTGACGAAGTTAGGATGGTTGAACAAATTGAAGAATTCCGCCCGGAGCGACATGGTAACGCGTTCGGTGAGCAAAGTATCCTTGAACACCGAGAAGTTGAATTCCTTGAAGCTGGGACCGTGCAGAGAGTTACGGCCTTCGCTGCCGAAGTGGCGCGTGCCCGGTATGCAATTAGTTTCGTCTGGGCTTCCGTCGTTGGCCGGATTTCCCCAGGTACAAGGCGCCGCGAACGCGGAGAGGTCCAAGTAGTCTGCAGGGTTGCTGGTGTTGTACTGCGGAGTTGCAATCTGGTCGGGACGATCAAAGCCTTCGCCCGAGCCCGAGTAGTCTCCTTCAAACTCATAGTTCAGGTGCCATGGCTGACCATCCTGAAGGTTCAGGATGCCATCCAGTCCCCAACCATTCTTTAGCTTCTGCATCGATCCGCCCATCTTGGGGAATTGGTAGTTGAAGCTCCAGGTAAAGCGGCGGCGAATATCGTAGCTTGAATTTCCGCGGTCGCCTCCTGGGTTGGTGCTGTCGGTGGGCTGCGCTTCGTTGGGCTCGAAATCTTCCAGATCGCTGGCGTCATCGATCGCATGCGACCACACAAAGTTGGCCTGCGAGGTTAAACCGTGCCAAGCGTTTGTATGCAGGCTAGCCTGAAGCGAATTGTAGTTGGAATTCGCCGACGATTTCTCTTCATTGAGATAAAAGAAATTCGGCGCCACTGTTCGTGGCACGCCGTAACTGTTGATGCAGCCGCAAGCTAAGTCAGCAGCCGTAATCTGAGCCTGGCTAGGTTGATTGATATCCAGGAACTGGAAGAGCTTCGTCCCGATCGATCCTACATAGCCGACTTGCAGGACCACCCTTCCCGCCAACTGCTGTTGGAAGTTGAAATTGAAGTTCTGGATGTAGGGCGTGCGCATATGCGGATCGACCGTGAAAAAGTCTCCCTCGGGACCGAAACCTGAATAGACTGGAACGCCCGCCGTAAGTATGCCGCCGGTCGCGCTACCCTCGCCCAAGGCATTCGATCCTAGACCCGGATATGCCGGCCCGGGACAGAAGATGCAATTCCAAGGCAGATGGCCGAGGAACATGTCCTGAGAAAATGCGTCATAGAATAATCCCCATCCGGCACGGACTACGGTTTTACCCTGGCCGGTCACGTCATAAGCCAGAGCTAAACGCGGAGCGAAATTGTTGTAGTCTTTGCCATACAACTGGCTGGTGGGAACATTGCTTCCGCCGTCCGCGTAATCGACGGTGTAGAATTCCCCGCTCTTCCCTCCGGTGACGCCGAAGTAGTCCCAGCGCATGCCGTAGTTCAGGGTCAGGCGCGGAGTCAAACGGAAGTTGTCTTGAATAAACAATCCGTGGCTGTTCTGGTAGGTGTGCCGTTCGGAGTCGCCTTGGATTTGGCTGCCACCGTTGTCGTTGTTTCCTTCCAAAAAACTCGTCAGGCTGGTAAAGCCAAGAGTGCCCCGGTAATCATGATCGAAGATCTGCATGATGGTAGTGCGGCGGAACTCATAGCCAAACTTTACGTCATGCTTTCCCGACTTCCAGGAATAGTTGTCCACGAAGTGCCAGTTGGCATCGACGCGATTTCTGGCCAGAGAGTCGGTGGCGCCGATCTGCGAAAAGTCGCCAACGCTGATGGCAGGAAGGCCGCCGTTATAGGCGCTCACGCCCGTATCCAATCCGATAGAGGCAGGGTTGAAGCTTTGATCCTCGGGAAAAAATCCCTCCGCGAACCGGTTCCATCCCAAGCGGGCTTCGTTCACCTGACTCGAGTTAACCACCTTCACGTAAGAGAGCGATACCAGTTGTACGCGGGTTGGGGTCGTCGTGTTGAAACCGGGGAGCAGACCGCCGGCCAACTGGGCAAAGGGAAAGCTCTGGTGGCTGTTACCGAAATAGTAGCGGCCGGCGAGCATGTTATTTGCGTTGAAATTGTGGTCGATCTTTCCGATGAAACTATCCACGCGATTATAAAAGCTGGTGGAATCGGAGAGGTTGTTGCCGTTCGGACAGCCCGTGTCCTCCAGACCGACTAAGGCAGGACCGTAGGTACCGGGGATGTTTGGAGCTGGGTACGGATTGCGCGCCAGGATTCCGGCGATGATGGGATTCGGAGGGCCATTCAAGGCTTCGTCGGCTGCAATCTGGGCGGGATCGGGCACACAGGTGGTTCCGGCTTGCGCGCCATTTTCCGCCTGCCCTTCATAGTCGGCGTAGAAGAAAGTCTTGTCTTTGACGATGGGACCACCCAAAGAACCGCCGAATTGGTTGTTGTTGAAAGGGCTCTTGGGATCGGGATCGAAATTAAAATAGTTGCGGGCTCCAAGCTTTCCGGTTCGGAAGTATTCCAATAACGAACCGTGGAGCTTATTGGTACCACTCTTGGTAACGATGTCGATAACCGCGCCGCTGTTGCGGCCGTATTCCGCTTCGTAATTTGAAATGACTTTAAGCTCGGCTACGGCATCGAGCGGCAGAATGGTCGCGGGATCGCCAAATACGCCCGCCTCGTTGATCGCCGGATCGTTGCGGTACCCGTCGTTCATGTCGGTACCGTCGAGCAGGAAGTTGTTCGAGCGGCCGCGCGAGCCGTTCATGGAAAATGTTCCGTAGGAGCCTGGGGAGTCGGTGATCTGGTCAGGGGATCCGGCAATGCCCGGATTGAGATAGATCAGCTTCTGATAGTCGCGGCCGTTTACCGGCAGAGCCTCGATCGTGTTCGCTGTCAGGGTACCGCCAAGCTCGGCCGAGGTAGTTTCCACCTGAGGCAGAAGATCGCCCGAAACTTCGACGGTGGAAGAGACTGCGCCTGTCTTCAGTGCCGCATCGACACGCCGCTCTCCGGCCACATCG
>Ga0335075_10005535_pt1 | contig 19594 bp, 17 predicted proteins | sample Lox_Sample_24_FD_206723 | JGI IMG/M metagenome (GOLD analysis project Ga0335075, IMG submission 206723) | Soil microbial communities from Loxahatchee National Wildlife Refuge, Florida, United States - Lox_Sample_2.4 | ecosystem: Environmental > Terrestrial > Soil > Wetlands | place: USA...
GTGCAGCGACGGTCCTGACGAGGCCGAGCTCGGCGGCGCGCTGGACGCGACGCTGAGCGACTGGGCCGACCGGACGCACGCCCAGGGCGGCACCGTCGTCGCCGCGCATTTCCCGGACCCGAATGGCGAGCCGGCTGTCCTCGTCGCTACCGGGCGGGCCGACGCGGTCGAGATACTGAACCAGACTGACGACCGGCTGCTCGAGTATTACCGGTACCTGAACAGCGGCTACCGGCTGCCGCTCGTCGGCGGCACAGACAAGATGTCAAGCGCCGTGCCTGTCGGCTTGTACCGGACGTACGCCCGGCTGGACGAGGAGTTCAGCTACGAGGCCTGGTGCCGGGCGGTGCGCGCGGGCCGCACGTTCCTGTCCGGCGGGCCGCTCGTGACGCTCTCGGTCGACGGGCGCGAGCCGGGCGATACCGTCGGGCTTTCCGGGCCCGGAACGGTCAGCGTCCATGCCACGGTGCGTAGCGTCTTCCCGCTCCGCTCGCTCGAGGTCGTCCGCAACGGCGAAGTCGTCGCGACCGCGGAGGTCGACGGCGGCCGGCAGGCAGAAATCACCGAAGAACTACCTATCGACGGCAACTCGTGGATCGCCTGCCGGGCGTTCGGTACCGAATCCCACCTCGACGAGTGGGGCCGCCGGGTTTTCGCGCACACCTCACCCGTCTACGTCGCCTGCGGCGGCGACTGGACGATGACCGACCCGGAGGGCATCCGCTACATCCGGACCCTCGTCGAGGGTGCCCGCGACTACGTCCGGCACACCGCGGTCCGCAGGTCCGACGAGGTCACGACCCACCATCACGGCGAGGCCAACCACCTGGCCTGGCTGGAACGGCCCTTCGACGAAGCCCTGCGCGCGCTCGACGAGCGCGGCCGCGAGTGAAGCTGTCGAGAGAGGGGCGCGGACCGCGTTAGGTGGCCAGCAGGCCCTCGAGCAGCGGGCGGTAGTGGGCGAAGCCGGGCACGTCGGCCGACGGGTCTTTCGCTTCGTCGTCCCAGCGGCGCACGCGGACCGCGTCCGCCGCGTACGCCAGCGCCTCGAAGTCCCTGGCCTCGGCCTCGCTCATCGGGCCGCCCTGCACCGACAGCGTGTACACCGACGCCTCCGACAGCAGCCCGAAATACGACGGCTCCACCGCGCACAGGTACCGCTTCGCCGGGACGTGCAGGCGGATCGGTTCGGTCACCGACGGCGGGAACCACTCGGCCAGCCACGCGGCGCCCTGCGCGCCGTGCCGGTTGTCGGTGCCTTTCATCAGCTCGCGGCCGGTGCGGTCGCCCACCCCCGGCAGGTGGCCGACGTCGTGCAGCAGCGCCGCCGCGACCAGCGCCGGCGGCGCGCCTGCCGCCTCGGCGAGCGCGCCGGCCTGCAGCAGGTGCGCCTGCACCGTGACCGGCTCCCCTAGGTAGTCGGCCGCCGCCGCCGAGCCGAACAATTCCGCGATCTCGTCGACCGGTGCGAGGATCATAACGTGAGCGTACGCGGCGGAAGTGAGCGAGAGGTGAACGGATGACGGTCGCGGAGACGGCATACGGGCAACTGCGCGGGACCGAGATCGCGGACGGGATCATCACCTGGCGGGGCGTGCCGTACGCCCGGCCGCCGGTCGGTGACCTGCGGCTGCGGCCGCCGCAGCCGCAGGAGCCGTGGCGCGGCGTCAGGGACGCTGCCGAATACGGCACCAGGTCGCTGCAGCCGGACCCGCTGATCGAGCTGCTCTCCGACCCCGGCCAGCCGCCCACCGGCGAGGACTGCCTGTACCTCAACGTCACCGCGCCGGCCGGCGCGACGGGTCGCCCCGTCCTGTTCTGGATCCACGGCGGCGGCTACGAGATGGGTGACGGCACCCACCAGGCCGGCGACGGCGCGGCGTTCGCGCGCAGCCACGGCATCGTGGTCGTCACGTTCAACTACCGGCTCGGCGCGCTCGGCTTCCTCGACGTGCTCGGCGAGCAGCCGACCGGCGCGCTCGGGCTGCACGACCAGATCGCGGCGCTGCGCTGGACGAAGGAGAACATCGCGGCGTTCGGCGGCGACTCGGACCAGATCACCGTCTACGGCCTGTCGGCGGGCGGCAAGACGGTCACGAACCTGCTCGCCTCGCCGCTGACGACCGGCCTGATCCGAAGGGCGGCGGAGTCGAGCGGCGGCGACCACATCACGAGCGAACAGCAGGGCACGCGGATCGCCAGGGAGTTCTTCCAGGCGCTCGGCACTACGCCGGACCGGATCAGGAGCGTGCCCGCGGCGGACATCCTGCACGCGCAGCTGGCCATCGGGCAGCCGCCCCGCTCCGCGTGGATATGGCGGCCGTCGGTCGACGGCGCCGCGCTGACCAGCCACCCGCTGACCACGATCGCGAACGGCGCCGCGGCCGGCGTCCCGCTGCTCATCCAGACCTGCGAACGCGAGTGCGCGTTCTACCAGCTGATCACCGGCGACGCCGCGGACCAGACGGAGCGGGTGCTCACCGAGTACTTCGGCGCCGCGGACAGGGAGAAGCTGCTGACCGCCTACGCCGCGGACTACCCCGAACTCGACGACACCCAGCAGCGCGTCGCCATCATGACCGATGAGCGGTACGTCATCAGGTCCGGCCGGCTCGCCGACGCGCAGAGCGCGCACGCGCCGGTGTGGCGGTCCCGGTACGACGGGCCCTACACCGGCCTGCCCGACGACCCGCGGGTCACCCAGTTCGCGCCGCTGCTCGACGGCGGCCACGGCGGCGACGGCACCGGCATCTTTGAAGGCGGCGACGGGCTATCGGCGGCCCTGCACGACGCGTGGGGCGCCTTCGTCACGGCCGGCGACCCCGGCTGGGCGCCGTACACCGCCGTCAGCCGTCAGGCGATGATCTTCGGCCTCGCGGGCCCGTACCTGGCCGACGACCTGTTCGCGCCGTCCCGCGAGGCGTGGGGCACGCTGGACTGGCAGCCGGGCTCCTGGTGGAGCCATTGAGGAGGGCGGCGGCTCAGGGACCGCTCGCGGCCTCGTCGAGTAGCGGCCGCACCGCTGCCCGCATCACGTCGCTCGGGTCGGGCAGCCCGGTCCAGCGGGTGAACGCGACCGCCGCCTGCGCGACGAGCATGCCCGCGCCGTTGACCACCCGGTGCCCGCGCGCTCGCGCCTGGCGCACGAGTTCGGTCTCCGGCGGGATGTAGACGACGTCGAAGACGGCGGCATCCGGCCGCAGCTGGCACACCGCGACGACGGGACCCTTGCCCAGCATCCCGACCGACGTCGCGTTGACGAACAGGTCCGCCGCGGCCAGCCGCTCCCGCACCGCGGGGTCGTCGAGCCGCATCGGCTCCAGGGTGCCAGCGGACGCGAATTCACCCGCGAGCCGCTCGGCGCTGGCGAGGTCGCGGTCGAGCACCGTCAGGCGGGCCGGGCCGCCGGACAGGACAGCGTGCGCGACGGCGTGCCCGACCCCGCCGGAGCCGGCGACGACGACGGCGGCCCCGGCCGGAGCGCGGTCGAGGTCGCGGCGCAGGCTCGCCAGGAAACCGGTGCTGTCGGTGTTGAAGCCGACAAGCCGGCCGTCCGCGGTGACCTCGACGCTGTTGACCGCGCCGATCTCCCGGGCGGCCGGCTCCACCTCGTCGAGCAGCGGCATGATGACCCGCTTGTACGGGGCCGTTATCTGGAAGCCCAGCCAGCGCTCGTCGCGGGCCCGCCGGGTGAGCCCGGGCAGCTCATCCGCCTCCACCTCGGCGAGCTCGTACTTCGCGTCGACGCCGAGCGCGGCGAATGCCGCGTTGTGCATGACCGCCGAGTGCTGACGGCGCAATGGCTTGCCGAAGAGCATCACGTGGCGCATGTCCGGTGCCTCACTCCCCCCGGAACGTGGCGGGACGCTTGGCGAAGAACGCGGCCGCGCCCTCCAGCATGTCCGCGGTCGCGAAGACCCGCTCGGACTCGTCGAGTTCCAGCGCCAGGCCGTCGTCGAGGGAGCGGTCCGCCGCCGCGTCGATGAGCCGCTTGGCGATCCGGACGGCGACCGGGCCGCGCTCGGCGATGACGTCGGCCATCCGCCTGGCCTCCGCCAGCGCGTCGCCGGCCGGCACCACCCTGTTCACCAGCCCCGCCTGCCGCGCGGCGGCGGCGTCGATCGTCCCGCCCAGCAGGATCATCTCCTTGGCGATCGCCGGCCCGACGATGCGCGGCAGGCGCTGCGTGCCGCCGCTGCCGGGCACGACGCCGAGGCGCAGCTCGGGCAAGCCGAATTTGGCGTCCTGCCCGGCCACCCGCAGGTCGCAGCACAGCGCGAGCTCCAGGCCGCCGCCGAGGGCGTAGCCCTCGATGGCAGCGATCACCGGCACCTCCAGGCGCGCGAGCTGCCGGTAGACGAGCTTCTCGAGGAGGAGCTTGCCCTCGGCGACGCGCCCGTGCAGCCGCTCGAACTCCTTGACGTCCGAGCCGGCGCAGAACGCGCGGCCGCCGGTTCCGTACAGCACCACCGCGCGGACCGAGGCGTCACCGGAGACGGCCGTCAGCGCGTCGCGCAGCTGCAGCGTGAGCTCGCGCGAGACGAGGTTCATCGGCGGGTTGTGCAGCTCGATCTCGGCCCGCGCGCCGAGCTTGAGGCCGATCAGCTCCGCGCTCACCGGGCCTCCCGGGCGTGGGCCGCGAAGTCGGCGGCGAGGTTCATCGGCTCGTCACGGAACAGCCGCGCGTCCATCGCCTTGAGATCGCGCGCGACCCGGGGCGTGAAGCCCATCCGGGCGATGACGTCGCGTTCGACGTCGATGCCGTCGGCGATCTCCGTGAGCGTGAGGCCGTCCTCCTCCAGGGAGAACACGGCACGCTCGGTGATGTAGCGGACCTGCTGGCCCTGGCGGCGCGCCAGTTCCCCGCTGAAGCTGATCTCGCGCACCTTCGGCACGAACTTCGGCAGGTCGCCGTCCCGGCGGATGTCAAGGCGGCCGCCGGAGAAGCCGACGTCGAGGCCGCGGGCCGTGAACGTGCCGACGAAGCAGACCCGGCCGGTCCTGGCGCTGATGTTGGGGAAGCCGCCAGGGCCGCGCAGCCGCCCTTCGAAGGCGTGCACGTTGACGTTGCCCCGCTCGTCGACCTCGGCGAAGGACAGGCTGGCGATGTCGAGCCCGCCGCCGTCGTAGAAGTCGAACATGGAGGGCTGGTCGATCATCGCCTGGAAGTTGACGCCCGCGCCGCCGTCCTCGCCGAAGGCGGGCACGCCGCCGAAGATGCCCTGCTCGACGGTGAGCGTCAGCCTGTCCGCGACGCCCTCCTCGGCCGCGAGCGCCCCGATCTCCTGGCTGATGCCGAAACCGAGATTGCAGATGTCGCCGGGCCGGAACTCCAGCAGCGAACGCCTGGCGATGACCTTGCGGCTGTCGAGCGGCATCGAGCTCGTCCATGACGACATCGCGCGCAGCTCGCCGGAGTAGAAGGGCGAGAACGGCGTCGCGTACGTCTGCCGTTGCTCGTGGTCGACGAAGACGTGGTCGACGATGGCGCCGGGGATGCGCACATCGGCGGGGGTCAGCGAGCCGCGCGCCGCGACGCGCTCGACCTGTGCGATGACCAGGCCGCCGCTGTTGTGCGCCGCCATCGCCAGCGCGAGCGAGTCGCCGCGCAGCGGCTCGCGCTCGGTGGTGAGGTTGCCGTCCTCGTCGGCGGTCGTCGCGCGGATCACGGCGACGTCGATCGGTAGCGCCGGGAAGAACAGCCATTCGCGCCCGGCGAGCTCGACGACCTGGACGAGGTCTTCGGTCGTGATGTCGTTCTGCCGGCCGCCGGTCTGCCGCGGGTCCACGTAGGTGCCGAGCCCGACATGTGTCACGAGGCCGGGGCGGCCGGCGGCCATCTCGCGGCACAGCTGCGAGAGCACGCCCTGGGGGAACGAGTACGCCTCGAGTCCGCCGTCGGCGACGAGGGCGCCGAGCGCGGGCTCGTTGCCGATGTTGCTGCCGATCGTGCGCCGGGCGAGGCCCGGCAGGGCGAGCTGGGAGAAGCCGCGCTTGGCGAAGTCCCCGATCCCGACCACCCGCACGGTGGTGAGGTCCCTCGGGCTGTGCTCGCGCTGGTAGACGGCCGCGAGCTCGTCGATGAATCGCTGCGGCACACCGTGTCCGCCACCCGAGCCGCCGATCCAGACGGCGTCGCCGTCGCGGATCAGCCCGACGGCCGCGGATACGTCGATCAGTTGCACGTCTTCCCCCTCATGGCATGAGACCGCCGCTGTTCGGGCCGAGCGTCTGGCCGAGGAAAAGGCTGGCCGCGTCCGAGAGCAGGAACACGACGGAATTGGCCACTTCCTCCGGCTCGCCGAAGCGGCCGAGCGGCAGCTCCGCCATCCGCTTGCGGCCGACCTCGCCGTCCATCACCGACCGGCCCATCGCCGTGTTCGTCACCCCGGGCGCCACCGCGTTGGCCCGGATGCCCTGCTGGCCGTACGCCCGGGAGATGGACTTCGCGAGCGCGATCGCTCCCGCCTTGGCGGACGCGTAATGCGCGACGTCCGCCCAGCCGACCTGGCCCAGCCGCGAGGCCACGTTCACGATGGCGCCGCCGCCGTTCGTGAGCATGTGCGGGATGACGGCGCGGCTGCAGTAGAACTGCGAGTACAGGTCGGTCCGCATGACGAGATCCCATTCCTCGTCGGTGATCTCGAGGAACGGCGTCGAGGGCATGATGCCCGCGTTGTTCACCAGCCCGTCGATCCGGCCGAACCGGCCGGCGGCCCATTCGACGAGGGCCCGCGCCGGCTCGGATCGCGACACGTCGGCCACGAACATGTCCGCGTCGCGCCCCAGCTCGCGGATGCGCTTGACGACCTCCTCGGCCTCCTCCAGGTGCTCATGCCCGCCGATGGCGACGTTCGCGCCCGCCCGCGCCGCGGCGAGCGCCACCGCGCGGCCGATACCGACGCCGCCGCCGGTGACGAGCACGACCCGGTCGTGAAGGATGTCGGGGCCCAGGGCGGCCGCCGTTGGCGCACCCTCCGCGTCCGTCATCTATCTCCTCCAATTGCCGTACCTAACAGAAAGCGCTTTCAGGTCGTGCACTACACTCGCATGCCATGCTGACCGACGCAAGGGGTTCGCTGAAGAGTTCTTCCGGGGCGCCCGGGGCGCCCGCCATCGACGTGCACGCCCACGCGGTGCCGCGCGCGTTCGTCGAGTTCCTGCGCAGGCACGGCCCGGAGCACGGCGTCGAGGTGCTCGGCGACGCGGACGCGCTCCGGATCTCGGTCGGCGGACGGCTGACGCCGCCGATCGACCCGCTGCTGCTCGACGTGGACAGCCGGCTGGCGACGATGGACCGCCAGGACGTCGGCTGCCAGGTGCTGTCGCCCTGGATGGAGCTGACCCCGTGGCCGCTGGCCGCGGCCGACGCGCGGTGGCTCGCCCGGGCGCACAACGACGCCCTCGCCGAGATCGCCGCGGCGTCGGGCGGGCGGTTCGACGCGCTCGCGATGGTGCCGCTGCACGCGGCGGGCGAGGCGGCCGCCGAGCTCGAGCGGGCGCTCGGATCGCTGCGGATGGCCGGCGCGGAGATTGCCACCTCCATCGACGGCGCCGACCTCGCGGCCGCCGGCCTCGCGTCCTTCAGACAGCTGGCCGCGCGGCGCCGTGCCCTGCTACTGCTGCATCCGTTCCGGCCGCTCGGCGGCGACCGCGCCGCCGTCCGCCGGCTCGGCGACATCGTGGGGAACCCGGCCGAGTCGACGCTCGCGATCGGCTGCCTCGTGCTCGGCGGCGTGCTCCGCGAGCTGCCCGGGCTCACCCTCTGCGTGGTCCACGGCGGCGGTTTCCTGCCGTACCAGGCGGGGCGCATGGCGGCGCTCGCGGACCCCGCCGCGCCGTGGCCGCCTGGATGGGTCGGCGAAGACCTGGCCAGGCTCTATTTCGATTCCCTGACCCACTCGCAGCGCAGCCTGCGGTGGCTGGTCGAGTTCGCGGGCCCCGGGCGGGTCGTGCTCGGCGGGGACTACCCGTTCCCGACCGGGAGCGCGGACCCGGCAGCCGCGGTGCGCGGGTGCCCCGGCCTGCCGTCGGCGGACCGCGAGGCCGTGCTGTACGGGACCGCACGGCGGCTGCTCGCGGCCGTCCTGCGCTAGCAGCGGTTACGACGGATCGGCACGAAACCCTTGACGGTCATTTCAGGGCAGTTGTAGAAAAGCAGAAAGCGCTTTCAGCTTCATAGGAAAGCTTCGAGGGGTAGTCCGAGGGAGAACACGGCATGGAGCAAGTACGGGTCGGCATCATCATGAACGGCGTGACCGGCCGCATGGGCACGCGCCAGCACCTGGCCCGCTCGATCGCGGCGATCCGTGACGAAGGCGGTATCGAACTGCCCGACGGACGGGTGATCATGCCCGACCCGATCCTCGTCGGCCGCAACGAGGACAAGCTGCGCGCGCTGGCCGAGGAGTACAAGGTCCCGCGCTGGACCACCGATCTCGACGCCGCGCTCGGCGACCCGGCCGACACCGTGTACTTCGACGCGCTGTCGACGGACCAGCGCGTGGCGACGGTGACCAAGGCCATCGCCGCCGGGAAGGCCATCTACTGCGAGAAGCCGACGGCGACGTCGCTCCAGGATGCCCTGGAGCTCGCCCGGCTGGCGGCGGCGGCCGGCGTCAAGAACGGCGTGGTGCAGGACAAGCTGTTCCTGCCGGGCCTGCGCAAGCTGAAGCGGCTGATCGACGGCGGGTTCTTCGGCGACCTGCTGAGCTTCCGGCTGAACTTCGGCTACTGGGTGTTCGAAGGCGACTGGCAGCCGATCAACCGGCCGTCGTGGAACTATCGCAAGGAGGACGGCGGCGGCCTGATCCTGGACATGTACCCGCACTGGCGCTACGTCCTGGACAACATCATCGGCCCGGTGCGCTCGGTGCTGTGCCACAGCGAGATCCACATCCCCACCCGGTGGGACGAGGCCGGCCAGCCGTACGAGTCGACAGGCGAGGACGCGGCCTACGGCATGTTCCGCTTCGACAACGGGGTCCTCGCCCAGTTCACGACGTCGTGGGCCACCCGGCCGTACCGCGACGAGATCGCCGAGTGGCAGCTCGACGGCACCCTCGGCAGCGCCATCGTCGGGCTGCGAGACTGCCGTATCCAGAGTCGGGCGACGACGCCGATGCCGGTCTGGAACCCGGACGTGCCCAGCCCCATCGACTTCCGCGCGGGCTGGGCGCCGGTGCCCGACAACGAGGAGTTCCCGAACGCGTTCCGCACCGAGTGGGAGATGTTCCTGCGGCACGTCGTGGCGGACGAGCCGTTCGCCTGGGACCTGCTGGAAGGCGCGAAGGGCGTGCAGCTCGCCGAGCTCGCCCAGCAGTCCGACCGCGAGCGCCGGTGGGTCGACGTGCCAGGGCTGACGCTCTGAGCCATGGCGATTACCCTGACGCTGCCGCGCGAGGACGGCACGCTCGAGCCGTACCGGATGCGCGATGACGCCCCGCTGCTGCCAGCGCACGCGGCGCCGGCCCGGACCCGGGTGGCGTACGCGGCCGCTCACGTCGTCGCCGATCCGCTGGCGCCTGGCAGCCCGATCACGTCGACGACGGTCGACTGGGATGCCACACTCGCCTACCGGCACCATCTGTGGGATCTCGGGCTCAGGGTCGCCGAGGCGATGGACACGGCGCAGCGCGGCACGGGGCTGCCGCCCGACCTAGTGCCGGAGTTGATCCGGCGGTCGGTGCGGGCGGCGCGGGACCGCGGCGCGGCGATCGCCTGCGGGGCGGCGACAGACTCGCTGCCGCCGGGGCCGGCCCCGCTGGAGACTGTCGTCTCGGCTTACCGCGCGCAGTGCGACATGATCGAAGACGCCGGCGGCCGCGTGGTGCTGATGGCGAGCCGCCAGCTGGCGACCGCAGCGACCGGCCCCGGCGATTACGAGCGGGTCTACGGCCGCGTGCTGCGCGGGCTCGCCCGGCCGACGATCCTGCACTGGCTCGGGCCGGCGTTCGACCCGGCGCTGGCTGGCTACTGGGGCAGCGCCGACGTGGCCGAGGCCACCAAGGTCGTCACGCGCGTCATCGAGGACAACGTCGACGGGATCGACGGCATCAAGGTCTCGCTGCTCGACACCGGCGCGGAGGCGGCGCTCCGCCGGGCCGTGCCGGCCTCGGTGCGCGTCTACACCGGCGACGACTTCAACTACCCGTCCCTCATCAGGGGCGACGCGGAAAGGCACAGCGACGCGCTGCTCGGCGTCTTCGACGCGATCGCGCCGCTGGCCGCCGTCGCGCTCCAGGCGCTCGACGAGGGCGACGCCGACCGCTTCGAGGCCGTCCTGGCCCCGACGGTGCCGCTCGCGCGCAAGCTCTTCGAGGCACCCACCTACCACTACAAGACCGGCATCGTCTTCCTCGCGTTCGTGCGCGGCTTCCAGACGCATTTCCGGATGGTCGCGGGCATGGAGAGCACGCGATCCGCGGTGCACCTCGCCGCGGTGTTCCGGCTCGCGGACCAGGCGGGCCTGTTCCCGGACCCGGAACTGGCGGCGGACCGGATGCGCGGCGTGATGGCTCTTGCCGGCGTCACAGAGAGGCGCTGACCATGGCGACCGAATCGCTGGACAGGCTCAGCATCAACCGCATCACCGTGAAGTCCTGGTCGATGGAGCAGGTGATCAGCGGCTGCGCCCGCGCGGGCATCAATCATGTCGGGCTGTGGCTGGAGGACCTCGCCGAGCACGGCACGGAGAAGACGGCCCGGCTGCTGGCGGCGCACGACATGTCGGTGTCGAGCGTCTGCCGCGGGGGGTTCTTCACCGGCGACGACCCGGCGGCGGCCCTCGCGGACAACAAGAAATCCGTGGATCAGACGGCGGAGATCGGCTGCGACGTGCTGTATCTCCTGGCCGGCGGCGTCCCCGCCGACCGTGACCTGCCGCGGGCGCGGCGGATGGTCGCCGACGGCCTCGCCGAGCTCGTGCCGTACGCCCGCGACCGCGGGGTGCGGCTCGCCGTGGAGCCGCTGCACCCGCTGCTGCTCGACCGGTCCGTCGTGGTCACCGTGGGACAGGCGGTGGAGCTGGTCCAGCCGCACGACCCCGCGGTCGTCGGGCTCGCGATCGACACGTTCAACGTCTGGTGGGACCCGCACGTGCTGCGCGACATCGCGCGCGCGGGCGAGCGCGTCATCAGCTACCAGGTGTGCGACTGGCTGGTGCCGCTGCCGCACCCGGTGTGGGGCAGGGGCATTCCCGGCGACGGCGTCATCGACTTCCCGCCGCTGACCGCGGCCGTGGCCGCGGCCGGCTACGCGGGGCCGATCGAGGTCGAGATCTTCAACGAGAAGGTGTGGGCCACCGAGCCGTCAGAGGTGATCGAGGTCGTCAGGTCCCGCTTCGCGCGGGTCTTCTGACCGAACCGTCCGACGCCGCGGGGGAAGACGCCGCCGGGGCGGCAGCGGCCGGGGGCGTCGTGCTGTCCCGGAGGATGACGCGGCCGCCGATGGTCACCGTCCGGTCGCCCGCCCCGCGATCGGCCCGCAGCGCCAGCCGCATCGCCTCCGCCCCGAGCGCGTCAAGCGGCAGGTGCACGGAGCTGAGCGCGGGCACGCTGTCGCGTGCCGCGGGAATGTCGCCGAACCCGGTGACCGACACCTGCTCCGGCACGGCGACGCCGCGAGCCCGGAAGGCGGCCAGCAGGCCCAGCGCCATCGCGTCGTTGGCGGCCAGTACGCAGGTCGGCAGGGTGCGCCACGTCAGCAGCCGCTGCGCGGCGGCGTAGCCGCCGTCCCGGTCGAAGTCGGCGTGCACGATCCGGTCGGCGCCCAGCCTGATGCCGGCGTCGCCGAGAGCGGCGACGAAACCCGCCACGCGGTCGCGGGCCGTCGTCAGCTTCCTGGGCCCGGCGAGGATAGCGAACTCGCGGTGGCCGAGCTCGAGCAGCCGCCGGACGAGGTCGGCGGCACCCTCCCGGTTCTCCACGAGCACCGTGTCGCCGGGCAGCCGGTGCCGGGTGATGGAGACGACGGCGCCGCCCGCCGCGACGTAGGCCTCGAGGTCGGCGGCCATGGCCTTGGTGGGCGCGGCGTCCTCGTACGCGCTGCCGGCGAGGATGATCGCGCGAACGCGCTGCGCGCGCAGCATGGACAGGTACCTGGCCTCCTGCACGGGGTCGCGGTAGGTGCAGACGATCGTCACCATCAGGCCGTGCTCGTTGGCGACCTCGATGGCGCCGCCGGCCACCACGGCGAAGTAGGGGTCGCGCACGTCCTGGACAACGAGGCCGACGGTGTTCGACGTCGAGCTGGCCAGCGCGCGAGCGTGCGGGTTCGGTACGTACCCGAGCGCCTGCGCCGACGCCAGCACCCGCTCACGCAGTTCGGCCCGCCCGCGGTGCGACGGGGGGCCGTTCAGCACCCGGGACGCGGTTGAGAGCGAGACGCCCGCGTGCAGCGCCACGTCCTCGAGCTTGACGAATTCGCCCGGGGCCACCACGTGTCCTTCCCGGGTTCGCGAGGCCGGCGCGCGGCCTCATCCCGATGTTGCGTGCACACTATCGCGCCGGACGGCGGCCCGGGCGCGAAGCTCCGCTGTGGATAACGGAATCTTAGCCGTTTCTCGTGAAAGCCTTGACGTCATCTTGCTGACCTGCATAGCTTAACCTGAAAGCGCTTGCTGTTCTAGCGAGAGGATCTGCCAGTGGCGTCAGAAACTCGCATCAGCCAACCGGCCGCGAGTACCACGACACCATCGCCGGGCCGGGCGAAGCCGCGCACCAGGCCGGGAACGATGCTGGCGACGTGGGCCTCGGCCGCGTGGCGGCCAGCCGCCGTCATCGTCGCCCTGGTCCTGCTGTGGTGGCTGCTCAGCGCGGCGCACGTGGTGAAGCCCTACCTGCTGCCCTCGCCCGCGACGACCTGGACGGCGATCACCAGCAACGCGGGCTACCTGTGGAGCAACACGCTCACGACCGCGTACGAGACCCTCGCCGCGTTCGCCGTGTCGATCGTCTTCGGGATCGTCGCCGGTGTCGTGATGGTGTACTCCAAGGCGATCGAGAAGACGCTCTACCCGCTGCTCGTGCTCGCGCAAGTGGTCCCGAAGATCGCGCTCGCGCCGCTGTTCGTCGTCTGGCTGGGATTCGGGAACCTGCCCAAGATCCTGGTGGCGTTCCTCATCGCGTTCTTCCCCGTCGTGGTGTCGAGCTTCGTCGGCCTCGCGTCCGTCGACCCCGAGATCCTCGACCTCGCGGCGACGATGGACGCGAGCCCGCTTCAGGTGTTCTTCCGGTTCCGCTTCCCGGCGTCGCTGCCGCACCTGTTCTCCGGGATCAAGGTCGCGGCGACGCTCGCCGTGACCGGCGCCGTCGTCGGCGAGTTCGTCGGGTCCAACAACGGGATCGGCAACGTGATCCTCGAGGCCAACGGGAACGTGAACACGCCGATGCTGTTCGCCGGCCTGATCGTGCTGTCCCTGTTCGGCGTCGTCCTGTTTTTGGTCGTCGAGGTGATCGAGCGGCTGGTGATGCCGTGGCACGCGTCACACCGGCTCCAGTCCACCTCCGTCATGACTTCTTGATCCTGCCATCCGATTGGAGAAAGCTCATATGTGGAAAGCAAGGCGCGCGCTAGCCGCCGCGGTCGTATCGGCAGGGATCGTGGCGCTCGCCGCGTGCAGCAGCTCCAGCGCGGCCGACTCGAGTGGCACGTCGTCGTCAGGCGGGGCCAAGGGCGGCACGAACGTCACGCTGATGCTGAACTTCTATCCCTACGGGGAGCACGCCCCGATCTACTACGGCATGAAGTCGGGCATCTTCGCCAAGCACGGCATCAACCTGACGATCGAGGCGGGCAAGGGCTCGGGTCCGACGGCCCAGGCGGTCGGGCAGAAGCAGGTCACGTTCGGCTGGGTTGACACGCCGAACGTGCTGAGCGCGGTCTCCGCGGGCGTTCCGATCAAGAGCGTCGGCGTCTTTTACCAGTCCTCGTGCGCGGCGGTGCAGTTCTTCTCCAGCAAGCACATCACCAAGCCCTCGCAGCTCAAGGGACTGAAGATCGCCGAGACGCCCGGCGACGCGTTCACGATCGCGTTCCCCGCGTTCCTGAAGGCGAACGGCATGTCAACCAGTGACGTGCAGCTCGTCAACGTCTCCGGCTCGGCTAAGATCTCCTCGGTCATCAGCGGGCAGGCCGACGCGCTGCTCGGGTTCATCGACGACCAGGGCCCGACCATCCAGAACAAGACCAGCCAGCAGATGAGTTATCTGCGGTTCTTCGACTGGGGCCTGAAGTACGAGGGCACCGGCCTGGTCGCCAACGACGCCACGATCAAGAGCGACCCGCAGCTCGTCACCCAGATGATGGCGGCGATCAGCGAGTCGTTCACCGCCGCCGAGAAGAACCCGAGCGCGGCGGTCGGGGCGATGGCGGGCGCGTCGGAGAACCTGCCGCCGACGTCGGTGCTGTCCGAGCAGTGGCAGCGCGCCCAGACCTGCATGTCGACGCCCAACACGAAGTCGCTGCCGCCCGGCGACGACTCGACGGCCGACTGGCAGTCGACCCTGCACGTTTTCGAGAGCCTCGGCCAGATCAAGGGCAACCCCCCTGTATCGGAGTTCTGGGACAGTTCCTTCGCCCCCAAGGGCTGATCCCAGACGAGCCAAGCTGATTGGAGTGGCAGTGTCCGCTATGCCGCAATCGAGTGGTCAGGCGTCCGCGGCGACACCGGCCGAACCACTCGCCGTACAGGCCGACGGCGTGTCCGTGCGCTTCCGCACGAAGCGCACGGAGGTGCTGGCACTCGACGGCATCTCCCTCGATGTCCGGGAACAGGAATTCCTGACCATCGTGGGCCCGTCGGGCTGCGGCAAATCGACCCTGCTCAAGCTGGTCGCGGGGCTGGTGAAGCCGAGTCAGGGAGGCATCACGCTGCGGGGCGAGCGCGTCGTCTCGTCCCGCAGCGACATCGGCTTCGTCTTCCAGCGGCCCGCGCTGCTTGAGTGGCGCAACGTCCGGCGCAACATCGAGCTCCAGGGCGAGATGCGCGGCATGTCGAAGCGGGAGCGGGCCGTGCGGACCGACGAGCTGATCGAGATGACCGGGCTCAAGGGCTTCGAGTACGCCATGCCCTACGAGCTGTCCGGCGGAATGCAGCAGCGCGTGTCCTTGTGCCGCGCGCTGCTGCACCGCCCGCCCGTCCTGCTCATGGACGAGCCGTTCGGCGCGCTCGACGCCCTCACCAGGGAAGACCTCAACGTCGAGCTCCAGCGCGTCTGGCGCGAGACGCGCACCACGGTGCTGCTGGTCACCCACTCCATCGCCGAGGCCGTGTATCTCGCGAACCGCGTCGTCGTCATGAGCCCCCGGCCGGGGCGCATCCTGGAGATACTCCCGGTCGACCTGCCCGACGACCGCGAGTACAGCGCGACGATGGGCTCCGCCGAGTTCGGTCAGCGCACCGCCCGGATCCGGTCGCTGCTCGGCGCGCAGGAATCGGGGTTCTGATGAGCACGGTGCCATCGCTGCAAGAGCTGATCGACGCCACCCCCGATCTCGTCGGCTACCTCTACAACGACACCCCCGGCCCGCACAGCCGGGGCCGCGGCGACCTGTCGCCCGTGCCGGCGGAGTTCACCAACTGGCGCGACGAGCAGCGCGCATGGAACGAGACGGCGATCTTCTTCGACCAGTCCCACCACATGCCCGAGCTGTTCATCAGCGGCCCCGACGCCAGGCCGATGATCAGCTCGCTCGTCGTCAACAGCCTGGCGAACCTGGAACCCGGCCGGGCCAAGCAGGTGGTGGCCTGCACGCCACGCGGGCACTACATCGGCGACTCGATCCTCTACGACCTCGGTGACGGCGGCTACGAGCTGGTGAGCAGCATGCCGCTGCTCAACTGGGTCGAATATCAGGCCCAGGCCGGCGGCTGGGACGTCAAGGTCGAGCGGGACAACAACACGTCCGACAACCCGACCGGGCGGCGCGCCAAGTTCCGCTTCCAGGTTGACGGACCCTGCGCGCGGGAGATCTTCGCCGAGGTCGTCGACGGCGAGGCGCCCGAGATCAAGTTCTTCCGCGTCGCGGAGCTGACCATCGCGGGCCGCCCGGTCCGGGTCCTGCGGCACGGCATGGCCGGGCACTCCGGCGTGGAGATCTCCGGCGCGTACGACGACCTCGAGGCGGTGCGCGACGCGATCCTGGCCGCGGGCGCCAAGTACGGCCTGCTGCGAGGCGGCAACACGGCGTATTTCACCGCCCTATACGAGAGCGCGTGGATCGCCTACCCGCTGCCCGGCATCTACACCGGCGAGGAACTGCGCGGCTACCGGGAATGGCTGCCCGCCGACAGCTGGGAAGGGCGGTTCCAGATCGCCGGAAGCTTCGTCTCGCCGTCGATCGAGGACTACTACGACACGCCCTACGACCTCGGCTACGGCCACCTCGTCAAGTTCGACCACGACTTCACCGGGCGGACTGCGCTGGAGAAGATCGCCGGGCAGCCGCACCGCACCAAGGTGAGCCTGATCTGGGACACCGACGACGTGCTCGCCATCCACCGGTCGCTGTTCTCCGACGGCGTGCCGTACAAGTTCATCGACATGCCGCTGGCCGACTACGGCAGCCTGGTGCACCGGGACCAGGTGCGGGACGCCGACGGCAACCTCATCGGCCTGTCGACGTTCACCGGATACACGGTCAACCTGCACGCCTTCCTGTCGATCGCCCTGATCGACCCGGAGCACGCCACACCCGGCGACCGGGCGGCCGTGCTGTGGGGCGAGCCGGACGGCGGCTCCAGGAAGGCCCGGGTGGAGCGGCACCGGCAGTTCCTGGCGCACGCGACGGTCGCGACGGCGCCGTACTCGGCGACCGTGCGGCAGATGCAGAAATCGTCGGTCTGACGGGGAGTCACCGGGCCGGGCGGCGCAGCACGGCCAGCGTGCTCGCCAGCCCGTCCAGATCGGCGTAGCAGCCCTGCAGGTGCCGCTCACCCGTCGCGGCGAACGCGGTGCGCGCGTGCAGCACCCGGGTGTTGTCGAAGATCAGGCAGTCCCCAGGCGACAACCGCAGCCGCAGCAGGAACTCCGGCCGCGCCAGCAGCCGCGCCCACGCGCCGATCGCCGCGTACACGGCCTCCGCCTCGGCGCCGGTCAGCCGCAGCGGCAGCATGGACCTGTCGTTGTACCTGACTCCCGCGATCCGTCCGCGCGGGCTGAGCGAGATCAGCGGCTGCCGGGCCGTCAATTCAGTCTCTTTATCGATATATCCGAACGGCACGGGAGTTCCCGTCAGCACGCCGAATGACTTCGGGTCCGTGGCGCGCAACGTGGCGGCGGCGGCGAAGCCGTCCACGAGGCCGGTGTCCCCGCCTGCCGTGTTGCCGTTGGAGCGGGCGTCCCGCAGGCAGTGCAGCAGCTGGATCGTGGGCACCGGGTCACGGTACGGGTTGTCGGTGTGCGGGGCGATCTCCCGGCTGGTGAACGCCAGGTTGTCCGGGTCCGGCTCGACGCGGACGTCGAACAGCCGCCCGTAATTCGTCTCCCGCACGAACCCGAACGTCCCGGCGATCGTGAGCACCGTGCCCGGCGCGACCGGCGCGCCGCGCAGCAGCGCGCAGCCGTACCTGGCCACCGCGTCGAGGCAGTCCGCCCGCACCCGGTCGTCGGTGCTGTACGCGGCCCAGTCGGCGGTGTGCGGCGCCGGCCGGTCCGCCGCCCGCCACAGCACCTTGCCGTCCTCGGTGCGCGGGTCGGGATCGTTCGCAGCTTGCGCCGCCAGCCAGTCGCGGCGGAACACGGACCGGTGGCCGCCCGGGGCGAACGTCACCACGACCTCGGTGTCATCCTGCGCGGTGACAGTCGCGACGAGGCCGCTGCGGATATCTGTTATTTTCAGCAGCCGCTGACCGGTCACCGGGTCCCGGCAGTCGGGGCACGGGCAGTTGTGCCGCAGCCAGACCGCCGGAAAACCCAGTGGCTCTGGTGTCACTTCTCGCGGGGCGCGACGAGCACCGGGGTGGGAGGCAGCGCGACCTGAACCGCGGTGCCTGGCTGCATAGCGAGGGCGACGGTCGACGGCACGTCCACCCGGACCTCCGTGTCGCCAGACAGCAGAACCGCGAGGCGGGTGACCGCGCCAAGGAACGTCCGGCCGCTGACGATCCCGTTGCCGCCTTCGGCGGCCGTGACGGTCAGCCCTTCCGGCCGGACCAGCACGTCGACAGGACCGGACGTGGGGCTGTCTTCACTGGAGGGGCTACCCGCCCCCCCAGACCCCCCAGGGCCCAGCACCGCGCACGAGACGCCGAGCACCGTGACGGTGCCGGGTCCGGCCAGCTCGCCGGGCAGCCGGTTCATCGTGCCGACGAACTCGGCGACGAACGCGGTCGCCGGCCGGGAGTACAGCTCGGCCGGCTCAGCGACCTGCTCCAGCCTGCCGTTGCGCATGACGCCGACCCGGTCGGCCATCGACAGCGCCTCTTCCTGGTCGTGGGTGACGAAGATCGTCGTCGTGCCGAGCCGCTGCTGGAGGGTGCGGATCTGCTCCCGCAGCTGCAGCCGGACCTTGGCGTCGAGGGCGGACAGCGGCTCGTCGAGCAGCAGCACCCGCGGCTCGATGGCAAGCGCCCGCGCCAGCGCGACGCGCTGCTGCTGGCCGCCCGACAGCTGATGCGGGTACTGGCCGGCCTGCGCCGACAAGCCCACCATCTCGAGCAGCTCGGCGGCCTTGCTGCGGCGCTTCGCGGCGGCCATCTTCCGCATGCGCAGCCCGAAGCCGACGTTGTCCAGCGCGTTCATGTTCGGGAACAGGCTGTAGCTCTGGAACACCATGCCCATGTCCCGCCTCGCGGCGGGCACCCCGGACACGTCTCTGCCGTCGACCAGCACCTCGCCGGAGTCGGCGTACTCGAACCCGGCAACGACGCGCAGCGCGGTCGTCTTGCCGCACCCTGACGGGCCGAGCAGGGCGACGAGCTCGCCAGGAGCGATGTCGAGTGACATGCCGTCGAGGGCCTTGGTCGCGCCGAACGCCCTGGTGAGGTTCCGCAGCGACACGGGCGTGCCTTCCCCGGTACCGCTCGCCGCTGTGAGCGGCGCGCCGACCGCGGCCGCGCCCTGGGTCTCGTTGGCCTTGGCAGTCATCAGTTTCCTATCGTCTGTTGGGGAGCCACGGTGAAGAGCGTCACCTCGCCGCCGCCGGTGCGGCGGGACTGGCGGGTGGCGATGACCGTGATCAGCATCAGCAGGACCCAGGTCACGAACAGCGCGAAGATCGAGGCGGCGACCGAGATCTGCGCGTTTTCCTGATCGAACAGCACGATCCATACCGGGAACGACTGCTTCAGGTCGAGGCTGGCCATGGTGAACTCGCCGAGCACCAGCGCGACGATCAGGATGGTCGCCGAGATCACCGCGGTGCGCATGTTCGGCAGGATGACCCGCCATAGCGTGGACAGCCACCCGGCGCCGAGCGAGCCCGCCGCCTCGGTGAGCGTCTTGACGTCGATCGCCCGCAGGCCCGCGTCGAGCGCCCGGTAGGCGAAGGGCATCGCGAGGACCACGTACTCGAGGGCGAGCAGCCATACGCTGGCCCGCAGGGCCAGCGGCATCACCTGCAGCACGCCGATGATGAGCACGACCGGGGGGAT
>Ga0335075_10005536_pt1 | contig 19593 bp, 23 predicted proteins | sample Lox_Sample_24_FD_206723 | JGI IMG/M metagenome (GOLD analysis project Ga0335075, IMG submission 206723) | Soil microbial communities from Loxahatchee National Wildlife Refuge, Florida, United States - Lox_Sample_2.4 | ecosystem: Environmental > Terrestrial > Soil > Wetlands | place: USA...
TGGTCATCTGCTCGGACGGGCTGGACCGCGGCGACCCGGAGCAGCTCGCCGAGGCGATGGAACGGCTGGCCAGGCTGAGCTACCGGATCGTCTGGCTGAACCCGCACAAAGGCGATGATCCGAACTTCCGGCCGAGCACACTGGGCATGATGGTAGCAGCGCCGCACGTTGATCTGCTGCTGTCCGGGCATGACCTGGCCAGCCTGGAGCAGCTTGCCGGACTGCTGCCCGTGCTGAACTGACCGTGCGTGTGCTGAACTGAGTGCGGGCTGAACTCGACTCTTGCGGGAGGTATCTGCTGGTGCGGTGGAGCGTTGGCGTCGAGGCTGAGAGTGATCGTGTCCTGACCCGTGAGGACGTGGTCGAGCTCGCTGATGCCATCGCGGACAGCGGCGGCATTGCCACCGGGATCGGCACCAGCAGGTACGGCGCGCAGCTCGTGGTCGAGGCTGACAGCCGCGAAGACGCGATCGCCAGGGCCACTGCGCGGTTCCTGTCGGCCGCCGCCGCTGCGGGACTGCCGTCGGGGCCGGTCACGCGCACCGAGGCAGTCAGCGAGGCTGAGGAGGACGCGGAATGATCCGGCTTGGCTCGCTTGCGGGTTACCCGTTCGAGGGTCCGCGGCTGCTCGCGGGGTGGACGCCGCCAGCTGCCGCCGCGGTGTACGCGATCCTCTACAAGCCCGACGCTGAGGGCAAGCCAGAGCGGTACGCCGTGAGCTTCGTCGGTCATGCCGACGATCTGTCTGCGGAGCGCCTCCCGTTCCAGCACCTGCGCGCGCCGTGCTGGATCCGCCGCGCCGGATCTAAGTGGAAGGTCTACATCGCCACCTACGAGGTGCCGGGCGGGACCAGGGCGCACCGGGAGCAGATCGCCCGCGAGCTGATCGCCATCTACCGGCCGAGTTGCAACGACGAGCAGTATGAGCACGCCTGGAAACAGGAGTGGATCGGCGACTACTCAGCGCCGACGACCGGTTCTGTCGCTCGCCGCGATCCGGACCGCTCCGGTCACTCGTGACCGGAGCGGTCGTCCTGGCGCCCGGTCTGAGCCTGCGCGACGACCGCGCGTCAGCGGCGGAAGCCGACGGCGTCCTGCAGGCGGGACCTGCGAGTGCCGGAGGCCGGGCGAGCCGGCGCTGGCGTTTCTGCGGCCTCAGGGCGCGGCGTCACGTCCGCGACAATCTCCTCGGCCATCCCGTACAGCAGCGGCAGCGCGCCCGCCACGACACCGCCCGTCCTGTTGATGTGCTCGACGCCGGGCTCGATCAGCTCCGCGTGGCCCTTGATCGTCCGGACCAGCTCCGCGGACTCCTCCAGGTTCCCGGCGATCCGCGTCAGCAGCGTGCCGACCCAGTACAGGTAGAAGGCGAGCGCCGCCACCAGGACGACGATCTCGAGAACCGTGAGAACGACCAGCGCCGTCATGACTTCACCTTCGCAAGGACCCGGCCGAGGAACAGGTGGTGCTGCAGGCCTTCGGCAAGTACCGCCTCGACGCCCTCAGCGACCTGCGGGATCAGGACTGTGTCTGAGGTGTTCTCCGCGGCAGCCTTGAGCGTGTCGCGCACCGCGACCACGCGCGTGTCGATCCGCTTCACCAGGAAGATCAGCAGGCTGAGCAGAGCGGCGACGGCGACCAGGACAATGAGCCCGATGATGAGCGCCCAGGTCCAGAGCGTGTGCTCGTGCGCGGACATGGCCAGTGTGTGCATGGCTAGCCTCCCAGCCTGGCGCGGCCGCGCTGCAGGCCGCCGATGATGACGGTGGCGTACTCGATGGTGGTGCGGAGCGCGCCGAGCGGCGCGGTGTTGCGCACCGTCTGAGCCAGCGAATCGTTGATCTTCGGGGCCTCGTCGCCGATCGAGCGGGCGAGCAGCAGAATCGGCACCACCAGCGCAACGACAGCCAGCACGACGACACCGCCGATCACGAACCCGAGGATCCAGCCGAAGTTGCTCGTGCCGCCGGCACCTGCGGCGATCAGTCCAGTCATCTGTCCGTCACTTTCCCGCCTGTTCTTTGTCCTCGCGGCATCAGATCGCCTCGGTGAAGTCCCTGACCGGCTTGAGGCTGGCATTCACCGATGTCAGCCGTTCTGGCACGGTGCTGGTCAGCTGCTCGATGGCTTGGACCCCGCCGGTCGTGGTGACCAGCGTCGCCCGGATGGCACGCAGATGGAAGATCACCCGCAGCAATCCGACCGCGGTGATGGCAATGATCAGTGCAGCGACGATGAGAGTCATCCATGCGGCTGCCGGCATGACCGTTCTCCTTTCTCTCCTGCGCGGGCTTTGCTGTCTCGCGTCAGCCCAGCAGCTTGGCGACGGAGCCGCCGTAGCGGGCCGCACCGACGGATATTGCGCCGACGGTGGCGTCGGTCTCCGCGAGCCCTGCTGGCACGCCGTCAAGCTCGCCGATCAGGGCCACGCCGCCGGCCAGGATGTCGTCAGTCGCGTGCCGGATCCGCTCGACTGCGGCCAGCACCCGGTTCAGCAGGTAGATGACCACTGGCAGAATCACCACCAGCAGCACTGCGTTGCCTATCCACCACAGAGCCATCGCTATCTCCTTACGCCGCTCAGGCCGGCTGGTAGGGCAGGAAGAACCGGCGGAACACCCTGGCGAGAGCCATCCGGGCCGCCCGGACGCCGAGGGCGAATCCTCTGGCGGGAGTAGCCGAGGCGGCCGCGATCTGCTCCGCCGACTCGCCCCGCTCTAGCCGGGTGATCCGGTCCTGCATGTTGGCCGCGAAGTCGTTCATCAGCACGGAGCTGACGTCGGCGATCATGCCGCGGCCGTACTGTGCGGCCGCTCCGGCCAGCTGCAGGTCCTGGGTCACGTCCACCTTGGTGCCGCGCCCTGATCTGGACAAGGTGGCGGTCACGACCATGCTGGCCTGGCCCCTGCCCTTCTCCTCGGCACCTGCCGCGTCCACGACGATTCGCCTGGCCGCCTCATCCCGCTCGGCGACGTCGGCCGTGCCCGCGAACTGCAGCCGCACCGGGCCCATGCGAACGAGCACGCGGCCCTTGTACTTGTCGTTTCCGAGGTTCTCAGTCAGCTCAGCGCCGGGCAGGCAGGAGGCGACCTGCGGGATGTCCTGAAGGAAGTCCCATACCTTCTCGACCGGCTCAGCGACCTCGAAGTCATTCTTGATCAGCATCGGGCCCAGCCCTTCATCTCACGAGCCTGTTCACGTAGGCGGCGGGGTCCGTCTCGAACGCCTGGCGGCACCCGGCACAGCAGAAGTAGTACGTCCGGCCGTCATGCTGCAGCGGCAGTCCGGCTGGATCAGGCGTGACGGTCATCCCGCAGACCGGGTCGGACTCCCCTGCCGCGATGGCTGTCGCCGGCCTGGCAGTCCCGGCTCCGGCGGTGCTGGCTCCGACCTTGCCGGCCCGGGAGGCCAGAGCGCCGGAGGCGCGCATCTGCACGAGCTCGGCGAGGATGGCGACTGCTATCTCGGCGTGCGTCGTGCGGCCGAGGTCCAGGCCGGCCGGCACCCGCACGCGGTCCAGTTCCTGCTGCGGCACGCCGCGGTCAGCGAGGTAGCCGAGGACAGCCGCGCCGCGCTTGGCAGATCCGACCAGGCCGAGATAGGCGGGCCGGGCCGAGGCAGCGCGCTCAAGCACGCTCTCGTCGTGGTGGCCCTGGGTTGCGACGACGACCATCGACCGCTCGTCCGCGTGCTCGGCGGTGAAGTCCGCACCGTCGATCAGGTCCGCCCGCCAGCCGAGGGTCCCGGCCAGTTCTGCCAGCACCTGTGCCATCGGCGAGCAGCCAACGACGACGAGGTGCGGAGCGGGCAGCACCGGCTCGATGTAGACCTGGATTGCTCCCTCGCTCTGGCAGGAGATGGGAACGACGACCATCCCGTCCGGGACTGTGCTGCCGAACTGATCGGGGCTGCCGAGCAGCAGGAGCCGGGCAGTGCCCGTCGTGATGACCTGCCGTGCCGCCCTGATGACCGCGGGCTCAGCGCAGGCACCGCCGATCCAGCCGGACAGCTCCCCGGCCGCGGTGATGATGGCGCGCGAGCCTGACTGGCTGGACGACGGTCCCTGCCGCCAGACCACGGTTGCCAGCGCGAACGGCTCGCCCTGCCTGGCCAGCTCGGCCGCGCGCTCGAGCACACCCCAGCTATCGGCAGGTGTCATGACGCGTCGTCTGACCGGACGGGCGGGGCGCCAGAGACGTCCCGGCGGTAGGTGATGGCCTCCCAGACGCGGTCAGGCAGCAGCGGCATATCGATGTTCCGCACGCCAGTGCCGGAGAGCGCGTCCATGACGGCGTTCACGTACGCCGCCGGACCGCCGACGGCCGCGCACTCGCCGATTCCCTTCGCGCCGATGGGGTGGTGCGGGCAGGGTGTGACGACCTCGCTGTGCAGCTCGAAGCCAGGCGTCTCCCAGGCCGTCGGCAGCAGGTAGTCCATGTAGTTCGCGCCGACGCAGTTGCCGTCCGCGTCGAAGGTGATGAACTGCATGCTGGACATCGCGTAGGCCTCGGTCAGCCCGCCCATGATCTGGCCTTCGACGATCATCGGGTTGATCCGGACACCGCAGTCGTCGACGGCCACCAGGTTCAGCACGTCCCACACGCCGGTCGCAGGATCCACCTCGACGGTGGCAATGTAGACGGCGAATGGCCAGGTCAGGTTAGGCGGGTCATAGAAGGCCGTGTTCTCCAGGCCCGGCTCCATGCCGTCCGGCATGTTCGAGTACGCGGCCATCGCGCATTCCTGGATCGTGACGCCGCGATCCGGGGCGCTGCGGACATAGAATCGCCCGAGCTCCCACTCGACGTCCTCCTCCGACACCTCGAGCAGGTGCGCGGCCAGCTTCCGTGCCTTGGCCCGGATCTTCCGGGCCGCCATGGCGACCGCCGCCCCGGCCACCGGAGTGCTGCGGGACGCGTAGGTGCCCATGCCGAACGGCGCGGTGTCGGTGTCGCCCTCCTCGACCACCACGTCCTCAGCCGGGATGCCCAGCTCGTGCGCGACGATCTGGGCCCAGGTGGTCTCGTGGCCCTGGCCCTGAGTGCGCGCGCCGGTGCGGACGATCGCCTTGCCGGTCAGGTGCACCTTGATCTCGGCCGAATCGAACATCTTGATGCCGAGAATGTCGTACTCGCGGCTGTTGCCTGCGCCAAGCGGCTCGGTCATGGTGGAGATGCCAAGGCCGAGCAGGCGACCGCGCGAGCGTGCCTCGGCCTGCTGCTGGCGGAAGTTGTCGTAGTCGATCGCCTTGAGCCCGACGTCGAGGCACTTGGCGTACTGGCCCGAGTCGGTCAGGAAGCCGAACGGCGTGCGGTGCGGGAACTGGTCGTCGCGCACGAAGTTCATCCGGCGGAACGCAGCCTGGTCCATGCCGAGGTCGTCGGCAGCCGCCTGAATCATCCGCTCCTGGAAGAACATCGCCTCGGTCACCCGGAACGAGCAGCGGTACGCGACGCCGCCCGGCGCCTTGTTGCTGTAGGTCCCGCGCGCGGTGAGGTGGGCGACCGGCACGTCATAGGCGGCGAACGCGGAGTGCATCAGGCCGATCTTGAACTTGCTGGGCTGCGCGTCGGAGAAGAACGCTCCGTGGTCGGCGTCGGTGTGCATCCGGACTGCCAGGATCTTGCCGTCCTGGCGGAGGGCGACCTCGCCCTTGAGGTAGATGTCGCGGGCGAAACCGGTGGAGATCAGGTTGCCGGTCTTGTCCTCAATCCACTTGACCGGGCGCTCCAGCAGGATCGAGGCGAGGATCGAGCAGACGTAGCCGGGGTAGACGGGCACCTTGTTGCCGAACCCGCCGCCGATGTCCGGCGAGATGATCCGGATCATGTGCTCTGGCAGCTCGGCCACCATCGCGACGGCGGCGCGGATGATGTGCGGCGCCTGCGTGGTCATGTAGACGGTGAGCTTCTCAGTGGCGCGGTTGAAGTCGGCGATCGACCCGCAGCACTCGATCGGCGAGGGATGCGAGCGCGGGTAGTGCAGCTCCAGCTTGGACACCAGGTCGGCGGACGCGAACGCGCGCTCAGTGCCGGCTGCGTCACCGACCTCCCAGTTGTAGATGACGTTGTCCGGCTGGTTCTCCTTGTCGTCCCGGATGACCGGTGCGCCGTCGGCGACGGCCTGCGTCGGGTTGACGATGACCGGCAGCGGCTCGTAGTCGACGACGATGGCCTCGCAGGCGTCCTTGGCGATGTACGGGTCATCCGCGATGACGCAGGCCACCTCCTGACCCTGGAACCTGACCTTGTCGGTTGCCAGGACGGCCTGGGTGTCGTACGACAGCGTGGGCATCCACGCGAGGTTGCGGGTGGCCATCATCTCGCCGGTCAGCACCAGGTGCACGCCAGGGATGTCCCAGGCCTTGCTGGCGTCGATCGACTTGATCCGGGCGTGTGCAAGCGGGCTGCGGAGGATCTCCATGTGCAGCATGCCGGGCAGCACGATGTCGTCGGTGTAGTTGCCCTTGCCGCGGATGAAGCGGTTGTCCTCGACCCGCTTGCGGCTGGCACCGAGCCCGCCGATCTTAATCTCGTCTACTGCCTGTGACATGTCGTGCTTCCCGTCTTGAGGCGGCCAGTGACCACTGGGGTCATCCTTCTGAGGGCTGCGCGCCGCGCAGTTTTGCCGCGGCCCACAGGACCGACTTCACGATGTTCTGGTAGCCGGTGCACCGGCAGAGGTTGCCGGAGAGCGCCCACCGGACGTCTTCCTCGGTGGGGTCCGGGTTCCGGTCGAGCAGCGCCTTGGCCGCCAGCATCATGCCGGGCGTGCAGAAGCCGCACTGCAGGCCGTGCTCCTCGCGGAAGCCTTCCTGCAGCGGGTGCAGCTCGCTTGGACTGGCGAGTCCCTCGACAGTCTCGATCTCGTGCCCGTCGGCCTGGACCGCGAGCATCGTGCACGACTTCACCGCGTTGCCATCGACCAGCACGGTGCATGCGCCGCAGTTGGTCGTGTCGCAGCCCGTGTGCGTGCCGGTTAGCCTCAGCCCGTACCGGATCAGGTGAGCGAGCAGCAGCCGGGGCTCGACCTCGGCGACCTTCTTCTCGCCGTTGATGGTGAACTTGATCCGCCGGACCGGGATGTCAGTCGCGCTCTCTTCGCCGCGATCGGAGTAGACAATCGTCATGATCAGGCCGCCCTTTCCGCTGGCTCACCGGCGCTGGTGAGTATTCGCTCGACGAAAGTCGCCACCATGTGCCGCTTGTACTCGGCACTGCCGCGGTGATCCGTGCGCGGCCGTGCAGCCGCCGCGGCGAGCCTGGCTGCCTCGCTGATGGTGCCGGGGCTCAGCGGCTGCCCGGTGAGCGCAGCGGCAGCTTCGGTAGCAGCGATGGTGGAGCCGCCGACGCCGGTGAGCGCGATGCCTGCCTTAGTCACCGCCTCGCCCGAGGTCTCGATCGCGACCGCGACACCGACCGTAGCGAAGTCGCCGACGCGCCGCTCCAGCTTGAGATAGCCGCCTGACCGCACGCCCCGGGCGGGCGGGATGACTGCCTCGACCGCGATCTCGTCCGGCGCGAGCGCATTCTCGAACGGGCCGCTGACAAAGTCAGCCAGGCTGATGGTCCTGCGGCCGGCTGGCCCCTGCGCCACGACCGAGCCACCCAGGGACAGCACAACCGAAGCCCAGTCGCCCTGCGGGTCCGCGTGGCACAGCGAGCCGACGAGCGTGCCGCGGTTGCGCACGATCGGGTCGGCGATGAGAGGCGCGGCGGCCGCCATCGTCGGCTGCGTCGCCGCCAGCAGCTCGGAGCGCTCAAGGTCAGCGTGCCGGCACAGGGCGCCGATGCGCAGCGTGCCGTCGGCATCCGCGCGGTGATAGGCAAGGCCCGGTACATTGTTGATGTCCACGAGCAGGTCCGGTGCCGCGAACCTGAGCTTCATCAGCGGCACCAGGCTCTGACCGCCGGCCAGCACCTTCCCGCCGTCACCGGCCTCGCGCAGCAGGCCGATTGCCTCATCCAGCGCGCGCGGCGCCTCGTAGCGGAACCGCGATGGGTACATACATTCCTCCGGTCTCCGGGCGCCTGCCCGATGGTTCGCGGATCAGGCAGTCCCGGTGTCTTCGGGCGCTGAATGCGGGTCAGCGACAGCAACCGGGCCTGACTCGTAGTCGGGGTCGGGGCGCGGCTGCTGGTGCGGGGGCCACGGGCCGGCGACAGGCTGTCCGGCGACCTTCAGGTAGTCGATCAGCTCGGGCCACGCCCACACCGTGGGGCTGCGCCCGGTCTTCGGGGCGTGCTCGATCAGTTCGTACAGCCGCGGGTTGCCGTCGCTGTGGCCGCTGGATTCGATGGGCATGGGCACTCCCGGCATGAGCCCTCGGGCGGCAGCCGGTCTCGGCGCCGTCTCTCGGGGTTAAAGCACCATCCGTCGTTCCTTGCGCAGATGCAAGCAGTCAATAAGGTGTTGCTTAAATCCGCACGCCGTCCGGCGGTCTGAACCACTAATTAGGTACGTTTACGACTAAGCACGAACGTTACATCTACGTGCAGATCGTGGCTATAGCGTCCCCTCTGCGAGGGCTGCGACGCGCGCGACGCGCGCTTCTCCCTCGGCTTAATGATCTCTCAGCTCCAGATCGTGACGTACACCGGCGGCTTGAATCTGGATGGCGGCACGCCGGCCGACGGCGAGCGCATCAGCTGCATCGCCTCGGGTGTGCCGAGGAACCGCCGGAATGCGCTTGCGGCAGTGCTGCGATGCTGCCGTTCCAGCATGGTCGCGTGCCACGTTGCCTCGAGGGGTATGCCGGGCAGGTCGACCAGGGTGAGGTCGCCGCGCCGCAGCTGCTGCGAGACGAGGTGCTCCACAGCCGGCGCCACCCCGTTGCCGGCCGCAGCTGCGGCCCAGGCCGCAGTCTGACTGGGGAACACGCCGATATTCGACTCAGGTATGCGCAGCTGAGCGAGCAGCCGGCCGGTCTCGCTGCCGGAATCCGCGCCGGACGGGTCAACCAGCCAGCGCCATTGCTGCGGCGCTCCGCGGGGCCGGGCGCCAGCGGCGGTGACGACGACGAGCCGGTACTTGAAGATGGGCTCGCTGAGCACCGGCAGCCCAGGGTCACCGGACGCACCGGGGCCGATCGCCATGTCCGCGAGCCTGTTTGCCACCAGCACCGCCATCTCGCCGGATACCGCGACACCGGCCGACACCTCCACCGAGCCCGCGAACTTCCTGGTGAACGCCTCCATCAGCGGCCCGGCCACGAACTCGGCGAAGGTCGACGTGGCGACCACCCGCAGCTGCTCGGGCGCGCCCTGGGCCGCCCGCACCGCGGCCTGCGCCTCGGCACCCAGCATGACGATCTGCGACGCCGTGGCAAGGAGCCGCGATCCCCCCGGCGTGAGCGTCATGCCTGCCGGGCCGCGAGTGATCAGCTGATCGCCCAGATGCTGACGCAGTGCGGACAGCGCCTGGGAGACGGCCGGCTCGCTGACCCCGAGCGCGCTTGCCGCGGCTGTCACCGAGCCCAGGCGCGCTACCAGGACGAACGCGTTCAGCTGAGTAAGGGTCATGGCAGCTTCAGTGTGGCGCATTGCCGGTGATCGCAGCCAACAGCGCGCCTGAGAGGGTGGGGAAGTCCGGATCGTCCTCGTAGACTCGCATCCTGCGGCTTCTTCGCCAGGGAGGGCGCATGCAGGTTCCAGCGCATGTGGATTACGAGCGGGCCGCGACCGTCGATCACGCTGTCGCGCTGCTGGTCAGGTACGGCCCTGAGGCCCGGATCCTGGCCGGCGGTCACAGCCTGATCCCGATGATGAAGCTCCGCCTGGCCCAGCCCGACATTCTCATCGACATCAACGGGCTCAGCGACCTCCGCTACCTGCGGATCGGCGGCGGCGAGCTCTGCATCGGCGCGCTCACCAGGCACGTCGACCTGCTGGAGTCCGCGGCTGTCGGCGATCACGTCGCGATCCTGCACGACGCGGAGCGCGTCATCGCGGATCCGATCGTCCGGAACTGGGGCACCGTCGGCGGCTCGCTCTGCCAGGCGGATCCGTCCGAGGACCTGTCGGCTGCGTTCGCCGCGCTCAAGGGCACGATGGTCATCCGCGGCCCGGACGGCACCAGGACTGTGCCTGCCCGTGACTTCCACACGGGTCCGTACCAGACCGTGGTGGCTCCGGCAGAGCTCCTCACCGAGATCCGGCTGCCGATCCGGAGCGCAGACCGCGGCGGGAGCGGCGACGCCGTCAGCCGTGGCCGCGGAACCGGCACGGGCAGCGCGTACCTGAAGGTGGCACGCCGGGCCGGCGACTGGCCGGTCGGCGCAGCCGGCGCTGCGGTCAGGCTGGAGGGTGACATCATCGCCGATGTCGGCATCGGGCTCACCGCCCTCGGCGCGCGGCACTGCGCGGCCGCTGCCGCCGAGGACTACCTGACCGGCAAGCCGCCCGGCGAGGAGCAGCTGGCCAGGGCAGGCGAGCTGGCGGCGGAGCACTGCCGGCCCGTCACCGACCAGCGCGGCCCGGCGGACTACAAGCTGCACCTGGCCAGGGAGCTGACCACCCGCGTGCTTCGCCTCGCCATCACCAGGGCCAGGCAGGCCACCGGCAGTGAGACGACATGGCCGGCGGCATGAAGGTCGCGGCATGAAGGTCACCGTCACGGTGAACGGCATCGAGCACGCGAGCGACGTCGAAGCCAGGCTGCTGCTCATTCACTTCCTGCGCGACGAGCTGGGACTGACCGGCTCGCACTGGGGCTGCGATACCTCCAACTGCGGCGCCTGCGTGGTCTGGCTCGACGACACGCCAGTGAAGTCGTGCACGGTGCTCGCCGTGATGGCGGACGGCCGTCGCGTCACGACCGTCGAGGGTCTCGCCCACGGCGCCGGGCTCGATCCGGTGCAGCAGGGATTCGCCGCGTGCCACGGACTGCAGTGCGGCTTCTGCACCCCCGGCATGATGCTGACCGCGCGCTGGCTGCTGAACCGCAACCCGGACCCGTCGGAGGCGGAGGTGCGCGAGGCGATCAGCGGCCAGGTCTGCCGCTGCACCGGATACGAGAACATCGTGCGGTCGATCCTGTGGGCCGCCAAGCACGACGGGGCAACTGATGCAAACCCATAACCCGCACAACCAAGTCCACAGCGGGAACGAGGCCTACGGGGCACTTCCCCGCAAGGAAGACGCGCGGTTCATCCGGGGCCAGGGCACCTTTGTCGACGACATCAGGCTGCCCGGCATGCTGCACGGCGCGATCCTGCGCAGTCCGGTGGCGCACGCCCGCATCGTCTCGGTGGACGCGAGCGCCGCCAGAGCTCATCCGAACGTCGAGGCTGTCCTGACCGGCTCCGACCTGGCTGAGCGCGGTCTCGCCTGGATGCCGACGCTGTCCGCGGACGTCCAGGCCGTGCTCGCCACCGACAAGGTCCGCTTCCAGGGCCAGGAGATCGCGTTCGTGGTCGCCAGGGACCGCTATGCCGCGCGGGACGCACTGGAGCTGATCGCCGTCGAGTACGAGCCGCTCCCGCCGCTGATCGACGCTCGCACGGCGCTTGACGCCGACGCGCCGCTCGTCCGCGACGACCTGGCCGAAGCCGCTGATAACCGGATCTTCGACTGGACCGCCGGCGACGAGGCCGCCACCGATGCTGCCTTCGCGGCCGCGGACGTGACGGTCGGCTGCGACATGATCTACCCGCGTTCCCATCCTGCGCCGCTGGAGACCTGCGGAATCGTTGCTGACTACGGAACCGTGGACGGGCGTCTGACCCTCTGGTCGACGACCCAGGCACCGCACGCGCACCGGACGCTGTACGCGATGGTCACCGGCATCCCCGAGCACAAGATCCGGATCGTGTCGCCGGACATCGGCGGCGGGTTCGGCAACAAGGTGCCGGTTTACCCCGGCTACCTGTGCGCGATCGCCGCCTCGATCGTGACCGGCCGGCCGGTGAAATGGATGGAGGACCGGTCGGAGAACCTGATGTCCACGACCTTCGCCCGCGACTACCACATGCACGGCGAGATCGCGGCGACCGCCGACGGCCGCATCCTCGGCCTGCGGGCACGAGTGCTCGCGGATCATGGCGCGTTCAACACGACCGCGCAGCCGTCGAAGTACCCGGCCGGGTTCTTCCACATCTTCACCGGGTCTTATGACCTGCAGGCCGCGTTCTGCGAGGTGACCGGGGTCTACACCAACAAGGCGCCGGGCGGAGTCGCCTACTCCTGCTCCTTCCGCATTACCGAGGCCGTATACCTGGTGGAGCGGCTGGTCGACATGCTGGCGCATGCGCTTGGCATGGACCCGGCCGAGCTGCGGATGCGCAACCTGCTCCGGCCCGAGCAGTTCCCCTATACCTGCCCGACCGGCTGGCAGTACGACTCCGGTGACTACCCGCGAGCGCTGCGGCTTGCCCTGGAGATCGCCGGGTACGACGAGCTGAGGAGAGAGCAGGCGGACCGGCGCGCCCGCGGCGAGTACATGGGCATCGGTCTCAGCTTCTTCACCGAGGGCGTGGGCGCCGGCCCCCGCAGCCAGATGGACATCCTCGGCCTGGGCATGGCCGACGGTGCCGACCTGCGAGTCCACCCGACCGGGACGGCGGTGCTGGCAATCTCGGTCCAGACCCAGGGTCAGGGACACGAGACGACGTTCGCCCAGCTAGTCGCTCGCGAGCTGGGCCTCTCGCCGGACGACGTCGAGGTGGTGCACGGCGACACTGACCGGACGCCGTTCGGTCTCGGCACCTACGGGTCCCGGTCCACGCCCGTGTCCGGGGCCGCGGCTGTCGTGGCGGCCCGGCGGGTGCGGGAGCGGGCCAGGCTCGTCGCGGCGGCGATGCTGGAGCTGTCCGCTGGCGACCTGGAGTGGGCTGACGGCAAGTGGCGGGTCCGCGGTGACCCGGAGAAAGCGGTCGGTATCGCGGAGATCGCGATGGCGGCGCACTCCTCGCTGGAGCTGCCGGACGGGATCGAGGGGCACCTGGACGCCTCGGCGGTGTACGACCCGCCGAACCTGACGTTCCCGTTCGGTGCCTACATCTGCGTCACCGATGTCGACCCGGCAACCGGCGAGGTGAAAGTGCGCCGGTTCATCGCAGTGGACGACTGCGGCGTCCGGATCAACCCGATGATCGTGGAGGGCCAGATCCACCGTGGGCTGGCGGACGGTATCGGGATGGCGCTGATGCAGGCGATCACGTTCGATCCGATCGGCAACTGCCTGGGCGGCTCGTTCATGGACTACCTGCTCCCGACGTCGATGGAATGCCCGTCGCCGGAGCTGGGCGCTACCGTCACCCCGTCGCCGCACCACCCTGTCGGCGCCAAGGGCATCGGCGAGTCCGCCACGGTGGGGTCGCCGGCCGCGGTGGTGAACTCGGTGGTGGACGCACTCTCTCCGCTCGGCGTCACGCACGCCGACATGCCGCTGACCCCGGCCAGCGTGTGGCGAGCCATCCAGGGCCGTCCGCTCCGGCCCGATATCACCGGATGAGCCTGATATCGGCGGATAAGACAGCGGAATCTTAGCTGCCGGCCAGACGCTACATACTGATAGGCCGAGGGCCCTGGCCTGGATCCGGGGTCCGGGCCCGCCCGCCACAGCGCCGGGCCTGCCGTGCTAGCTGACAGATGATGATGAGGACATGAGCGATCTCGCCGAGTTGCTACCGGATGTGACGGCCCTGCTGACTGCGCTGGACGGGGTCAGCTACCTGGCCGACGAGCCGCTCGGCACGGCTCTCTTCCTCGCGGCGAGGATGGGCCAGCCGATCCTGCTGGAGGGCGAGCCCGGCGTCGGCAAGACCGAGGCGGCCAAGGCGCTCGCTCAGGTGCTGGACACGCCGATGGTCCGGCTGCAGTGCTACGAGGGACTGACGTCGGCTGAGGCGCTCTACGAGTGGAACTACCCGCGTCAGCTGCTCGCGATCAGGCTGGCGGAGGCCAGGGGCGAGGCGCCGCGCGAGGCAGACCTGTTCAGCGACGACTACCTGCTCGAGCGGCCGCTGCTGGCCGCTCTCGAGCATCCAGGCCCGCGGCCTGCCGTGCTGCTGATCGACGAGGTGGACCGCGGTGACGACGAGTTTGAGGCATTCCTGTTCGAGCTGCTGGCCGAGTCGGCGGTGACCATTCCCGAGCTCGGCACCCGGCGGGCCGCCTATCCGCCGGTTGTGGTGCTGACCTCGAACCGGACCAGAGACCTGCATGACGCGCTCAAGCGGCGCTGCCTCTACCACTGGATCGACTACCCGGACACGGCCCGGGTGGCCGCGATCATCCGGCGGCGGGTGCCCGAGGCGAGCACGCGGCTGGCCGCGCAGGTGGCCGCCGGAGTCGACCGGCTGCGCGGGCTCGACCTGGCCAAGCCGCCGGGCATCGCGGAGGCGATCAGCTGGGCGAGTGCCCTGAACGTTCTCGGGGCGACTGAGCTCGACCCGGCAGCCGCCCGGCAGACCATGGGGACGGTGCTGAAGTACGCGGAGGACCTGCAGGCCGCGCGTGCAGCTGACCTTGCCTCCGTGGTTGGCCATACTGTAGTGGGCCATAGTGCGGCTGGCCGTGACTCCTCCGATGCCTGACGAGCCGTCAGCTGCGGCTCCCGACCTGGCCGACGTGGCGGCGCGGTTCGGGTCAGCGCTGCGGCGAGCCGGGCTGCCGGTCGGGCCCGGCCGCAGCCAGCGCTTCGCGGCGGCGGTCTCGCTCGTGCAGCCGGCCAGCAGGCGCGAGCTCTACCACTGCGCACTGGCGACGCTGGTATCTGGCAAGGACCAGGCGGACACGCTCCGCGCAGTGTTCACCGCGGTTTTCGGCTCTCCGGACGGTCCCGACCAGTCGTCGGGCCTCGGCTTCGAGCAGCCGGGCACGGCGAGTCAGCCGCCGCACCCGCAGCTTGCCGACGCGGCCGCAACCGCGCGCCGGCACACGACGGTGATGACCGTCCGGGAAGCCGCAGCCGGAAGCGAAGAGGACGATGCGGAGGACGAGCTAGCCCAGCCGTACCTCGGCAGCCCGGCGGAGCGACTGGCCGGGGCAGATTTCGCTGAGTTGTCGGCGGCCGAGCTCGCCGAACTGGCTGCGGCGATGCGCCAGATCACGCTGGCTGTCCCGAGTCGTCGCTCGCGGCGGCGTAAGCGCAGGCCAGGCGGTACCCGGACGGATATGCGCTCGACATTGCGGCAGGCGCGCCGGACCGGCGGGCACGCGTTCCGGCTGATCGGGCAGGTGCCCGCGCGGCGGCCGCGGCGGCTGGTCGTGCTCTGTGACATCTCCGGCTCGATGGAGCCGTATGCCAGGGCCGTGATCCAGCTGCTGTACTGCGCGGCCGGCGGGGCGAACGCCGAGGTGTTCAGCTTCGCCACCAGGCTGACCCGGCTGACGCCCGCGCTGGCAAGGTCGACCCCGGCGGTCGCCCTGGCCAGAGCCGGTCATGCCGCGCCTGACTGGCACGGCGGCACCAGGCTCGGCGCCGCGCTCAAGGAGTTCAACGACCGTTATGGTCGGCGCGGCATGGCCAGGGGCGCGGTGGTCCTGATCATTTCTGACGGCTGGGACACCGGCGATCCCGATCTTGTGGCTCGCGAGATGCGCCGCCTGTCGCTCGTGGCGTTCCGGATCGTGTGGATGAATCCCCGCACGAAGAGCGCCGCCTATCAGCCGCTGGCAGCCGGGATGGCGGCCGCGTGGCCGTACTGCGACGCGGTGGTCAGCGGGCACTCGCTGCAGGCCATCGATCAGCTCACGGCCGCGCTGGCGGACACGGCCAGGCGGCGTCCAGACGTCCTGGCTGTCAGTCGGAGAACCGCCGCCAGCACCACCGCGGCAGCTGGCTGAGGCTCAGTCGTTTCGGTAAAGAGTCACTCGTCGCTGTCGGCGGGGCGGATGCGGATGGCCGGGACCGAGCCTGACTCGATGCTGACGTTGATTCCCTTGGTCCTGCGTGCCTGCTTACCGGTCTTCCGGGCCTTGCGCTTAACCTCGACGGCGCCGAGGACACAGCTGCCCTCGATCCGGAGCACTGGCGCGTCGGGACCGGCCGCTTCGCCCGCGTTCCCGGTAATCTCCCTGGCACCCAGGATGGCAATCCCGTTGTCGACGACCCGCATCTCAGGCGGCACGACCACTTCCACCGCGCCGAGCACCGAGGAGGCGCGTAGCACAACCTCCTTGCCCGGCAGGATGGCCTCCCGGAAGTCCAGCTCGACGGCGCCGAGGACGCTCAGCACGTTCATCACCGGCTCGGCCTCCCAGACGCCCTTGCGAGTGGAGGCGCTGAAGATCGCCACGAGCCGGCTGACGCGCCGGGCGGTCGCTGGCGGTGACGTGGGGTCCGGGATGGAGGCAGCGCGCTGGCCGGGCAGATCGTCAAGGAGCGGGACCAGCTCAGCGTGCGTCTTGGCCGCATAGATGGCGTCCAGCCGCTCCGAGTGCTCCTCGGCGGTGAGCCGGCCCTCAGCCAGCGCGTTGTTGATCACCGCGGCCGCCGTGTCCCGGTCGGCGTCCGAGGCCCGCAGCCTGGAATTCGCGTTGAAGCCCTGGGGGTCCATCCAGCTATTGTCTGCCATACCTGGCGGTAGATGAAACCAGCCGCCAGCGGGAAAGCACCGCAGAACGGGGGTTGCCGCAATGGGTCACGTGGAGGGCGCGCACCTGGGCCATGCCCTCCCAGATGGCAGGGTGCTGCTGGAAGACGTGTCGTTCCGCGTTGGCGAGGGCGTCGTAGCGGCGCTGGTCGGACCGAACGGCGCGGGCAAGACCACGCTGCTGCGCCTGGTCGCCGGCGATCTTACGCCTCAGTCAGGGACTGTCAGCTCCAGCGGTGGCCTCGGTGTCATGCGGCAGTTCATCGGCGGGATCCGGGACAACACTACGGTGCGTGACCTACTGCTGTCGGTTTCGTCACCGCGAGTGCGCGAGGCGGCCGGCCGGCTGGATGCGGCCGAGCTGGCGATGATGGAGCGCGACGACGAGCCAACTCAGCTGCGCTACGCGACCGCGCTGGCCGAGTGGGGGGATGCCGGTGGCTACGAGGCCGAAGTGCATTTCGATGCGTGCTGCGTCGCTGCGCTCGGTATCAGCTACGACCGCTGCCAGTGGCGGGAGGCATCGACGCTATCTGGCGGCGAGCAGAAGCGGCTCGTGCTTGAGTCGCTGCTGCGCGGCCGGGACGAGGTGCTGCTGCTGGACGAGCCAGATAACTACCTGGATGTGCCCGGCAAGATCTGGCTTGAGCGGCAGCTTGCCGCCACGCCTAAAACCGTGCTGCTAGTGAGCCACGACCGCGAGCTGCTGGCCGCTTGTGCCGAGCGGATCATCACGGTCGAGGACCGGCACGTGTGGATCCATGGCGGCGGGTTCACGGGTTACGCGCAGGCGCGGCGGGAGCGCAATGAGCGGCTGGACGAGCTGCGCCGTCGCTGGGACGAGGAGCACGAGAAACTCCGCCAGCTCATGCTGATGTATAAGCAGAAGGCCTCCTACAACGATGCCATGGCGTCGCGATATCAGGCGGCGCAGACCCGGCTGCGCAAGTTTGAGGAGGAGGGACCGCCGGAGCTGGCGCCGCGGGAGCAGAACGTGCGGATGCGGCTGCGCGGCGGGCGGACCGGCAAGCGCGCTGTGATCTGCGAGGACCTGGAGCTGACCGGGCTGATGCGGCCGTTCAGCCTGGAGGTCTGGTACGGCGAGCGGGTCGCGGCGCTCGGCTCCAACGGATCTGGCAAGTCGCATTTCCTCCGTCTGCTGGCGGGCGACGAGACCGTCGCGCACACCGGGGTGGCGCGGCTGGGGGCACGGGTGGTGCCCGGCATGTTCGCGCAGACGCACACGCGGCCAGACCTGGCGGGCCGGACGCCGCTCGAGATCCTGATGACCGAGCACGCGATGCTCGTCAACGAGGCGATGTCCGCGCTGGCGCGGTACGAGCTGACCGGGTGCGCGCGGCAGGCGTTCGGAACGCTGTCCGGCGGGCAGCAGGCCCGGCTCCAGATCCTGTTGCTTGAGCTGGCCGGCTCGACCGTGCTGCTGCTCGACGAGCCAACCGACAACCTCGACCTGGCCAGCGCGGAAGCGCTGCAGGAGGGCTTGGAAGCCTATGCGGGAACCGTGCTGGCGGTGACCCACGACCGCTGGTTCGCACGGTCATTCGACCGGTTCCTGGTGTTCGGAGCCGATGGCGAGGTATACGAGTCACCTGAGCCGGTGTGGGACGAGACCCGCGTGGACCGGCCGCGGTAGAACTCGCGCGAACCTCGTCGTCAGGAGCGGCTTGCTAGGCTGCAGTGGTCTGCGGGGCCGGACACAACGTGTCCTCGCCTCCCGGAAGCCGGAGCCGGAGGGATCAAACGTCGTGATCAAGAAGCTTCTTATCGTCGCCCTGCTCTGCGCCAGCGCGTTCGCGGTATGGCGGAAGGTGCAGGCGGACCGGGCTGAGCTCGACTTGTGGACGGAGGCGACGACCACCGACAACTAGCCGCGGCTGCTGTCGTGCGCATCAGCGACGCGACTGACCAGCCGCTTGTCTCGCTCGTCTGCTGCGGACTGATCGGCACCGTCGTGGTCGACGACGGCCTGCTGGAGCGCTCCTATGCAGAGGCCATCGCGACCCAGGGCGTAGTGACCGGGACCAGCGCCTACGCGCGGCGAATGGCGCAGGTACACCAGTTCCGCGGGCAGGCGCCAGGCGACGTCCTCTATGCCCTGTTTCCCGACAACGAAGCGCGCGCGCAGGCTGCGCACCTGGCTTTCGACCGCGCTCTGGCCGACGCGGTCGGCCGGGTCGCGCCGCGGCTTGTGACAGGCGCGGCCCAGGTGCTTGACAACCTCCGGGCAGCCGGATGCCGCGTTTGCGTGATCACCGCTCTCCCGCAGCGGGTGCTCGAGGCGGTGCTGGAAGCGGCGGGGCTTCGGGGCAGCATCGACCTCGCGCTGAGCCGTCCCGATGCGCCGCGGGGCTTCCCCGCGCCAGACCTGGTGCTGACGGCGATACTCAGCAGCGGCACGGACAGCGTGACCGACGTCGCGGTTGTCCACAGCACAGCTGCCGGCGTCGAAGCCGGGCGCAGGTCCGGGGCAGGCCTTGTCGCGGGAGTGCTCACCGGCCCGCACGGCGCCAGTCGGCTGCAGCAGGCCGGAGCCACTCGCGTTCTCGCCAGCATCGCCGACCTGCCCGGCCTGCTATCGCCCGACGGGCCAGCCGCGCAGTTCGGTTCTCCGCTGGAAGCGGACTCTGCGGCTGCGGCTGGCTCTGCACCGCAGGCGAACGCCGGGTTACCGGCGCGGTCCCGTCAGATCAGGAAGCCGATACCGAGCGTAAAGACGCCGAACAGAAGGTAGAACAGCGCGCCGACGCAGCCGCACACCAGCCCGGCTATCGCCATTCCTCTGCCGCGGGCGCCGCTGGCCGCGCGGCCGATGCCGATGCAGCCGAACACGATCGCCAGCACTACCTGTGCCAGCGTGGCAAGCCCCCACCAGCAGAAGACGATGCTGGTAATGCCGAGTACCAGGCTTGCGACCGCCATGCCGTTGCCGGGCGCTGCCTGCGGGTAGGCCGGTGCGGCCCATCCGGGCGGTGCGGCGCCCCAGCTAGTGGCCGGCTGGGCCGCGGCCTGCCACTGCTGGTCCGCGGGTGGCGGTG
>Ga0335075_10005537_pt1 | contig 19591 bp, 16 predicted proteins | sample Lox_Sample_24_FD_206723 | JGI IMG/M metagenome (GOLD analysis project Ga0335075, IMG submission 206723) | Soil microbial communities from Loxahatchee National Wildlife Refuge, Florida, United States - Lox_Sample_2.4 | ecosystem: Environmental > Terrestrial > Soil > Wetlands | place: USA...
GCGGTCTTGCGCATGGCCGCGAACATCTCGTCGGCGATCGCCTCGAGCGAGTTCTGGATGATGTCGAAGGTGACGGGATCGTTGGCGCCGTAGTCCATCTCCGTCTCCTCACACGCGTTCGATATGAAGGGCGCCATAGGCGTCGAGCGTCGCGCTCTGACCGGGGTGGACGACGATTGTCGAGCCTGCGTCCTCGACGACGGCTGGGCCAGCGAAACGCATGCCGGGCTCGAGCCGCTCGCCGTCGTAGATCTCAGCCTCATGCACGCCCTCGAGAGCGTAATCGACCGGACGCCGGCCTTTCGAGGCGGCTTCAAGCGAAGCGCCAGTCTTCGGCAGGGGCGTGAGCCGCAGCTTGCCGACCTCGGCGGAAGCGACGAGATGAAGCCCGACCACCTCGACCGGAGCGTCGAGCCGATAGGTGTATTCGCGCTCGTAGATGGCGTGAAAGCGGGAGACGAGATCCTCGATCGTCGCTTCCATGACCGGACCATAGGCGAGCGGCGCCTCGACCGAATGCTCCTGGTTCTGGTAGCGGCACTTGAGAAACGGCGTCACCGTCACGCGCTCCGGGCCGATCGATTCGGCGGCGAATTGCGCCCTCGCGCGCACGGCGGCTTCCTCGATCAACGCGTTCACTTGCGCGGCGATGCGGGAAAGCGGCGCGCCATCGAACTCGATGAGGCGGGTGACAAAATAGTCGCGGCGCAGGTCCGACATCATCATGCCCCAGGCGGAGAACACCGGCGCGCCGCGAGGGATCACCACCTTCTTGACGCCAAGCTCGGTCCCGAGCGCCGCCGCATGCATTCCCCCGCCGCCGCCGAAGGCGACGAGCGTGAAATCGCGAGGATCGTAGCCGCGGTTGATCGAGACGAGCTTGAGCGCATTGATCATGTGGTTGTTGGCGATGCGAACGATCCCGCGCGCCGCCTGGACGGCGCTTACGCCAAGCCTCTCGGCCACGCGGCCAAGAGCGCTATCGACCGCATCCATGTCGACCGTGATCTCTCCGCCGAAGAAATAGTCCTTGTTGATGCGGCCGAGCGCAATGTTCGCGTCCGTCGTCGTCGCTTCGACTCCGCCGCGGCCGTAAGCGGCCGGTCCCGGACGCGCGCCCGCCGATTGCGGCCCGACGTGCAGCTTGCCGAACTCGTCGAGCCGGGCGATCGAGCCGCCGCCGGCGCCGATCTCGACCACATCGACGACCGGGACCATGATCGGGTATCCCGAGGACAGCTTGCTGCGCTCGATCCAGTAATCCGTCATGATCTTGACGTGGCCGCCTTCGATCAGCGAGCACTTGGCTGTCGTCCCGCCGATGTCGAGCGCGAGAAGGTTGGGCTCGCCGATGATGCGGCCCAGTTCCGCCGCGGCCCAGAATCCCGAGGCTGGACCTGACTCGACCATGGTGATCGGAATGGCCTTGGTGGCGGCGAGCGAATCGACTCCACAATTGGATTGCATGATGTAGATCGGGGCGCGATTGCCCTGGACGTTGAGACTGCGCTCGAGCCGCTCGAGATAGCTCTCGGCGATCGGCTGGACATAAGCCGAGAGAACGGTCGTGTTCGTGCGCTCGTATTCGCGCCACTCGCGGGTGATCTGGTGGGAAGCGACCATCGCGACGTCCGGCCAGAGCCTGCGGGCTTCGGACAAGACCGCTTGCTCGTGCGCGGGGTTAGCGTAGGCGTGCAATAGGCAAATGGCGATGGCGCGCACGCCTTCCGAGCGAAACGAATCGAGAATGGCCGGCAGACCCGAGAGGTCTAGCGACGCTGTTTCTTTGCCGCGATAGTCAATGCGCCCCGGAACCTCGCGGCGCAAGGCCCGTGGCACGAACGGCTTCGGCTTCTCGTACATCAGGTTGAAGAAATCGGGCCGGTTGCCGCGCGCGATTTCGAGCACGTCGCGAAAGCCTTCGGTGGTGATGAGCGCGGTCTTCACCCCCTTGCGTTCAGTGAGCGCATTGATGACGACGGTCGTGCCGTGAGCGAAAAAGGCGACGGACGCAACGTCGACCTTGCCCTTGGCGAGAACGTTCAAGACGCCCTCATCGAAATTCGGCGGCGTGGTGTCGACCTTGGCTGTGCGGATCGACTGCCGGCCCGCATCGTCCGTTTCGAAGAAGACGAGATCCGTGAAGGTGCCGCCGACGTCGGTCGCGACGCGAATGGCGCTCATGATTTTCGGTCCTCTTTCGGGGCCTCGGCGCCCTCACCCGCGAGACGCGCGGCGAGCAAGGCGATGGTGACAAAGGGCGAGAGCCGCTCGAACCTCTCGACGCGTTCAGGGGTGTAATGGCCCGGCGCGTCAAGGGCGTTCGCTGCGCCGACGACCTCGCCGGAAAAGACCACGGGAAGATTCACGACTGAGCCGCAGCCGAGCGAGCGAATAAGCTCATGGTCGGGAAAGACTTCAGCGATGGCCTCGATGGTGTTGGCGACAAAGGTTCTGCGCTCGTCGATCCCGGTGCGCGACCACACGCCCGGCGACAGGGGTTTTGAGCCTGAAACCGGATATTCCCGCGGATGGCTCGAATGGACGCGACGTGAAAGGCCGGTTCGTGCGTCGAACGTCATCAGCGTGAAGAGCTTGGCGCCGACCTCTTCGCGGATAATGGTCTCAAGAGCGCGAAAGACCGGCGCCGGCTGGCCCGGCGCCGCAAGGGCCGCGAGAAAAGTGCGCCACCGCTCATTCATCGTTCCAACCTTCGATGCGAGCGAAGCGCGGCGCATGGGCCGCAACGGCGCCGAAAACGCCTTCGCCGATCGCCGCCGCGGCAAGCCGCTTTTGAGCTTCCAGTCTCGCCTTGAAACCGCGGCCATGCAAGGCGGCTACGCCGCGGAATCGCGGCGTCTCGCGTGGTCTATTGGGCTTGCGGTCGAACGGCGCTTGCGCTCAGGCGCCGGCGTCCTCGCCGTCGGGTTCGGCGGAAGTCCGGAACCGATCGCGAAACCTCGCTTCCTCCTCGGTGACGACGGGGATCGAGCCGAGCAGACGGCGGGTATAGGCGGTGCGCGGCGAATCGAAAATCTCGCGAGTGGCCCCTGTTTCAACCAATTCGCCCTTCTCGAGCACGCTCACGCGCTCGGCGATACCGTGCACCACTGCGAGATCGTGGGTGATGAAGAGATACGCCAGGCCGCGCTCGCGCCGGATCAGCGCGAGAAGCTGAAGCACGCGCGCCTGCACAAGGACGTCGAGGGACGAGGTCGGCTCGTCGAGAACCAATAGCTCCGGTTCGCAGGCGAGCGCCCGAGCGATGGCGACGCGCTGGCCCTCGCCGCCCGAAAGCGCTCGCGGCGTGCGGTTCGCATAGTCAGGGGGAAGGCCCACTTCTCTCAGGAGCTCCGCCACACGTTCGTTGCGAAGCGATCGCTTGCCGAGGCCGTGGACGTCGAGCGGCAACCGAACCGACTGGCCTATCGTGCGGCGCGAATTGAGGGCCGAGCGCGGGTTTTGCTGAATAAGCTGGATCGCCCGTTTGAGCGCAAGAGGCCGTCGCCGCCCGCTCACGATAACGCCCTTGAAGCGGATGAGCCCCGCGGTCGGTTCGATCAGTCCGAGGATCAGCCCCGCGAGGGTCGACTTTCCGGATCCCGATTCGCCGATGATCGCGTGGCACTCGCCGGGCTTTACGTCGATCGAGACGTCGCTCAGGGCGCGGACATCCTGTCCGGCGGCCGACCGGAACCTCTTGCTCACCCCTTCGACCGTGAGAAGAGGATCGGTCATGCGGCGACGAAGTTCGGCTCGAAGCAGCCTGGATGCTCGATCAGAGGATCGGCGAAGTCCGGTCTCGCCTCGGGCGCGTCCGGCACGGTCGCCTGGTCGAGCCGCGGCATCGCGGCCAGCAGGGCTTGCGTGTACGGATGCCGGGCGTCGGCGAAAAGTTGAGCGACCGTGGCGTGCTCGACGATCCGTCCCCTATAGATCACGTAGACTCGGTCCGCGAATTCGCGCACCACGCCCAGATTGTGGGAGATGAACAGGACGGAAGTCCCATGCCGTCCGATCAGATCATTCATCAGGCGAAGCGTCTGCGCCTGGACGGTGACGTCGAGGCTGCTTCCGGGTTCATCCGCGACGAGGAGGTCCGGATCGTTGGCGAGCGCAAGCGAAATCATCACCCGCTGGCTCATGCCGCCCGAGAGCTGAAAAACATAGGAAGACAGCACTCGGTCGGGCTCATGCAGACGAACGTCGGCCAATGCGGCGCGGGCGCGCCGATCGGCGTGGGATTTCGAGATTCCGGGGTCGCGGCGCCGCAGGACTTCGCGAAACTGGTCACGAATCGTGAAGGTCGGATTCAACGCGGAAACGGCGTCCTGGAAGATCATCGTGACGCGGTCGCCGCGCGCGGCGCGGATTAGGGATTCGTCGCCGACGATCTCGCGGCCTCTGAGCCGCACCGACCCTGCGATCCGCGCGCCTTGATCCTGCAACAGCCCGAGGACGAGCCGCGCGATGGTCGACTTGCCTGAACCGGACTCGCCAACGAGCGCGACCTTTTCGCCCCGGCGCACATGAAGCGAAACCCCGCGCAAGGCCTCAATCGGTCCGCGAGGGCCGGGAAAGGCGACGCGAAGATCGCGCGCCGCGAGGACAATGTCGCGGCCTCCGCCCTCGGGGAGGACGTCAGTCACGGACATCGGCGGCCTCGCGCAATCCGTCGCCAAGCAGATTGAAGCCCATGACGACGATCAGAATCGCGAGCGCCGGGAAGACGGTCAGCCACCATGCGTCGGGCATGTATCTTGCGCCGTCGGCGACCATCGAACCGAGGTCGGGGGTCGGCGCCTGCGCGCCGAGCCCCAGAAACGACATCGAGGATGCGATGAGGATCACAAAGCCGACGTCGATCGTCATCTTGGTCAGGATCGCCGGCGTGCAGTTCGGCAGGATCTCCCGGAAGAGAATGTGGGGCGTGCTCGCGCCCACGGTCTCGGCCGCCAGCACATAGCCTTCCTGCTTTTCCGCGCGGGTGAGGTTATAGGCGAGCCGCGCATACCATGGCCACCACATCACGGTGATGGCCATCATGCCGTGGATCGCGCTCGGCGCCAGGAACCCGGTGATCGACATCGCGAGCACGAGCGGCGGAATGGCCAGGAACACGTCGGTGAGGCGCATCAGCGCATAGCTTGTGGCCGGCCCGAGATAGCCGCCGAGAAGGCCGACCGTAACGCCGATCGGGGTCGCAACCGCGAGCACGACAACCGCCATTTCGAGCGAGAGCCGATAGGCGAAGATCAGTCGCGTGAGCAGGTCGCGGCCGATCGTATCGGTTCCGAGGAGATATCGTGCACTGGGCGCGGCGGTCATGGCCGCAAAGTCGCCGACCGGCCCCGCATGGCTCGGATAAGGAGCGATCAGATTTGCGAACAGCGCGGCGAAAACAACGAGCGCGACGAGCGCAAGTCCCACCAGCGCCGAAGGATTGCGCCAGAACGCCCGCCACGCCGCCGAGTCGCCGGCGAGCCTCACGAACGGTCTCCGGCGAAGCGAATGCGCGGGTTGACCACGGCGACCAGCAGATCGACGACGATGTTGGCGATGAGGAATGCGGCGGCGATGATGAGCACCGTGCCCACGATGGCGTCGAGATCCTTGTGCAGGATGACCTCGACCCCGTAATGCGAAAGCCCGGGCCAGCCGAACACGCTCTCGACCAGGAAGGCGTTGCCGAGCAGCGCCGCGATGTCGAGACCGAGAATCGTGAGCACCGGCGTCAGCGCGGGCCGGAAGGCGTAGCGGCGCGCGATTTTCGACTCGGGAAAGCCATAGGCCTGCGCCATTTCGATGAACGGCTTGCCGTAGGTCTCGACCATGCTTGCGCGCGTCAAGCGGCTCGCCTGGCCGATTCCGGCCATCGCCAGCGCGAGAGCCGGCAGCGCGAGATGATGGAGCGCGTCGAAGAACACCCTGCCGTCTCCCGCGAGGACGGAGTCGACGAGCAGAAAACCGGTCACTGTCGGCGGCGGCGCCAGCGCGGCGGTCAGCCGGCCCTCGATCGGGAAGAGACGCCAGAGATAGGCGAAGATCAATTGCAGGATGACGCCCCAGACGAAGGCCGGGGTCGAGACTGCCATTATCGAGCCGGTGCGGCCAAGATGATCGCCCCAGCCTCCACGGTAGCGCGCGGACAACACGCCGATGGGAAGGCCGATCAGCGTCATCAGAATGCCGGCTGTGAATATGAGCTCGAGCGTGGCCGGCAAATATTGGGCCACATCCACCCGCACCGGGCGGTTGCTGTAAAGGGAAGTGCCGAGGTTCCCGCGTAAAAGCTCACGCATGTATTCCCAGTATTGGATCGGAATCGGTTGATCGAGGCGGCGCTCGTGCCGCAGAGCCTGGACCTGCGCCTCGGTTGCGTTCGGGCCGAGGGCGATGCGCGCGGGATCGCCGGGAATGACGCGCGCGATGGCGAACATGAGCATCGAGACGCCGACGAGCACGACGAGGGAGGCGACGAGACGATGGATCAGAGCGCGCAGCAGCGGCGGCATCGGCCTCTCGCCGTCTTTGCTATTCCTTGATGAGAGCTGGTCCGCGAAGGCGGCGCATCGGCGCTTTGCCTACTTGACCATCTCGACCAATCGGAACTGAAGGCCGTACTCCTCGGCTGAGAAGCGCTTGGAATCGTCTTCGAACGGCGGCAGCTTGAAAGTATTGCGCCCGACAAACACGCCGCTGACCTCGCCGGCGAAGATTGCGGGAGCGACCGCGTCGAGACGAGCCTCCAGCTGCTGATAGATCGCCCTTCGCTTGGCGATGTCGTTTTCGCTTCGTCCCGCGACCAGGAGCCTGTCAACCTCTGGATCGTTCAGATGGGAGGCCGATTCCCAGGTCGGCGGGGACTTCGAATAATACATGTTGTAGAGGATCGAGTCGGGGTCGGGAGTCGGCGCGTCGATATAGACCTCGGAGATCCACGGCGTGCTCTCCGGCTTCGTGACCTGCTGGGTGTAGAGCGTCCAGGGCGTGCCCTTGATCGTCGTCTGAAAGCCGAGCCGGTCGAAATCGGCCTTCATCAACAGCGCGACCCTCTCCTCGGACGAAACTTCGGTAATCCAGGTGATGTCGAGCTTGCGCTCTTGCGGCGTCTTGTACTTGCACTTCGCGAGATAGCCCTTCGCCTTGCCCAGGTCCTGCGCGTATGCGGGCAGACTCGGGTTGTAGCCGAACTCGCTCCTGCCGATCGGCCCGTTCGCGGGCGTCTGGGCGGAAACCTTGTCGGTGATCTGCGCCAGCTTGATCGAGGTCGCGTAGTCGAAGCCGTAGGTGAGCGCCAGGCGGCAGTTCACGTCGTCGAGCGGCGGTTTCTGCGTGTTGAGATGCAGGAAGAGGATGTTCGAGCCCCGGTCGCTCAAGAGATGCGTGTCGCTGCGATGCGCGAGCGCCCGCATCACCTCCGGCGGCAGCCACTGCGACGTCATGTCCTGCTGGCCGCTGGCCACGAGCTCGCGAACCGTGGCGGGCTGCAGTCCGTAGCGGATGCGCACCTTGTCGGGCGCGCTTGCAGGAACACCAAGGAAATATCCGTTGAATTTCGCGAGATCGGTTTCGCTCTCCGGCACGTGGCTGATCAGCCTATAGGCGCCCGAACCCGCATCGTGGCTCGAGAGATAGGCCTCGCCGTAATCGCCCATCTCGCCGTACTTGCCAGCCGCCTTGTTGGCGATGACCGTCTTCGAATCGAGTATCGGCAAGCGCGTGAGCGCTCCGAGGAACGGCGCATAGGAGGCTGAGAGCGTGAACTTGACCGTATGCGGATCGACCGCCATGACGCTCGCGACGCGACCCGCGTAGAGAGGAGAGTTTCCCTTGCCGAGCGCCATCAGGCGCTTGAACGAAAACACCACGTCGTCTGCGGTAAGAGAATTGCCGGAATGGAATTTGACGTCCGGACGGAGCGTGAAGACGTAATCGTCGCCGTCGACCTTCCACGACGCAGCGACATGCGGCGCGACCGGTTGCCCGTTCTGGCCGGGCGCGAGCAGGGCGTCATAGAGGTTGAACGCGAGAACCGAGCCGATGTAGTCGATCCCTTTATCGGGATCGGCTTCTCCAGGCGCCGAGGCGTCCAGGCTGAAGAGCGTTTGAGCGAGGGACGGCGCGGCCACGAAGACCGACGCAACCAACGCGCCGGCGAGAGCCAGATGTGACGACCTCATTTGAAGCTCCCGAAAAGCCCACGTGGAGGACGAGCGGTCGCAAGCGGCATGCAGTCCTGATCACGCAATTTGCGCACCGCCCGCTCAGCTATCCACAGTCCAACGGCCGCCGCAAGCCATATGCGGCGCCATGCTATCCTCCCGGCGGACTGGCGGGCCGAAGCAAGGCTAGCCGGTCGCGGGCGGCGCCGTTAGCATGCGTTTTCACCGTCCGGGCGAGGGCCCCTGTATGTATAAGTTTCTCCAGGTTTTTGGGCGCGCGTTGCCGACCAAGGAGGCGATTGAGCTCATCAGCAAGGGAAAGCGATCATGAGCGGCTCGCCGCGGTCCGGCCCATCGACCCGCCGCAGGTTCACGACGCGGCCGGAGCTCATCGGCGCCTTCGGCGCGGTGAGTTCGACCCATTGGCTCGCTTCCGCCGTCGGCATGTCCATCCTCGAGCAAGGCGGCAACGCCTTCGACGCGGCTGTCGCGACCGGTTTTGCCCTGCAAATCGTCGAGCCGCATCTTTCCGGCCCGGCCGGCGACATGCCGGCGCTCTTCTATTCCACACGCGACCGCGCGGTTCGCGTCCTTTGCGCGCAGGGAACCGCGCCGGCGGGCGCGACGATCGCCAAGTTCCAAGACCTCGGGCTCGGGATGATCCCAGGCACGGGGTTTCTGGCGGCTGCAGTGCCCGGCGCGTTCGACGGTTGGATGCTGCTATTGCGCGATTTCGGGACGATGACTGTCGAGGAGGTCCTGGCGCCGGCGATCGGCTACGCCGAGAGAGGCTTTCCGATCCTGCCGCGGCTGACGATGGCGCTGATCCCGCTCATCGATTTTTTCAAGGCCGAATGGCCGAGTTCGGCTGCGGTGTGGCTGCCCGGCGGCAAGCCGCCGACGCCAGGCGCGCTGTTCGCCACCCCCTCTGTCGCTGAGACATACAAGCGAATCCTCGGCGAAGCGAAGGCGGCCGGAGGCGATCGCGAGCGGCAGATAGAAGCCGCGCGCAACGCCTTCTATCGCGGCTTCGTCGCCGAGGCGATTGAGCGTTTCGCGACCGGAACGCCGCAGATGGATGGAAGCGGCCGGCGCAACCTCGCGCTTCTGACCGCGCACGACATGGCGAAGTGGAGCGCTTCGGTCGAACCGCCGGTGAGCTACGATTATGGCCGCTACCGCGTTCACAAGACCGGCCCGTGGGGCCAGGGGCCGGTGCTGCTCCAGCAGCTCGCTCTCCTGAAAGGATTCGATCTCGACGCACTCGCTTCCGATAGCGCCGACTTCGTGCATGTGGTGACCGAGTGCTCCAAACTCGCCTTCGCCGATCGCGAGGCGTTCTACGGCGATCCGGCGTTCTCCGATATCCCTCTGACGACGCTGTTGAGCGATGCATACAACGACGAGCGCCGGCGGCTCATCTCGAAGCAAGCCTCGATGGAATTGCGTCCGGGGCTATCGGAGATATCGAAGCCGCGCCTCGAAACGATGCTCGCGCTCGCGCGCGCGTGTCCGCCTCAGGTTGGACCGGGAGGCGGAGAGCCGACGTTCGCGGAACTGCCGGATCATCGCGGCGACACGGTTCACCTCGACATCGTCGATCGCTGGGGCAACATGATCGCCGCGACGCCGAGCGGCGGATGGTTCCAAAGCTCGCCCGTCATCCCGGAGCTGGGTTTTCCGCTCGGAACGCGGGCGCAGATGTTCTGGCTCGCCGAGGGTCTGCCCTCGAGCCTCATTCCAGGCGCGCGGCCGCGCACCACCCTCTCGCCGACCCTGGTCGAGCGCGACGGCGAACCTCATCTGGTCTGCGGCTCGCCCGGGGGCGATCAACAGGATCAGTGGACGCTGCTTCTCCTGTTGCGCCATTTTCATCATCGATTGAATCTGCAAGAGGCGATCGATTCGCCCATGTTCAACAGCGCGCACTTTCCCGCTTCCTTCACGCCGCGGGCCGCCAAACCCGGCGTTCTGTCGATCGAAGACCGGTTTGAGCCCGAAACGCTCGACGAGCTGGCGCGGCGCGGTCACCGGCTCAATGTTGCTGATGGATGGTCGCTCGGCCGGCTGTGCGCCGCTTCGTCCGCAGGCGGCGTGATCAAGGCCGCGGCGACGCCGCGGCATATGGAAGCCTACGCGATCTGCAGATAGTGGAGACGCCCCGCGGCCTTGCTCGGCGCTGACGTGTTTGACTTGGAGGAGAGCCCTGCCGCCCAAACGAAGTTCGAGCGCAACTCGCTCAGTATCGTCCGCGAGAGCCAAGGCCCGGCGGCCCAAACGCGATCTTGGTCCGCCAAGGGATTTTCGCGGTTATGGCGCCGAACCTCCCGACGCGCGCTGGCCTGGCGGCGCGCGCATCGCCGTCAACATCAATCTCAACGTCGAGGCCGGAGGCGAGCATTCCATTCTCGAAGGCGATCCGCATTCGGAGGGCGTGCTGACCGACATCGGATTTCCCGCCTACAAGGGCAAACGCAGCCCTATGGTCGAATCCGTGTTCGAATATGGACCGCGCGTCGGCTGTTGGCGGCTCTTGCGCATATTCAGGCGGTTCGACGTGAAGATCAGCATGCTCGGCGTCGTGCGTGGAATGATGATGTATCCCGAATTGACGCGCGCCTTTGCCGAAGACGGACATGAGGTCGTCAGCCATGGCTGGCGCTGGCTCGACTATTGCCAAGTGGGCGAGGACGAGGAGCGCGAGCACATCAGGCTCGCCGTCAGGGGCATCGAGAAGCTGACCGGCGCGGCGCCGGCCGGCTGGTTCAGCGGTCGCCCAAGCGTCAACACGCGCCGGCTCATCGTCGAGCACGGGGGCTTCCTGTACGACCGCGACTATCTGGGCGACGAGCTGCCTTTCTGGGTGAAATTCGGCGCTCGCGCTTGCCAGCACTTGGTGGTCCCCTATTCTTACGAAACCAATGACAATCGATTCGATCGCAATACCGGATTCAGCAGCGCCGACGAATTTGCGCGCTACATGATCGACTGTTTCGACCTGCTCTACGAAGAGGGCGCCGAGCGGCCGAAGATCATGAGTCTTGCGCTCCACGATCGCCTAATCGGCCGGCCAGGGCCGTCGGACTCATCAAGTTCCTCGACTACGCCCGCCGACGCGACCGCGTATGGTTTTGCACCGGCCGCGACATCGCCGAACATTGGCGCCGCGAGCATCCGCCGCGCGACGAGTGACCGGCGAGGTTCGGGTCGAATTCACCCTTTCGCGATACCCGATCCGGGCCCAAAGGGTTAGATTTGGATCTTGGCTGCACGTCGAGAAGGAAGACCCGTGAAGTCGTATCGCAAGGAGCTTTGGTTCGAGACGCCGGGGCGCCGGGCGTTTATCAACATCACCCCGCAGGTCGAGGCCGCGCTCGAGGAGAGCGGCGTTCGAGAAGGGCTCGCGCTCGTCAACGCCATGCACATCACCGCGTCGGTGTTCATCAACGACGACGAGAAGGGGTTGCACGCGGATTACGAGCACTGGCTCGAAGGGCTCGCGCCGCATGAACCCGTGTCGGGCTACCGCCACAATCGAACCGGCGAGGACAACGCCGACGCCCATATGAAACGCCACATCATGGGCCGGGAGGTCGTGGTCGCCATCACGGCGGGCAAGCTCGACTTCGGTCCCTGGGAGCAGATTTTCTACGGCGAGTTCGACGGCGGCCGCCGCAAGCGCGTATTGATCAAGATCATCGGCGAATAGGAGAGAAGGGAACCGTCCGGACCGAAACCTCACGGGCCATCTTGAAGGGCGGCGAGCTCATGAAGAACAATCTGGGCCGAATGGCTCGCGGCTCGGCGCCATTGCCGGCCGAGGCGGACCTGCAGGCGCGCCATCGACGTGAAGTCCGCCGCCCTCGTCCCCTCCGTCAATGCTGCTTGCGCGCGGTTCGTTTACGTGGTCGACTGCGTTTTGATCCTGTCCGAGCAGCCGCCTTGAGGCCCGCCAAGCTCGGAAGGGAGGAACTCCTAAGAGAGGCCGATTGAGGCGAGGTTTTTCATGCTTCGGGCGTTCACTTTGGGGCTTGGTCTCATTCCTCTGGCGGCGGTCCACGCTTTCGCCGCGGGGCACACGGTGACCATCAACACGACGCAAATCTTCGGCACGATCGATCCGGCGAAGATCTCCGACTACACCGACTACATGGCCTCGGCCAATCTCTACGACGGGCTCGCCAACGTCGATCCCAAGGGCGCTCTCGTCCCCGAGCTCGCCGACAAATGGGAGGTGTCGCCCGACGCGGCCAGCGTCACTTTCCACATCCGTCCGGACGCCAAGTTTCAGGACGGCTCACCCGTCCAGGCGGAGGACGTCGTCTATTCGGTCGACCGGCTGCTCAAGATCAATCAAGGCCCGGCCAATCTGTTCGCCGGAGTGCTGAAGCCCGGCAGCGTCGTCGCGGTCGACCCGAAGACCGTCAGGTTCAACCTGCTCAAGACCTTTTCGCCGTTCCTCGCGACCGTGCCGGCGATCCGCATCGTCAATTCGAAGCTGGTCAAGGCGAACGCCGGCAATGACGATGGGCAGACCTATCTCGCCACCCACGTCGCGGGCGCCGGCCCCTACACCTTGAAGAGCTGGCAACGCGGCACCGGCATGACGATCGAGCGCGACCCCAACTACTATCGCGGCTGGGGGCCCGGCCCGATCGACGAGGTGCGCTTCGTCGTCACCAACGACGAGGCGACCGTGCGGTCGATGGCCGCGTCGGGCGAATTGACGATGTCGAGCCAGTACCAGTCGCCCGACACCTATGACGCGCTCGCCAAGATGCCGCGCTTCAGAATCGTCAAGGGCGAAACCGCGATCGCCTTCTATCTCAAGCTCAATTCGAAGATCGCGCCGACCGACGACCTTCACATCCGCAAGGCGATCGCGCTCGCGACCGATTACGATACGATCAAGAGCACGATCCTGCCGGGCGGCGACCTCACCGGACCGTTGCCCAAGACCTTCGCCGCGGATTACCTGGATAGCCCGCAACCCAAGTTCGACCTCGAAGCGGCCAAGGCCGAGATCGCCAAGAGCCGTTACGCCGGCAAGACCGATATTCCGCTCAGCCTCGACTATGTCTCGGCGACCAAGTTCGAGGAGGAGATCGCGCTCCTGATGCAATCCAATCTGCAGCGGATCGGCTTCAAGGTGACGCTCTCCGCCGAGCCGTGGAACCGCATCACCGAGATCGCTTCCAAGATCGAGACGACGCCGAACGTCACCGAAGTCTTCTTCGGTCCGACCTACCCCTCGCCGGACTCGATGTTCTACACCCAATATCATTCGAAGGCGGCGGGCACCTGGGCGTCGATGGAATGGGTGAAGGATCCGGAAGTCGACAAGATGATCGACGATGCGCGCGCGACCGGCGATGCAGCCAAGCAGGCCAAGATCTATAAGGCGCTGCAGCAGAAGCTGATCGACGATCAGTCCGACGTCTTCCTCGAAACGCAGATCGTGCAGCATGCGATGGACAAGTGCCTCACCGGCTATGTGCCGGTGCCCATGCAGTCCTTCGACTACGCCTTTCACAAATACAAGTGGACCTGTAACTGAGGGGTCGTCAGCCTCGCCCCGGGATCGGCGGGCTATCGCCTCTCTAAGCCGCGCGTGGGGCGCGGCGCCGGAACCTCAAGAGAAATCCGGTTGGAGTTTCTTTACTTCCTGATCCGGCGGCTGATGTGGTCGCTGCTCGTTCTCTTCGGCCTCTCGATCGTGATTTTCATGATCGCGCGCGTGATGCCGGGCGATCCGGCGCGGCTTGCGCTCGGGCCCCGCGCAAGCCAGGAGCAGGTCGACGACCTCAAGGCCAAGATGGGCCTCGACCGGCCGCTCGCCGAACAATATCGGCACTTCATCATCGGCCTTGCTCACGGCGACCTCGGCTTGTCGTTTCTCACCAAGCGCCCGGTCAACGACGACATCGCCGAGACTTTCGCTGCGACCTTCGAGCTGGTCCTCGCCACCATCGTCATCGCTTTCGCCTTCGGCGTGCCGCTCGGCGTAGTGGCGGCGGCGAACAAGGACGGCTGGATCGACAATCTCGTCCGCTTCGGCGCGATCCTCGGCGCCGTGACCCCGAGCTTCCTGCTCGCGCTGCTCCTCCAGGTGCTGGCGGGCTATGAGCTGCATGTCCTGCCCACGACCGGCAGGCTTTCGCCGGATTCGCCTGTCCATGCCAACATCACCGGCCTCTTGACCATCGACACGCTCCTCAAGGGCGATCTCGCCGGTTTCGGCGACGCGCTGAGGCACCTTCTTCTGCCCGCTCTCGCGCTCTCCGCCGCGACCCTTGGTCAGATCGCCCGCATCACCCGCAGCTCGATGATCGACGTCGCCAAGCAGGACTACATCGAGGCCGGCCGCGCGTTCGGGATTCCGGACCGGGTGCGCGTTTTCAAATACATGCTGCGCCCAGCCTTCGTGCCGCCGCTCACCATCCTCGGCCTCGAATTCGCTTCCCTCCTCGGCAACGCCTTCGTCGTCGAGCTCGTTTTCGCCTGGCCGGGCATGGCGAGCTACGGCGTGCGCAGCATCCTGCAGAAGGACCTCAACGCCGTCATGGGCGTGGTGATGATTTCCGGGCTCTTCTTCGTCATCGTCAATCTCACCATCGACATCCTGGTCGGCTTCGTCGATCCCCGCGTGCGGATCAGGGGAAGCCAGTGAGCGAATTGACCGCGGAAGCGCCGGCGCCCGTCTCGACCGCCTATCAGAACTGGTATCGCTTCAGCCGCAACCCGACCGCGGTGATCGGCGCGGCGATCGTCGTCCTCGTCGTGCTGGCGGCGATCTTCGCTCCCTGGATCACGCCTCACCCCGATCATGTCGGGGCGATCGTCAATTTCCGCGCCCGGCATCTGCCGCCCTCGGCGCAATATTGGTTCGGCACCGACAATGTCGGGCGCGACATCTTCACCCGCGTCATCTTCGGCTACCGGGTGTCGCTGCTTCTGGCCGCGGTCGTGCTCGCCATCGCCGTGCCGCTCGGCGTGTCGCTCGGGCTCGTCGCAGGCTATTTCGGCGGCTGGGCGGAAATCGTCATCATGCGCCTCACCGATATGGCGCTCGCGATTCCCCCGCTCGTGATGGCGCTCGCGGTGACAGCCGTGCTCACGCCCAATCTCATCCACGCGATGTTCGCCATCGCGGCGCTCTGGTGGACCTGGCACACGCGGCTCATCTTCTCGATCACCCGCACCCTGCGCGGCCAGGAGTTCATCGAGGCTGCGCAGATTCTCGGCGCAAGCCGCTTCCACATCCTCTTTCGCGAGCTCCTGCCGAACTGCGCTTCCGCGATCCTGGTCAAGACCTCGCTCGACTTCGGCTTCGTGATCCTGATCGGCGCCGCCTTGTCCTTTCTCGGCCTCGGCGTGCAGCCGCCGACGCCCGATCTCGGCACGATGGTCGCGACCGGCGCGGATTTCCTGCCCGACCGGTGGTGGGAATCGCTCCTGCCCGGGGCGGCGATCCTGTTCGTGGCGCTCGGCTTCAATCTGCTCGGCGACGGCTTGCGCGACCTCTATGACGTCGAGAGCGTGCGGTGAGCTCCGAATCGCTTCTTTCGGTGCGTTCGCTGCGCGTCGATTTTTCGACCTACGGGCGGCTATCGCATGTCCTGTCCGATGTGTCGCTCGAAGTGCCGGCGCGCCGGCATGTCGCGCTGGTCGGCGAATCGGGCTGCGGCAAGAGCGTCACCATGAAGGCGATCATGGGACTGCTCGCCGAGCCGCCGGCCCGGATCGTCGATGGCGAAATCCGCTTCGACGGGCGCGACCTTCTGCGGCTGAAGGCCCGCGAGCGCGAAGCCTTGCGCGGCACGGCGATGTCGATGGTCTTTCAAGACCCGATGTCCTCGCTCAATCCCGTCTTCACCATCGGCGACCAGATGGAGACGATCCTCAAATACGCCGACCGGCGACTCGGCCGCGCGCGCGATCGCAAGGGCCGGAGGGACCGGGTGCGAGAGGTCCTGGCGCAGGTCCGTATGCCCGACCCGGATCGGATCGCGAAATCCTACCCGATCATGCTGTCCGGCGGCATGCGCCAGCGTGTGCTGATCGCCATGGCGCTTCTGTCGGAGCCGCGCCTGCTGATCGCCGACGAGCCCGGAACCGCGCTCGACGTGACCACGCAAGCGCAGATTCTCAAGCTGCTCCATGATCTCGTCGCGGAACGTCACCTCGCGCTCCTCATGATTACCCACAATCTGGGGGTCGTGCGCGAGTCGGCCGATTTCGTCTATGTGATGTATGCGGGCGCGGTCGTCGAGCGTGGTCCGGCGGCCGAAATCTTCGCCCGCGCGCGCCACCCTTATACGCGCGCGCTGATCGACTGCGTGCCGAAGCTCTCCGGCGACACGACCTTCAAAGGGATCGATGGATCATTGCCCGATTACGCCGCTCCACCGCCGGGTTGCCGTTTCGCGCCGCGTTGCCCGATCGCGATCGCCGTCTGCAATCGCGCGCCCGGCGAGAGCCGGGTCGGACCCGACCACGGCGCCGCCTGCTGGCGGGCCGAGGAGACCCGAGCTTGACCGAGCCGCTCCTCGAAGTCGCCGCGCTCAAGAAGACGTTTCCGCTGCGGGGAGGTCTGTTCGGGACGGTCAGGGGCCAGGTGACGGCGGTCGAGGACGTGAGCTTCGCCGTCGCCCGGGGCGAGGCCTTCGGTCTTGCCGGCGAGAGCGGCTCGGGAAAGTCGACCATCGCCCGGATGGTCGTGGGGCTCACGGCTCCGAGCGGCGGGGCGATCCGGTTCGAGGGGCGCGACCTCGCGCCGAGCGGCAGCTCGCAAGAGCGCAGAGCCATCCAGATGGTGTTTCAGAATCCGGGTTCGTCGCTCAACCCGCGGCGCTCGATCGGGCAATCGATCGCCGTGCCGCTCGAGGCCAGGGGCCTCACGCGCGCCGAGGTCGAGCGGCGCGTCGCGCGCCTCCTCGACCTCGTCCAATTGCCGGCCTCCTTCCGCGTCCGCTACCCCCACGAGCTCTCCGGCGGGCAGAAGCAGCGGGTGGCGATCGCGCGCGCGCTCGCCGCGGAGCCGAAGCTCCTCGTGCTCGACGAGCCGACTTCCGCGCTCGACGTCTCGGTCCAGGCGAAGATCATCGAGCTTTTGATCGACCTCGGCCGCTCGCTCGGCCTCGCCTACATCTTCATCTCGCACGATCTCAGTCTCATGCGCAATTTCGTCGCCCGTGTCGGCGTTCTCTATCTTGGGCGGCTGATCGAAGCGGGCGCCGTCCGGCGGCTGTTCGAGGCGTCGGCGCATCCTTACACGCGCTCGCTCCTCGCCTCCGTCCCGGTGATTTCGGAGGCCGAAGCGGCGGTCCGGCCGCGCGAGCCGATCCTCGAGGGCGAGATTCCAAGTCCCGCGAATCTGCCGCGAGGTTGCGCGTTCCACACGCGCTGTCCCCATGCGTTTGCGCCGTGCGCGGAGCAGTTCCCGGAAGCCCGGCAGCTTGACGTCGACCATTTCGCCCGTTGTCATCTCCTGACACGGGCCGACAAGCCGGCGCGCGGGGCGCATGAACAGTTCGAACAGGGAAGCGCGCGATGATCAGGATCGGCATCGACGTCGGCGGCACCAACACCGACGCCGTCGTGATGGACGGAAGCAAGGTGCTCGCCGGAGTCAAGTCCCCGACGACGCCGGATGTCATGTCGGGCGTGGTCAATGCGCTCAAGTCGGCGCTCAGCGCATCCGGACTGTCTCCCGGCGCCATCGACGTCGTGATGATCGGCACCACCCATTTCACCAACGCCGTGGTGCAGCGCCGCGACCTTGCGCCGACCGCAGCCGTGCGCCTCGGCCTGCCCGCGACCGCTTCCCTGCCGCCGATGGTCGACTGGCCGGAGGATTTGCGAAGGGCCATCGGCAATCACGCCTATCTCGCCCATGGCGGGCACGAGTTCGACGGGCGCGAAATCTCGGCCCTCGATGAGGCCGAGCTCCTCAAGATCGCCGACGACATCAAGCGGAAAGGCGTGCGCTCGGTCGCCATCGCCTCGGTGTTCAGCCCGGTCAACGCCGATTGCGAGACGAGGGCCGGCGAGATCATCGCCAAGGCCCTGCCGGGCGTGCATGTGACGCTGTCGAGCGACATCGGCCGCATCGGGCTCCTCGAGCGGGAGAACGCGGCGATCATGAACGCCTGCCTGCGCGATCTCGCCAAGCTGGTCGTCGACGCGTTCCGCGGCGCGCTCGACGCCTGCGGCGTCAAGGCGCGCTTCTACCTGACGCAGAACGACGGCACGCTGATGGACGCTGCTTACGCCGAACGCTATCCGGTGCTCACCTTCGCCAGCGGCCCCACCAACTCGATCCGCGGCGCGGCCTTCCTCTCCGGCGTCGCCGAGGCGATCGTCGTCGACATCGGCGGCACGACATCCGACGTCGGCGCGCTGCATAAGGGTTTCCCGCGCCCGGCGACGGTCGCGGTCGAGGTCGGCGGGGTGCGCACCAACTTCCGCATGCCCGATGTCTTCTCCTTCGGCCTCGGCGGCGGGTCGCTGGTGGTCGACGGTCCGCGCGGCGTCGCGGTCGGCCCGAGGTCGGTCGGCTATAAGCTCACAACCGAGGCGCTCGTGTTCGGCGGATCGACCCTGACCGCGACCGACATCGTGGTCGCGGCGAAACGCGCGTTTCTCGGCGATCACGCGAAGGTCGCACATCTCGACGCCGGCCTCGTCGCCCGCGCCGAAGCGCGGATCGCCGACATGCTGGAAGCCGCGGTCGAGCGGTCCCGCCTCTCCCCCGAACCGTTGCCGGTGATCGTGGTCGGCGGCGGCTCGATTCTGGTCAAGGGCAGGATCGCCGGGCTCGAAGTGATCAAGCCGCACCATTTCGCGGTCGCGAACGCGGTCGGCGCGGCGATCGCGCAGGTCTCGGGCGAGACCGACCGCGTCTATTCGCTGGCCTCGATGAGCCGGGCCGAGGCGATCCGCGACGCCGAGGAGAAGGCCAGGGCGATCGCGGTTTCGGCCGGCGCGCGCGAGAAATCGCTCGAAGTCGTCGACGTGGAGGATGTTCCGCTCGCCTACCTGCCCGGCAACGCCACGCGGGTGCATGTCAAGGTCGTCGGAGACCTGAATGTCGCGTGATGGATATAAGCTCGCGGAGGCGGACCTCTTGCCGCTCTCGCTCGGCGCGGCGCTGCTCGGCACGGGCGGAGGCGGCAATCCCTATATCGGCATGCTCCGCGCGCGCGAACTCATGCGCCGCGGCGCGAGCGTCGAAGTGCTTCCGCTCGAAGCTATCGGCGACGACGAGCGCATCGGCTCGGTCGGCGGCATCGGCGCACCCGTCGTCGGCATCGAGAAGATCAAGCAGGGCCAGGAGTGCCTGCGCGCCTTGCGCGGCGTCGAGGAGGCGGCGGGCGTCAAGGTCTCGGCGCTGATCTCGGCCGAGATCGGCGGCTCGAACTCGA
>Ga0335075_10005538_pt1 | contig 19591 bp, 15 predicted proteins | sample Lox_Sample_24_FD_206723 | JGI IMG/M metagenome (GOLD analysis project Ga0335075, IMG submission 206723) | Soil microbial communities from Loxahatchee National Wildlife Refuge, Florida, United States - Lox_Sample_2.4 | ecosystem: Environmental > Terrestrial > Soil > Wetlands | place: USA...
CAAACAAGCACCGCGCTTCTTTCGCAAGGAGGATGGAGCTATAGCTCCCCAATGCTGAGTGTTCAAGCTTCGCATTTCACGGCACTGGATGACAATAACAATCCCGTAACCTGTACGGACCTCAACAATTTTGTCATGCAGGACACGGTCGGAAATCGCCATAATCTTGGTCTCACCTATTACTCGGCAAACAACGCATGCAGCTTGGCAGGCGAGGAGGGGCCGATAACAACGGCTCAAAATGGCTCAATTTTGGCAACCACCACAACCGGCTTGTGGTTCGGTGGAGTGCTGCCCGTCACGGTAACGGATGCGGATGGGATGTCCTATAACTTTCCTTACTATAGGAGTACGCCGCAGATTGGATGTGATAGCCAGTGTCCGGCTACCGCCTATCCACCATCCAGCATTATTGATCGAAACGGCAACACAATGCAAATTAGCATTAGCTCATTACCGGGAAACACGATGCTGAGTTATACCGATACTATTGGAAGAAATGTTCTGAATATACCTACATTCGGGGCGTCCCCTGACGCGGTGAATGTTTCCAGCTTTAGCTATCCATATTATGTCTCATGGACACCAGTACAGGCTGATTTCACCATAAACCTGACAAATCTCCCCAATACGTCGACCTGTACCGGCCCCGGATCTCAGCCTAGCATCAACGCCATCGCCACAATTTTTCTTCCGAACCAAGGAGGATATACATCCGCGAATCAACAGAAATATACGTTTACTTATGATCCAGTTTACGGATTAATTAGCAAGATCACCTACCCGACCGGTGGCTACATTCGTTATGTGTGGGGCGCAAACCCGCAGTCAGAAGTGGGACAATGGACGGTTGCACTTTCCAACGGCTATAGCTCCTGTGCGTATTATTACGACACGCCAGCGGTACTACACCGTTATGTGAGCTACGACGGTCAGCACGAGGTCCTCCAGCAGGATTTTTCATATTCTACGACATGGGGAGTAGCGGGATCGCCGTATTATTGGTCTCAGAAAACGACGACCGTGACAACACACGACTTGGCGCGTGATCCGAGCGGCGCAACCAGTTTCAAAACGATCTACACTTACGGACCTTCAGGAGACGACTATCAACCCAACACTGGTCTCCAGCCGGAAATTCCCGTGGAGACGAGCATACAGTATTACGACACAAACGGAGTGCTTTTAAAAGAGGTAAACGAGCAATGGTCAAATGACCGGCTGAAGACACAGCAGGTCACGACCCTACACACATCGGGAAGCAATCTGGTGTCCGAGATAGACTGGAAGTATAACTCCAATGAAATGGAAACGGAAGAGGACGACTATGACTTCGGACCTAGCGCTCATGGAGCGCTACTTCGCACAGAATCGGCGCCCAGTTATCATGCCTTCGCGACTCATATCGTGGACAAGCCCGATGATGTCCAAATTCTAAATGGACAATCTTTTCTTTCTGGCACAGGTTATACCTATGATTCGGTCGGCAATGCTCTAACAACCTCACAGTGGTTGACGGCAAATGGCGCATCGGCGCTTACCACCATGCATTCTTACGACAGCTATGGAAACAAAACCAGTGACACCGATCCAAAAAACAATGTGACTAACTACTACTACACCGACCAATTCGTCGATACCTGTTCTTACATATCGCCAGCTGACACTTATCTCACCCAGATAGTCCGGCCTACCACAAACGGCATCGGACATGTCGAAAATTTCAAGTACCACTGCGCAACGGGATATTTAGCTCAGGCCTTCGATGAAAACAACAACGAAACGATTTACACTTACAACGATCCATGGAACCGAATTACCGCAACGACCTATCCGGACGGCGGACATACTTCGGTCTCTTATAACGACACCGCACCGAACCCGAGTGTCACAACAACCCGGTTGATGAATTCGGACGGCGCTCAAATCGTCAACACCTCCACGATGGATGGCATGGGACACGTCGTCGAGACTGCGCTTAACTCCGATCCGTCGGGAGCTGACTATACGGCAACGACCTACGATGGCCTGGGGCATGTGTGGACGGTGTCAAATCCTTATCGCGGCTCATCGCCGCCCGCAGGTACTATCATTACATTTACCTACGATGCTCTGGACCGCAAGGTACTTGAGAAAGAGCAGGATGGCAGCCTTCTTCAGTGGTGTTACGACGGGATCAAGACAGTACAGGCGAACTGTTCCGCTAACCTGAGTAGCCAAACGGCGTATCCCTGGGTGGATGTTTACGACGAGAATGGCCTCCACTGGCAGCAGGTTAGCGACGGACTTGACCGCCTCACGGCAGTCGTCGAGCCCAATCCCGGCACCGGTTCCCCTCTGGAAACCGACTACAGTTACGATGCGTTGGATAACCTCCTCCGCGTGGATCAATGGGGAGGTCCTTATGGAAGCTCGGGCGATCGCGTAAGGACTTTCGCCTATGACAGCCTCTCAAGATTGGTAGGGTCGAATAACCCCGAGAACGCTTCGGCGCAATCTCCCGCCTCGCTGACATGCCCGGGGGTTAGCGGTACCTGGACGATGTGCTACGGCTATGACGCTAACGGGAATGTCCTGTCGCGGACCGACAATCGCAACATCACGACTTCGTACTCGTATGATGCTCTGAACCGGCTGACCTCTAAAACGTATACCGATGGAACGCCCACCGCTCACTTCAACTATGATGAGAGCACGGTGACCGTCGGTGTCGCGGGCTCCAACCAGCACAGCGGACCTTACACGCTTCAGAACACCATCGGAAGACTGAGCAGCGAGTACACCGGCGCGTCCGAGCCAGGAATTGCCATGAAGGCATTCAGCTATGACCCGATGGGCAGGCCTACTGCTTCTCCCGAATGCGGGGGGAATGGATGCTCCTTTATTTATGGGACGCGAGAGCCGAGCCAAATGTACGATCTGGCCGGCGACGTGATTTTGTTTGACCTCGGAACGGATCAGCAGCTCAACTACACATACGATAGCGCCGGGCGCGTCACTTCCCTTTCGACGACCGCGAACGGCAATACCACGCCGCTGATCAACGGGATCTCCTACACCCCTTGGGGCGCGGTTTCAGCCAGAAACGGGATGGAAAGCTGGACCTATGACAACAGGATGCGATTGACGAATCACACGCAGCTGGACGGGGCCAACCTTTCGGTCATAGGCTTTAGCCAAGCCTTGCAATATTATCCGAACAGCACTTTGGAGGCATCCACCGAGACGGTCCGCTCCACGAGTTGGACATGGCAATATCAATATGACAGTTTGAACCGCTTGTATACTGCCGTGGCACCCACCCTTCAGGAGGGCTGCATCGAGACCTATGACAATTGGGGAAACCGCGTGGCCCAGGCCCCTTCTGGTGGGACCGCGTACACTTGCCCCTCCTTCACTGGCGCCAGCAATACTAACAATCAGATTGTTGGGCAGAACTATGATGCAGCGGGGAACATGCTGCAGGATATCTCGGGCAATGTCTATACTTACGACGCGGAAGGGCGGATCACTTCCATCACATCAGAGGGCAATCCGACTTACTATACCTACCGTGCCGACGGTCTGCGCGCAACCAAGCAGGCGGGCGCAAGCGCGACCCAAACGTACTACACATATGGCTTTGACAATTCCCTCGCAGCCAGATACCTGATTGGGCCCGGAGCCACCGACGGCGGCGAAGTGGAAAACCAGGAGGTATGGCTCAACGGACAGCACTTGGGGACCATCCCCGGCGTCTCCTCTTCCGGCGCTTTCGCGCGTTCCGCCGTTGATCAGGTGGGTAGCGAACGGCTGAGCACAGACCCTAGCGGGAATATATACGCAGCTCGGAGAAGCTTTCCGTTTGGAGATGGGCTAACTACATTCCTGGGGCCGGGAACGACTACACTCTACTTCACCGGCAAAGAACGGGACCAGGAATCAGGCAACGACTACTTCGGAGCCAGATACTATGCATCCTCCATGGGCCGATTCCTCTCCCCGGATACTGGGGCAGATTTAGACGCGTTGCCCTATGCCACGTTTGAGGATCCGCAGACGCTGAATTTATACAGCTATGTGAGGAACAATCCTCTCTCAATCACTGATCCGGATGGACATAATGTCCGAGTTTGCGCGGACAACGGGAGTGGCGGTCAGAACTGCGTCGACATGTCGGATGATGCCTACCAAAATCTCTTAAAGCAACAGCAAGGGCAGCAAGGTATCAATCTTCCCGGCGGCTCGATGCCAAATGGAAGTATCACGTGCGGCGGACAGGTCTGCGGGTCGGCTCAGTTCTACGAGCCAGGCTTGGAAGACGAAACCGGCGGCGAATTGATGGGGCTTGCTGGAGGGAAAGCCGCTCAATTTGCAATCCCCAAAGTCGCTAGTTGGGTTGGGAGTTTGTTTGGAAAGGCCGATAGTGAAGCAGCATCCGAAGCCGCTACCGTGGTAGGCAGGAAGCGATTCCCGATAAATGTTGCGCCAGGAACGAACGAAGGTACGACCATAGGCGGACGGTTCTATTCAGGACATGCGCTCGATCAGATGCAGGGGAGAGGTTTAGTTCCTTCGGTGGTGGAGGATACAATTTCGACTGGCAGCAAGACCATGGGAAACACGCCGGGAACGACTGTATACACTACCTCTCAAGCTAAAGTGGTTCTGAATAGCCAGGGCAACGTGATAACAGCGATCCCTCAGTCTAAGTAGCCAGAGGAGAAGTGAAGATGAGTCATACGGCTTTAATCGTCGGACAGGGAGGGAAAATCTCTATAGAGGTGCTGGGGTATGAGAATCTCCATGCACAAAACCCAGATGATGCGAACTGGCTGACGACCGAGCTGTCAGTTGAGGTGGGACCTTTTGTTGGCAGGTTCAGGGCGGCTCTGACAACCTATGACTTGATGGTTCTGTATGAACGACTAGAAGGGGCGCTTAGTTCTCTGTCCGGCCAAATCTCGTTTCAGAGCACCGAAGACAATCTGAGTCTGGAAGCAAAGTTCGCTCGGGATGGAACCGTAGAGTTGGAGGGGGTTGTCCAGCCATCCAGTTCCTACAAGGCCGCTCTTCACTATCGCTTTGAAAGCGATCCGGGTCTCCTGTCCCGTGCTGTTCATGAACTCAAGTTGCTAATCGAGAAGTTCCCCGCGAAGCTGGCAGCCTCATCTATCTGAGCCGCAGGCCGTCCCTCTGGGGCGGCCTGCTAGCGTCTTCCTCTGGCCTCTGCGCCGCCCGAAAGCAAGAGCGCCATGCTGCGCATGGGGTCTACGGTGACACGTCACCCCCAAACGGGATGCTGCCGGTAAACCGGCGCGAAATCTCGGTTGGGTGACGCGAACGTAATTCGAATCAGCAGTTTGACGATTCGCGCGTTCGGCATCACGCCAATGCGTTTACGCTCGTAAACGCGCGGCATACTCCGCAGGCGCGGCGCGTAAACGTACTGATAGACAATGGCTTCCAGCTTTCCTGCGCTTGACGGCGAAAATTACAGGGTGCAAGCTGGTTTTTGAGGCGGGCTTCCCATGAGCACTCCCCGCATCCCAGCTCCGTTGCAGTCTCCAGCCTCGCCGAGTGGCGAAGCGCGTTCCGTTCTTCGTGCCAAAACCATTGCAACCAGGGTTACACCTGAAGAATTGACCGAGGTAGAAGCAGCCGCCGAAGGCGCAGGAAAGACTGTGGCTGAGTGGCTGCGCGAACTGGCTCTGAAAGCCGCGCGGGAGCGTCCGGCAGACCCTACCGAATTGGTACTGGCCGAGGTTTCGGCGCTGCGCTACATGCTGCTCAATCTCTTTCACGCGACGGCCCAGGCGAACGCCGAAGGCAAACATCTGTTACCCGATTCCGTGGTGAAAATTCGTGACCAGGCCAACGTGCGGAAGGTGGCCGACGCGCGCAAATTGCTCGCAGAATTTTTGTCCCACGAGGGACCGGATGGGGGCAAGCAGTGAGCCGCCCCATGCGTTTTCCCAATCGTTCCGGGTGGTTGTTTTGGTTCCTTTTCTGGCTCGCGGTGGGACCGCTCGTGCTCATCTTCCCGGCTTCGGCCTGGCTTGCCTGGACGCTCCAGCCGCTCCAAAAGGTCTACCTTACGACCTATGCCGCCAGCTCCGTAGGGGGTGGAATTCCGCACAGCGAGATGACTATCCGATGGGTGATGAAGACCGCTCCCAAGCGTAAGCCGGTTCCCGCCTCAGCCGAGGATGTAGTCGCAGGCCCAGACCCCAAATTGCCCGTCAGCCTCTCTTCCAAAGCTATCGCGGATGGCTGGCGTGGAGTGACTTATAGCGCCCCGGAGAAAGTACCCGCAGACAGTCTTGCCAAGGGATTGCGGGACTACGTTTATGACGGGGTGAGTGTCTGGTGGTTGTTTGGCCGTCCCATGCTCAATAGCCTCGCGGTGCTGATGCTGCTCTATGTGTTCCGGCTCCTGATGAAGCAGGGGTCTAGCCGGAGACAGCAGCAGGAAGAACGCCACGGACGCACGACCAAAGGCCCGGAGCTGGCCTCAGCGTTGCGGTGGGGCGGCGCAAAGACAGACGGCATACGGTTCAGTCTGCGCTTCGAAGATGCGCTTTTGCGGTGGCTCCCCTTTGGCCCGAGCTACCGGATTCCGAAGCGCCTCGAAGCGAGCCACATTCTAATGATGGGCGACACCGGCAGCGGGAAGTCGAACGCCATCCGGCAGCTACTTCGCCAAGTGCGAGAACGCGAAGAGAGCGCCATCGTCTACGACCCGGCGATGGACTTTGTGAGCGAGTTCTACTCGCCCGCGCGCGGCGATTTGATTCTCAATCCGCTGGACCAGCGTTGCCCTTATTGGGGGCTAGGCGATGAGATCGACCGCGACGAAACAGCGGCGACCATCGCCGCCGCACTTCTGCCGGAAAAAGAGTATGAGAAGGAGTTTTTTACCGACGGGCCGCGCAGGATACTGGCCCATCTGCTCAAGCGGAGGCCGCAGCCGAGAGACATTCTGAGAATGATGGCCGACCCGTCGCGGATCGAGGCGGCGGTGAAAGGAACGCCGCTGGCCGCCTTGCTCGATTCAGGAGCACCTGCACAGCGGGCGGGTGTGCTGGCGAGCTTAAACATGGTGGCCGACAGCTTGGAGCTGTTGCCGGAGTGGGAGCATACGAGGCCGACCTTTGCGACGGCAGAGTGGTACACCGCTCGTAAGCGTTGGGTGTTTCTGACTTCCACTCCTGCCTATCGCGTGAAGATTTTGCCGCTCCATTCTGTGTGGCTCGATTTATTCATCCTTCGCATGATGGGCTACTGCGAAGCCCGTTTGGTTTGTGCTGGACGAGCTGGCGAGCCTCAACAAACTGCCGCAGCTCCACACTGCCGTCACGGAAAATCGCAAGTATGGCAATCCGGTTGTGGTGGGTTTTCAGGGCCGCAGCCAGCTTGAAAAACGCTATGGCCAAGACGCCGAGGCCATGCTTTCACAACCCGCAACTAAGCTGTTTTTCAAGACTACGGAGCCGCGCGCGGCTAAGTGGATTTCCGATGCTATCGGAGAGGTCGAGGTTGAGCGTCTGAAGGAATCGCGCAGCATGAAACTGTTAGGAAGCAGGAAATCGTATGCGATGGAGATTGCGACCAAGCCGCTTGTCATGGCGTCGGAAATCTCCGGCCTCGAACCGTTGCACGGCTTCATCAAACAGGAAAACAAAGTTGTTCCGGTTCACTTTGAGTTCACAAAGAAGCACGGCAGACAACCGGAGTTTGTTGAACGCAAATTGCCGGAGATAGCCCCCAGAACGTCGCCGCCAATGCCGGTAGCTCGTACAGAGCAACCTGAGACGCCAGCAGCGGCCCAGGCCACGCTCCCACTTTTCGATGCGCCCGCTGACAAGCCCACCGACAAACCCAAAGAGGCGTTTGTGTGGGATGAGTCCAAGGGGATTGAGTGACCAGAACTCCGTTAGGAAGTTTTATGCAACTGATCTGAAACACTCCTGCCAGAGTGTGAACGCATGGCCTGCATACTGATACCAATTGACGCAGGGCGAACAAAGGGGGAAGATACAATTGGAGGTCAATATGGCCGGTGTTCCAACTTGGATTCAAATGGAAAATGATCAGAAAGCAAAGACTGCAAGCGAAGCTGAAGTCGTCGCGCGGCGGCAAGCGGACGCAGCCGACTTCATTCAGAAGCGTGGCCCCGGCTATTGGGACCAGCTTGCTATTGCACTCCAGTTCAACGCGCAGTCGTTAGAGAAGCTTGAGGGTGAGGAGCTTCACGGTAGCGTCTCGAAGTCTGTCACCGGCATGGAACACAACCTCCATGTTCGCGTCGAGCGCCGTTCCGTTAAGTACGGGCCAGAATTTGCTTGGTTGAACCTATGGTACATTCCCGGCAATGGTTTCATGCGTTGCTATTACATGGATCAAATGCAGCCCAACATTGAATTGGCAGTGAGCGGAAAACCTGAACTCGGACAGGATATTCTTGCCCTGTTTGATGGCAAGCGGCTGACGGCTGATCAGATGGGTGAAGACATTGTTCGCCAGATGGGCGAGCGAGTACGGCCAAGACGACGCCGCTAGCTGGAGTAAAGCCATGCAGCAGAACTTTATCGTGATGTTTGACGCCGGTACGCACTATCAAATCTCAATTACACCGTTCGGCCCCGCTGGTAGTGCATGTGCGGTGAAGCATTATCCAACCAAAGAACAGTTCGTTGCGGACCTACAGCAGCGGTTTCAATTCACAGACAAGGCTATAGTGCGTCTGCTTGCTGATCCTGAACGCTACGGCACGTTGGCAAACTACCCTTTGAGCGAAGACGACCAAAGGTATTTTGGCTGGATTCAATAGAGCTGCCATATGTCTTTGAGCTGTATCTGAAGCGCCCGCGATGATAGTCGTCGGCTGAGTAAGCCAGTTGGGAGCTTCGTTCAAGTCGGCTTCTGTTGAGCTGCGGATTAGAATCTCCCTATGCTGACGCTCTCCAAACCGCTGTCAGCGGGACAGGTACGGACGTACCATGAGCGGGAGTTTGCTTCGGAGCGGCAGAACTATTGGAGCCGCGACCAGCAGGGGCATAGCGAGTGGCAAGGAAAACTGGCCGAGCAGTGGGGCTTAGAGGGGCCGGTTGGCAATGAGCACTTTGCGCGTTTGACCGAAGGCCAGCACCCGGAGACGGAAGCGCAGCTGGTTCGCCATCAAGTCTCAAAGACTTATGAGGGTAGATTCGGCAAGGAGGTGGCGAGCGTGGAGCATCGCGCCGGTTGGGATGCTACGTTCTCCGCGCCGAAGTCTGTTTCACTCACCGCACTTGTCGGCGGCGATGAGCGCGTGCGAGAGGCCCATCGGGAGAGCGTGCGCGTGGCGCTCAACGAGTTGGAGACGTACACGCAGGCACGGATCGGCAACGTCCACGCACCAGAGACGACCGGCAAATTCGTTGCGGCTACCTTTGAGCACGATACCGCGCGGCCTGTGAACGGCTACGCCGCGCCGCAGCTCCACACCCATGCTGTGATCTTCAACGTCACTGAGCGCGACAACGGGCAAACACGCGCCTTGCAGCCGCAGGAGCTATTCGCATCGCAACGCTATGCCACCAGCGTTTACCGTTCTGAGTTGTCGATGCGGTTGCAGGGCTTAGGTTACGAGTTGGAGCGCGGCAAACACGGACAGCCGGAGATCAAGGGCTATACGAAGGAGTATCTGGAGGCCAGCAGCCCACGCCGGGAACAGATCAAAGACCACCTGCGAGAGATGGGGATCGACGGCGCGGGAGCCGCGCAGGTGGCCGCGCACCGGACGCGTGACAGTAAAGAGCTGGTATCGCCGGAAGAGGTATTAGCGCGGCACCGCGAACTGGCCGCGCAGTATGGACATCAGGCCGACCTGGTTGTGGCCGAGGCGCGAGCGCATGAACAGCGTCACGTCTACGAACCCGACCGCATCGCGCAGCAGGCGGTCACCTATGCTCGCGACCATCTCTTTGAGCGTTCCGCTGTGCTGGATAGGCGCGACATTCTGGAAGCCGCGCTCAACAGAGGCATGGGCGAAACGACGTATGCCCACGTCCGTCAGGAGTTCGCGCAGAGGGCCGCGCGGGGCGAGTTCCGTACCATCAATCATGCCGGAGCAGGCCAGCAGTACACAACTGCCGCGATGCTTCGTATGGAACGCGAAATCATCACACGGATGCAGGAAGGCAATCAGCGCGGGATGAGTGACCTGATGCTGGTCGATGCACGTATACGCATTGCAACGGAAGACCGTCACCCGGAGCTGAATGCTTCGCAGCGCCAGGTGGTCGATGATGTGTTTCTCTCCCGCGAAAAGATAGTGGGATTAGATGGAGTCGCGGGTGCGGGGAAGACAACGACGCTGGCCGTTATCCGTGAAGGCGCGGAGGCGCAGGGATACAAGGTCGAAGGCTTCGCGCCTACATCCCGCGCGGCGCAAAAGCTGGCCGATGCAGGCATGGAAACATCCACGCTGCAAAAGCATCTTGCGCGTGGAGAAAAGCCGGACACCGGAGAACACCGTCTGTATGTGCTCGACGAATCCTCGCTTGCGTCCACCAGACAGATGCACGAATTTGTGAATCGCCTGCATCCCAACGACCGCGTTTTATTGGTGGGCGACCGAAGGCAGCATGAGGCGGTAGAGGCGGGGCGTCCCTTCGCGCAGCTTCAAGACGCGGGCATGAAAACGGTGAAGCTCGAAGAGATCGTCCGGCAGAAAAACCCGGAACTGAAACAAGTAGTGGAACAGCTTGCGCGGGGCGAGGTGCGCGAGGCCGTGCAGGGTTTAGAGCGACAGGGCCGCGTCCATGAGGTTGCAGGCCGCGAGGAACGCATCGCCGCCATAGCGAAGGAATACGCGAAGTCGCCGGAGGGTACGCTGGTTGTCTCTCCCGACAATCGTTCCCGCGTGGAGATAAACTTGGCGATTCGTACCGAGATGCAGGAGCACGGCATCGTCAGCAAAGACGAACATCGTATCGAGGCACTTGTGCCGCGTCAGGACCTCACCGGGCCGGAGCGCACATGGGCTGCGCGGTACGAGTTCAACGATATAGTGCGCTACGCGCGCGCGTCGAAAGAAACCAGCATAGAGAGCGGCGAATACGCGCGGGTCAAGAGCGTTGACGCGGAGAAAAACCAGTTGACGGTCGTGCGGGCCGATGGCTCCGAGCTGACCTATGATCCACGTCGGCAGCAGGGCGTTTCTGTGTATCGGGAGGAGCCGCGCAGTTTCGCCGTGGGCGACCGCATCCAGTTCACGGCACCGGCCAATGACTTGAAGATTGCCAACCGCGAATTAGGGATTGTTGAAGCTATCGGCCAGGATGGGCAGATGCGCTTGAAGATGGACGGTGGCCGTAACGTACAGCTCGATCCGCGCGAGCATCCCCATCTCGATCACGGCTATGCCGTGACGAGCCATTCCAGTCAGGGACAGACTGCCGAGCGCGTATTGATTCACGTCGATACCGAACTGTCCGCGAAAGACCTGCTTAACAGCCGCATGGCTTATGTCGCCGTCTCGCGCGGCGCGAAGGACGCGCAAATTTACACCAATGACCGTGCGAAGCTGCCGGAGACGTTAGGGCATGACGTATCCCACGATAGCGCCCATGTGCTGACGACAAAAACGGAGCAATCCATCAAGTCGCCTCAGCCCGAGATTGCTCCCGGCATCGAACACGGCTTCGGCATGGGGCACAGCCTCTAAACTACCTGTCCCGGATCGTGGGAGAGTAGCTCAACCTAGCCGCGTATCAAAGCTGTAGCCAGTTATGTGCCGTGCCTTTGGCGGCCTTGACACACGTGAATCTGAATTGAAACGGTCAATTAGTAGAGAGAGCCTTGTACGTTCTTGTGCTCCCTAACACGTTTGGCAGTACTTCTTTTCCCATCTGGCATAGGTGACATACTGCATGCTTCTAAACGAAGTCCTATAGCGGAAATGACTCGCAGGATGGTTGAAAATTCTGGGTTTCCGCCGGACGACAAAGCTCGGTAGAGACTCTCACGTGCTAATCCAGTTTCCTTAGCAATTTCCGTCATACCGCGCTTCCGGGCATACTCGCCTAGAACCTCGATAAAGGTCGCGAACTCGGAAGTAGCCAATGCCACATTCAGGGCTTCCGTTAGCTGAACATCTGAGATGGCTATAGGATTTGACGATTGTTTTTCTGAAGAATCTTTGAGACCTGATGTAGGTTCCTGATCGTGCTTGTCAACAAACTCCAATTCGTCGGGTGTTGCGCGGGACTGTAGGTCCCTAATGAGGGATGCGTCGCACCTGCCTAGGAATTTATCCCATTGCGGAAGATCGATATTGATGGAACGTTTCTCCGGTGCATTGTAAAGGACTGAGATCTTACCGTTCTTCACCAATCGCAGTACGTTCAACAGGGTTCCTGGACTCTTACCGTCCCAAATCATCAATCCGATATCGGCTTCTCTTGCCATTTCTCTATCTTTGGCTGCGTAGAATGAGAATCCCTTTGCTCCCTTGGGCGGGACCACATTATGTACCGGCCAATGGCCTAAGTTGTTTCTGTATTCTTCACCAGTACAGTAGACTGTCACATTCTGATAGGAGGCGTCGGCAAAGTGCTTCTGTACGGCTTTATCTGCTCCGTTGGCATCCCCGATCAAAACCCTATGCTGCTTGTCGATCACTGAATCAAGCCGAGCTTTCACTTCTGAGGGCAAGCGTGAGATGTGGCGAGAACCGCCGATGAATACTGTTTTCATTGGTTACTCCGTGTGCGGGTGATGGTAAGCACATCGACACGCTGAGCTGAGCCAGCGCCGTACAGTAGCGATGTGATCGCATTGAGAGTTGAGCCGGAGCGGAATAGATCGTCGAACAGCAAAACATTTTTGCCACGTATCTGGGACGGGTCTATTGCATAGAGACCATCGAGTAGCTGAGCACGTTCTTCTGGATCCGTGATGTTCTTCAATTGAGAGGTCGCACGTGTAGGCGTAACGCATTGCGAGACGGGCACGCGTAATCCAGCACCGATCATTTGCGCTAGTGCTATCACGGGTTGAAGAAACCGATGAGACGAAGGAGGAACAGGTACGATGACCTCGAAGGGACTCCAACGTTGGCGAAGGAAAGTCAGTGCCGTTTCGGAGATTTCCGCCGTTGCCGCTTGGTCGCTCCGGTACTTCAGGCGATATAGACACTCTGCGATCGGTGGCCGGATAGTATCGAACTGCATGTGACCGTATTCGTTTTCACCGATAGGCGTACTACTTGTGGTGTGAAAATCCAATGCGTATCCGAGTTTCCATTTGCCCCAAATCCTCTGGGGATGAATCTCTATCATTGGGCCTCCGGGCCTGTAGCCCACAGGTTACACCGTGGTGGCAGACTCGTCCACCCGTCGCAAGACCGTCACTTTGCCCCAGCGTCAACTCATGCAGTGCCCTCAGCGGACTTTATGATGTTTGAATTACTTCGTAGTAGGACTAGGAACTAACGAAAGTGAACTCCGCAGACTTGGCATGGTGACGTTACGATTCGGCCTACCTCCAGGCAGCGCAGTGATTGTCAGACCGAACATCATTGCATCCAGTTCTTCGGAGGTAATGGATAAATCAGCCGCCACCTGCGCTCTGGACACACCATCATCAGCAAGCATCTTGAGAACCTTCGCCATAAGCAATGAGGTCTCACGCGCTACACCGTCAATCTCGTTCGTCCGTGCTCCCATATTCGAGATTACTATGCACAACTGCCGATAGTGGTATTCAGTGGTCATACTGAGCTGGTGCAAACGATAATTCAGTGCTGCGAGAGAAACCTTCCATCTCTTCTTCCACTTCAGCAAAGCAGAGATACTAGGATTCGGCGCGATGTGCGCTAGAACATCTGCGTCAGGCATGAGGAACGCGGACGCAAAGCGGTTCGCTTCGGTCTCAGCTTCTTTACCCGTAGGTGCTCCCTGACGGTGCAAAACCAAGTGCGCCAACTCGTGCGCGGCGTCAAAGCGGCTATGCTCAGAACTCTTTTGTACATTGAGCATCACGAAAGGCGTCTCATCTTTCCACATAGAAAACGCATCGACCTCCCGTGCCTTCACAGAGAGCGAAAATACACGCACTCCCTTCGACTCAAGCAGGTGGATCATGTTGGAAATTGGTTGAACTCCCAAACCCCATTCCGTGCGAACGATCATCGCGGCAGCTTCAGGAGTCGCAAGGCGCAGATTCGGAATGACAGGTTTGGGCATCCCAAACCGATTAACGAGCCACTGATTGAGCAATACACACATGGCACCTTGCCCAAGTGCTTCATCCCGTCTAGACGCTGGCATTCGTGCCATAGAGCGGAAGCTGACGGCTGACGCGTCAATCTCCTCAAGATCGTCTCCGAAGAAAAACTCCTCCGGGAACTTCAATATCTCCACAATACGCAGCATCGTCTCTGGACTGGGAGCATCTCCAGATTCGTATTTCATGATCGACTTGAGGCTAACGCCTATGGCTGAAGCAAGTTCTGTCTTCTTTAGCCCACGTCGCCTCCGGGCCAGTGCAAAGCGATTCGGATTGAACATTTCTTTCAATTCATCCGAGCTTTGTGACCTCAACTTCATATTCTCCATCCGATGGCCCATCATCACTGGGCGAGTTTGAAACGGTTAGGCCACCTTCATCTAGCGGCTGCGAAGCCAGCATAATTCTTTCGCTCCACCCATCGACAGAGCGGGTCTTGCTCATTCTGATGCCTCTAGAGAGTTCCATACGAAGCTCATTGTTAATTTCATCTGGGTACATCAGCAGCCACCAGAACTCGTACCCATCGAGCGGATGCCGCTGTTGCCCATCCATGCCATCGAACATGTCAGGGAACAGAAGAAGGTCATTTTCTTCTACTGCTTCTTCTGTTCGTGGACCTTTCCACGGTCGAGTACTCGGAGGTTGTGTGATATCGCCGTTACCGGTATTGCCGTCAGACGTAGCCACAAGCAGAGCTACCTTCCTCTTATGGTTGACGACCAGAGGGTGCCCAGCCGGGTCAATGCGTTGGAAGCCCGCCGGTGCAAGCAACTGCCCCATCGTCGCTAGGGAGTTTGAGTACATCACGTTACCGGGATACCACTTCGGATGAAATGGTGTGCTTCCCAGTCGGGCTAGCTTTCCGCTTCGACCCGCTGCTTGCAGGATCTCTGCGCTAAGACCAAGAAGAGAAAGACGTTCCTGTACTTCGTATTCCTTTTGGACAAGTGCTCGTGCCTGCATGCGGGCCTCCGCTTCCACTTTTATAACATCAAACGATGTGGAAAAAGTGGAACTTTCTGATACGCTCAAAAAGTCCGATGCCCCGCGAAGAATGGGACTGAGGCATTTCAATACCGCCGGGTTCATTTTGCCTGATGTGAACGGTTTCGGCCCGATCATGCTTTGGTTTGGGTACGCAGTGTTGACAGGAGCGATCCATTGAAAATCCGGTTGATAGCTTCGTCAGCGATATTTCTGGGGTCATATCTTCCTCTAGCCATCATTCTTCTCGCCCAGGATGCTAAATACTCTCTGTTCGGCAACGGGGTGTGCTGGCACTTCTGGAAGCAGCCGTCGTCGTGCGCCATTCCGCTGGCTCATCCCGCGTTGTCGCTAGCCATAGTAGGGATCTGTTTCATCAGCTTCTGTTTGACTCTTGTGACACTTTCCGTGTCCAGTCCGAAAGTGCCGATCAAGGTTATCGAGGCTAAATACATTCCGGCAGAACTGATGAGCTACACCCTTCCATATATTGTTTCTTTCATGAGTGTTGGCTATCAGGAAACGGGCAAATTCGTGGGCATCCTCATTTTCCTGATTTGGATGTTTTGGATCACTCACAAATCCGGACAGATTCTCCTAAATCCTCTTCTCACGGTATTCGGTTGGCGTCTCTATGAGATTAAGTACGCTGTGAACGAGAACACAACAGTGCATAATGGTCGCGCTTTAGCGAGAGAAGCCGTCGAGCCCGATTGCCACTACCGATATGCCTCAATTCAGGACATCCTGATTCTCAGGACAAACACATTCTCAAAGGAGAAGTAAGATATGGCAGTGCTTGATGACCTGAAGGCTTTTGATGTTGATGCTGCTTTTGTTTCTCTTTGGATCTTCAAATCATCAAGCGGAGCAAAGGGCGGACATCCAACGTTCCGTGGTCATTGGGTCGAAACAACCGATGCAGTAGATGTTGCGCTAAAGGAAACGGTGAAAGCAGAGCGCAACCGGCTGGAAGAACTCATCGAATACGACTTACTTGCGGAGAATAACGAAAGCAGTGCGCTTCGCATTGGTCGAGACGAAACGCATGCAGGATTATTGGTGGATGCGGTCGCTGCTGAGACGGAAAATAGGAGAGTCCAGAATGTAAAACACCTGTTGAACTCCACCTTTTATCTAATAAAGCTGACCCATAACGGGGAGGTCCTGTACGCTGTCCGTCGCACGCCCCCGGGATGGAAAACTAAACGCGCTATCTCAGTTCGAACACTGGTCCTCGCGGAGAGCAGGTTGGATATTGATGACAGTCCACGTTTCGATATCGAAAAGAATATAGATTTCTTTATCTGTGGGGAAGAGGTTCTAATCCTGCATAAAGGTCACTTCGAATCAACCTTGCAGTACAAGCAGGCTCATTCGGAGGATTTCCTCGCACTGCAAAAAGAGCCGGAGTTTGCCGATTTGTTCGTGGATCTTACTCCGCTGGTCCAGCATGTCGGAAGCAACAAAATCCAGCTGCGCAGGATGTGCTCAGTACATCAGAAGGCTCATTACAGGGACACAGACTTTATGGCCCGCGTTCGCGACCATCACACGGAGTATGGTCTAACCCTCCAATTCAATAACGAGGGCAGAATTATTGTGACGCCTGATACAGGCGCACAAGTCATCACTGCACTCCTCGACCACCGTTTAGCTTCCGGATTTTCTAAACGGGTCTATGACGTTCCAAGTGCAACCCCTGTAAATGTGACATAGGGACACACCTTACGAATACCTCGTGCTGCATCACGTGCATCCTGTTCCTCGGGGGTAAGCTCCGCCAACCTCTGTCTCCGGTTGCGGGCGGCTCCTTGCCGCAACGCTCTTCCCATAAATCGGTGCGTTGACGCGCACTTTATAAGGAACCTAAGCCTTTTTAGTAGACCAATGCCTGCGGCCATCAGGGTGGCGGTGATCTGGGCGTGGAGAACATGGGACATTCAATAATCTAGAAATTTTCACAAATTTCCTGCACAGTTCCTACACAGCCAAAGATTGGCCATTTATCTCTCGAGAAATCAGTAATTTATAAAAATAAACTCACCCGCTCAGGATGACGGCCTTTGGGGTTACCCTTGGCCGCCTGGTTAGTGGCTGTTGACAGCGCTGGAGCTAGGCTACGACGTCGATGCCCATGGAGCGTGCGGTGCCCTTGATGCTCTTGACCGCCGCGTCGACGGAGGCGGCGTTGAGGTCGGGCATCTTCTGCTTGGCGATGTCCAGTACCTGGGCCTCGGTGACCGTGCCCACCTTGGTCTTGTTGGGAACGCCGGAGCCCTTGGCCAGATTCGCGGCCTTCTTCAGCAGGACCGCCGCGGGCGGGGTCTTGGTGACGAAGGTGAAGCTGCGGTCGACGTAGACGGTGATGACGACCGGGATGATGAGTCCGGCCATCTCCTTGTTCTGGGTGCGGGCGTTGAACTGCTTGCAGAACTCCATGATGTTGACCTGGGCCTGGCCGAGGGCGGGGCCGACGGGCGGCGCGGGGGTGGCCTTGCCGGCTTCGATCTGGAGCTTGACGGAGGTCTGAACTTTCTTTGTAGGTGCAGCCATTGCTTTTTTCCTTTTTGCGGCAGCTATTAGCCATTAGCTTTTAGCTTCTAGCCGTTAGCTCCTTCTGTTTTGTTCGAGGCCCCGCACATCCGGCAAAAGCCTCAGCGGCTAAAGCCGCCTTCAATCACAACTCTTGCGGCACGGCTGAAGCCGTGCCCTGATACGAAACCTGTTTGAAATACAGCTGCTAGCTTTTAGCTGACCTCTTTCCTGCTCAATCCTTTGCGGTCTCACGCGAAATGCGGGCCGTGCAGCATGGCTAGCAGCTAGAAGCTGCTTTACTCGACCTTCTCCACCTTGCCGAACTCGAGCTCCACCGGCGTCGAGCGGCCGAAGATGGTGACCATGACCTTGAGGGTCTCGCGGTCCTCGTTGATCTCGTCGACGATGCCGTTGAAGTTGGCGAAGGGGCCCTCGGTGATGCGCACCGACTCGTTCTTCTCGAACTTGATCTTGAGCCGCGGCTTCTCCTTCGATGTGTCGCTGCGGAAGAGGATGGAGCTTACTTCTTCCTCGCTGAGCGCCACCGGCTTGTCGCCAGTGCCGAGAAAGCCGGTGACCCGCGGGGTGTTCTTGATCACATGCCAGAGGTCATTGTCGAGGTCCATCTCGACCAGCACGTAGCCGGGCAGGAAGACCCGCTCGACGGTGCGCTTCTTGCCGTTGACCAGCTCGGTTACGGGCTCGGTCGGGATCATGACCCGGCCGATGCGGTTCTGCAGGCCGAAGGCCTGGACGCGGCTCTCGAGCGACTCGCGGACCTTGCGCTCGAAGCCCGAGTAGGCGTGGATGATGTACCACTTGAAGTGCTCGTTGGCCGGAGGCCCAAGCTGCTCAGGGGCCTGTTCGGCTCCGCCGTTTTGAATTTCGTCTGCCATCAAACCCTCTTCCAGCACCTACTGGGTGCTCCCCAACATGTGCAGCAGCGCCCGGAGGGCGTGATCGAGCACAGAATCCACCACGTAGAAGAAGCCGGCAAAAGCGAAGACGGTAATGATGACGACGGTGGTGGTGGCGCGCACGTCGGCGCGCGAGGGCGTGACCACCTTGCGCATCTCCCCGCGCACGTCATTCAGGAACTCGCGGGTGCGCGTGACCAGACTGCTCACCTGGCGTACGCCTTGCGGCGCGCCGGAACGCTCCTGCTGATCGGATGCTACAACTGCCTTTGCCATAGATTCCTTCTTTGCCCGGCTCTTCCTTGGCTGGAGCAGCGGGGAACCGCTCCGTACTTTCAGATGCCTGGATGAAACTGACCTAACTCTACTTCCTCTACTTCTACTTTCTACTGCGAACTGCTGAAAAATCTGGCAGGGGCGGAGGGATTCGAACCCCCAAGTTCGGTTTTGGAGACCGACAGTTTAACCGTTGAGCTTACGCCCCTACATTCGAGGGTTACGCGGCAAGCCGCTTCACCCTCTGGCTTTGCTCGCGCCTTCCCAGCGCTCCCGCCGCCATTCACCCATGCCTGGACAGCCAGTCCTACTTGCATTCAGCCACTAACTGTTAGCCTTTAGCCTTTCGGATGAACGGCCAGCAGAAGTAGCGGACCCGACCGAGCGAGGTTAACAGCTAGCAGCTAAAAGCTGGCGGCTGCTTTACTTCGTTTCTTTGTGCGCCGTGTGCTTGCGGCAGCGGTTGCAGAACTTCGAGAACTCGAGCCGGCCGGTGGTCGTCTTCTTGTTCTTCGTCGTCGAGTAATTCCGCTCCTTGCATACGGGGCACTGTAAAGTCACAATTTCGCGCATCTCTTTATCCTAACCGATTGCGGCGGGCCTTGCCCGTGCAATCC
>Ga0335075_10005539_pt1 | contig 19588 bp, 17 predicted proteins | sample Lox_Sample_24_FD_206723 | JGI IMG/M metagenome (GOLD analysis project Ga0335075, IMG submission 206723) | Soil microbial communities from Loxahatchee National Wildlife Refuge, Florida, United States - Lox_Sample_2.4 | ecosystem: Environmental > Terrestrial > Soil > Wetlands | place: USA...
AGTTCGGCCGGGACAGGTGCGGCGCACAGCCGATGGCGGACAGCAGGTTCTGCACCAAGGACAGGTGCAGCATCTCCTGGGTGGCCACGTGGCTGATGCGCTTGCGCCACCTCTGCACGGCCTCGGCTTCGTCGGGCGTGAGGCCCTCGTCCTGCGGCTGCTTCAGCGAGAAGACGGCGTACAGGTACTGGCACATGATGCCGTGCTCGAGTTCGGCCGCCTCGCACAGCATGTAGATCAGGGCCTCGCGGTGCTCGATCACGAACGGCGCCTCGGCCGGCGCCAGGCCGCCCCTGGTGGCGATCACCTGGGCCAGCCGCCCCCCTGCTTCGTTTTCGCTCATGTTCGTCTTGCCTCCCTCGTGGCTCTATTGTGTCCACTTGTGTCCCACGGCCGCGGCGGTTGGCATTGCGCTCTGGACGAACACCTTGGGTAAGCGGCGGCGGGGGCGGTCGTGGAATTGGTGGTCGCGGCGGATGAGGCGCTCGACCTCGGCGCGCTGCTGCCGGTCGAGTCGGCCGGGCGAGTCGCGGACCAGGCTGAGCAGGTACGCGGTCGAGATGCCGACGTCAACGGTGGGGTGGCGAGCCTGGCCCAGGCGGGACCGGCGGTGGGCGAGGATGACGACGCGCTGGACGGTGACCTGCTGACCTCGCTCGTGCAGGAAGCGCTCAAGCTCGGCGGCCGGCTCGTTGAGCTGCTCGCTGGGCGAGCGTCCCTTCCGGTCGGCGATCAGCCGCTGCTCGACCAGGTTCCCGTAGTTGTCGTATTTGTCGGCCCGCCAGCGGTCACCGTCGATGTGCACGGTGGCGTTGATGTTCTTCACCTCGACGGCGAAAAGCCCGTTCGGGCCCACGAGCAGGTCGTCGATCTCGCCGCGGCGGTTGCGGTACCCGCGCAGCAGGGTCCAGTCGTCGTCCAGCGCGCGGCCAAGCTCGACCGCGACGAGCTGCTCCCCCGCGATCCCGGCCCTGATCCGCTCCTCGGTGTCTTTGTCATCCTGGTTATTCCGGCCTGGCTTGGCCGGGGAGCGGCGCTTCGCGGCCCAGACGGCGAGGACCAGGCGCAGCCACTCGCGCCAGCGGTGGTGCTTGCGGGCCAGGTCGCGCTTGACCCGCATGGCCTGGACGCGGGCCTGGTGCTTGATGAGCTCGTCCTCGTACCGGTCCCTGGCTCGCTTGGCCGTCGCCTGCCTCCGCAGGGCTGCGTCGGCGAGCATGTCGCCGGGGTGGTTGGACAGCTCAACGAGCTGCATTGGTGGTCCTCACCCCTTGACTATGGACCAGATCCCGACGCTCTGTCCCGTTACACTAGCCTTACACGGGCCGCGGAAATGACGTGTCCCAGCCCTGGAATTTCCGGCCGCTACCCTAGCAGCGCCGGACAGGCAAAACCCGGAACAGCACGATCGCGCTAAGCGTCGTCCTTTGTGGCACAGGACTCCGGCACCGAGGCCGCCTCCCGGGTCTGTACCGCCCGCGCGAACGCGGATGCCGCCGTGCGCGGCGGCCCGAAATCCGGTATCTGCGGGCCGATCCACGACGGGCGCGACGGCGTGCACGGCCTGGACGAGGCGTTCTGCCTGGACCGTTGCTCGGGAACCCGGCCGGGAATGGGAGGGGGCGGATCGGGTGGCCGGGTTTGAACCGTTTCCGCGGAAACGGCGTACCCGCAGTCCCCGCAGAAAGCGTCATCATCGTTCAGCGATGAACCACAACTCACGCATGTCGCGGACATGGGCCCCACCCCTGGCGCTTCTGCTGCCGCCCTAAAGACCCCCACAGGTCTCCCTAGATTGGTCTTACTCGACGAAGTGGGAAAACACAATGGGTGTGCGATAACAATTATGTCCTGGCTGGTGGACGCGATAGCTTATTCAAGCCCATTCCCAGGGCGGGTTCCGATTGGGGCGCGTGGGCCACAAGCCCGGTCTATCGGGGCTGGGGGGACACACGCCCCGAACGCCCGCGCCGGTTCCGGGGCGCGTGTGCCATCGGCCGGGGCCGACGGGGCTGATGTGACTGCTGATGCGGGCAGGCTGGACAGCCCGGGGCCAGAGATGGGGGCGGGTGTTGCGGGGGCGGATGGGTTAGTTACTGTTAGTTACGACCGAGATGCGGTTGGTCAATAGGGAGGGAGAGGTACATGGCGGGGAAGTTCATCCTGGAAAAGGGCGGCTCGGGTAAGTTCCACTTCAACCTGCACGCGGCCAACGGGCAGGTCATCGCGACCAGCCAGCAGTATGAGAGCAAGGAATCCGCGCTCAAGGGCATCGAGTCGGTCCGGACCAACGCGCCGGACGCGGCGGTCGAGGACAAGACGGAAGAAGCTAGGGCAAGCCGGTAGAAGCGGGCCGGGGGCCGCGCTACGGTAACAAGGTGATCACGGCGCTGGCTCTCGGCGGGGTGCTCCTCGCGGTGATGATCGCCGCGTCGGGGTATGCGGCGACGATCCTGCCCGCTGGTACGCGCATCAGGCTGCACTTCGGGTCCCATGAGCACTTCGTCCTCGTCTCCAAGCGGGCGGGACTGGTGATCTGGCCCGCGGCGGGCGGGGTCGCGTACGGGGTCCTCGGCGGGGTCAGCGCGAGCAGCCTGGCCGCCGGATGGGTGCCGGGGGTGCGCGACGTGCTGCTGCCCGCGGTCATGTGCGTGATGCTGGGCTTCCAGGCTGGATCCCTGGTACTGGCCAGGCAATCCCAGAGCCAGGGCGACGCGATCGAGCCGGCGGCTGGTACGGGGCAAGAAGCGGGAACCACGGCCCGTTCGGAGTAATGGGGAACTTTAACGGGGCGACCGCCTGGGGCGGGGACCGTAGCATGGCTTGTGCTCACCGACGTCCGGGGGCTCGTGATCACCGGAAGGCGCCATGAAGATCGACAACAGTCCGGCCAGGGGGATGCGGGATCTGCTGCCCGCCGACGTCGCGGTCCGCGACCATGTGCTTGAGTCGATCGTGGCGGTGTACCGGCGGTTCGGGTACCAGCGGATCGAGACCCCGGCGCTTGAGGACATCAACCGGCTGCAGAGCGGCGAGGGCGCCGACAACGAGAAGCTGATCTACCAGGTGCTGCGGCGCGGGCTGCCGCCTTCGGTGGCGGCCGGGACCCCGCTGCGGGATCTGGTGGACCTGGGGCTGCGGTATGACCTGACCGTGCCGCTGACCCGGTTCTACGGGAACAATCACGCGTCGCTGCCGTCGCCGTTCCGGTCGTTGCAGGTGGGGCCGGTGTGGCGGGCGGAACGGCCGCAGCGAGGGCGGTACCGGCAGTTCTACCAGTGCGACATCGACGTTATTGGCGAGGCTTCGGTGCTGGCGGAGGGGGAGCTGATCGAGGCGACCACCGAGGCGCTGGCGGCGATCGGCCTGACCGGGACGACGGTCAGGCTGTCTGACCGTCGGTTCCTCTCGGCACTGGCGGCCGACAGCGGGGTGCCCGAGGCCTTGTGGACCGAGTTCTTCATCGCGCTGGACCGGCTCGACCGGACCGGGTGGGATGGGGTACGCGCTGAACTGCTCGAACTCGGGCTTTCCGAATCAGCCGTCTCGGCGGTGGAGAAGAAGATCCATCACCTGGCAGACGTTTCCGCGGAAACGCTGGCGAGCGCGCTGGCCGACAGCCTGCCCGAGCTGCCAGAACCCGTGATCGAGGACCTGGCCGCCACCGCGTCCTGCCTCGACCGGCTGGCGGCCGAACGGGGACTGAACTGGGAGTTCGATCCGTCTCTTGTGCGCGGGATGGGGTACTACACCGGGCAGGTGTTCGAGATCACGCACCCAGACATGCCCAGTTCCGTGGCTGGTGGCGGGCGGTACGACAAGCTGATCGGGCGGTCGCTCGGGCACGAGGTTCCGGCCTGCGGGTTCTCGCTCGGGTTCGAGCGGATCGTGGACCTGCTGCCGCGGCGGTCGTCCCGGGATGCGATCGCGGTGCTGGTCGAGGCCGATGTTCCGCTGGCGGACGCGCTCGAGGTGGCGCGGGAACTGCGTGCGGTTTCCGGCCCGGGACGCGTCGTGGAGACGGTGCGGCGGAGCGGGAAGTTCGGGGCGCAGGCCAAACGGCTTGAGGCGGCGGGGTTCAGCGGGTTCGTGCTGGTCAGCGTGGAGGACGGCGCGCTGGTGCGAGGGGAGTTGCGGGCGCTGAGCGGCGCGTCGGAGGTCTAGCGGAGTTTACGGAGGAACCCGGATGAGCAGCATCTTGGGGCTGGACGACGTCCGGCCGGCGGCGGTCGTCGTGGATATGCACCGGGGGCACCTGGACTCGGTGGTGGCGACGATGCCGCTAAGCCCTGAGGACGTGGCCAGGATCGTGCCGGCCACCAGGCGCTTTCTTGTTGCCTGCCGGGAGCGTGGTTTCCCCGTTGTCCACCTGGTCACGGGCTACCGGGACGCAGCCGAGATATCGGCCAACCCGTTCTGGCGAACGTCAGTGGAGGACCCGGAAAGCACCCGGCGTGCGGCTCTGCGGCACAACCTCTTCGGGTCGCCTGGTTGCCAGGTGGTCGAAGAGCTGCTGGACGCAACCGACATCGTCGTGCCGACCAAGAAGCGCTACGACTGCTTCCGCGCCACTGACCTTGACTTCACGTTGCGTGCCCGGAGGGTGAACACCCTGCTCATATCCGGGGTGAACACCAATAGCTGCGTCCTGGCCACGACCGCGGCCGCCTGCTCGCTCGACTACGCCGCCGTAGTGATCGAGGACTGCGTCGCCACCATGGACGGGCCAGCGCTGCACGACGCAGCCCTCGCATGCGTCCGGGCGGCCTTCGGATGGACCGCCAGCTCGGATAGCGTCTGGAAGCTCCTGGCGGGGTTACAGATCCACGCTGGTGCCGGGTTCCCACCTGGCTACGGGGGCGCCGCTCGGGGCGGCGGCGACGGTCAGCATGCGGGTGAACAGGCCCAGGCCCTTGTCGTTGAGGACCGCGTCATGGATGGCGTAGCCGCGGGCGGGCCCGACGGCGCGGAAGTAGTCGATCATCTCCCCGGCCTTGAGCCACGGGGCGCTGACCGGTACCAGGAGAGTGCTGACCGGATCTTCGGGGATCGTGAACGAGTCGCCCGGGTGGAACAGGTCGCCGTCGACCAGGAACCCGGTGTTGGTTACCCGCGGGATGTCCTCGTGGATCGGGGCGTGATCTTGCCCGTAGACGTGTACGGAGAAGCCGGCCACCTCGAGCGCGTCTCCGTGACTGATCTCATGCACCTGGTCCCCGAACTCGCGGAACTGGGCGGCCACCGACGGGTTGGCCCACAGCGACAGGCCCGGGTCGGCTCGCAGCGCGGCGCGTACCGCTTCCGCGTCGAGGTGGTCCGGGTGCTCGTGGGTGACCAGGACCGCCGCGGCTCCGGCCAGGGCCGCGGGCGCGTCGCTCCACGAGCCGGGGTCGATGACCAGGACGCCGCCGTCCTTCTCGAGCCTGACGCACGAATGCCCGAGCTTGGTGAACCGCATCGCGAGCCTCCAATGTGAGACGGCCGGGGCCTACGATACCTGCGGGTAAGAGCCTAGGCTGGCCGGTAGACGCAGCTCTCGGCGCGGAGAGGAGACCAGGTCATGCAGGCGACCATCGGCGACCACATCTGCATTCACGGCAACATCGTCGGGCACCCGGACAAGAACGGCGAGATCGTTGAGGTGCACGGCAGCCAGGGCGAGCCACCCTATCTGGTGAAGTTCGACGACGGGCGGACACGGCTCATCTTCCCGGGACCCGACGCGGTGATCGAGCACCCCGAGTCGCGGTAGCCGTCCTCGGCGCGGTCGAAGTCGGCGTGCTCTGCCGCTACTTCGACGGCGGCTCGGACGAAGGCGGCGACGGCGCGTGAGCGGCTGGACTGCGGCCACGCCACGGTGACCTCGCTAGGGGCGAGGTCGGTGACCGGGACGAAGGTCAGGCCGGCGGTTCGGTGCTCGGCGGCGACGGAGAACGGGACGTAGGCGACGACGTTTCCGAGCGCGACGGCGTCCAGGAGCTGGCTGATGTCGTTGATCTCGGGGCCATCTCCTGAGTGCTGGCTGGAGTGCTGGCTGGGGGCCGGGCCTGGGGTGTCGGCGCCGGTCCAGTGGGCGGCCGCGGCCGGGTCATCCTGCCCGGCCCAGCGCGGCATCGGCTCGCCGGCCAGGTCGGCGCGGCGGAGTTCGGCCCGGGCGGCGAGGCGGTGACCGGCGGGCAGGATCGCGACGCGGGGCTCGGTCAGCAGGAGTTCGGTGTCCAGGCCGCGCTGGTCGAACGGGGCGCGCAGGATCGCGACGTCCGCGACACCGCCGCGGACCGCGGCGGCGGGCCCGCCGGCCTGGCCGAACAGCGCGTGTACCGGCGGCATCCGCGGATCGGTGGCGTAGCGCTGGATAATTCTCTGGATCAGCTCTGTGCCAGTGCCGGGCTTGACGGCCACGGTGAGGCGGCGGGGCTCGGTGCCCGCGCGGCGGGCGCGGTTTACCGCGGCGTCAGCGGCTTCGATCGCGAGCCTGCCCTGCTCGAGCAACACCGCGCCGGCCGGGGTCAGGGTGACACGGCGGCTGGTCCGCTCGAGCAGCTTCGTGCCGAGCCTGCGCTCAAGCTTGCCGATGGCTGCCGACAGCGGCGGCTGGGCCAGGCCCAGGCGGCCCGCGGCCCGGGTGAAGTTCAACTCCTCCGCGACGACCACGAACCTTCTGATCAACTCCAGATCTATGAGCTGAGCTGCCGCTATGTCCTGCTGCGTCGCGTCAACCATCGGCGCATCTCCTCAACGTGCGGGGCCTACGCGCACCGCCAACCGGTCGCCGCCGTCGATCCCAACCTAGTGCCGCGGCCGGTTTGGGTGCGTCCGGTGTGCCGTTGTCGTGGAGGATAGGTCTTTCGCGGAGGATCGGGGCAATGATCGGTGACTCGAACAAGTCCTCCACATCGGCTATCTCACCAGCGGTGATATCGGCGGCAGTGTCATCGTACCCGTCCTGGCCCGGGTCCAGGATGCCGGGCAGGGCACGCAGGGTGGCCTCGGTGATCTCGGCGTGCACGGTGGCCTGGCGGCCGGGTTTGTTCCACAGGATCTGCAGGTCGAAGGCGTCGAACAGGCGGGCTTTGAGGTGCGGGTCCAGGCCGGGCAGGACGTCCCCGGCCAGGGGGAGCTCGTCGAGCAGGGCCGGGTCGGTGGCCTTGGGGGTGTCCGCGGCCAGGGTGTCGAGCTGGGCTTGGGCTTGTTCGCGGTCGTGGTGGAGTTCGGCGAACCGGGCGGTGATCCGGGCCCGCATGGCGGCGGCGGCGGTGTCGGCCGGGTCGGGGGATAGTTGTTCCAGGCTGAGGATCTGGGCTTGCTGGGCGGTATCGAGCTGGCGGATGCGGGCGGTCAGCGCGTTGGTCTGGGTGTCGCGGTCGGCGGCCGCGGCGGCGTCGGTGGCGGGCAGCTGGGCGGCGAGCAGGTCGGCGCGGCGAGGGCCGAAGACGTGCTCGGCGAAGAACAGGCCGGTGATCTGGTCCAGGCGGGTTTCGGGGATCTTGACGGTGCGGGGGTGATCGGGGCAGGCGGCGGCGTGCCGGGGGTTGTGCGGGTTGTGCGGGCACTGGTAGTACACGTGCGCGGTCTTGCCGGGCGGGCCGTAGGTCTGCCCGCCTGCCCGGCGGCGGCAGTCGCGGCAACGGACCCGGGCCCGGTAAGGGTAGAACCGGGTTCCGGCCGGGGTGCCGGGGGTGGCCAGGTCGCGGCTGGTGGCGTGCTCGGCGCCGATGGCCTGGGCGTCCTGCCAGGTCTGCATGCCGATGATGGCGGGGTGGACCGGCTGGGGGGACCACAGCCACTGGTCTTGGGGGACCGCAACGCGGCGGCCGTTGCGGGTGCGGACCCGGCCGTAGACCATGTGGCCGCTGTACTTGGGGTTGCCCAAGATGGCGTAGACGGTCTGGGTGGTCCACGGCTTGCCGGGCCGGGGCGGGGGGTAGCGGCCGGGGTCGGCGTTGAGCCGGGCGGCGATGGTCGGCATGCCGAGCTTGTCTAGCACGCGCCAGGTGAAGATCTGCTCCACCACCGGGGCCCGCTCAAGGTCGAGGGCCAGGCGGGTCTTGAACCGGCCCTGGCTGGCTTTGACCGGGACCGGGTGCGGGCGCCGGTCGGGGAGGTAGCCGTAGGCGGCCGGGCCGATGTTCCACCCGTCCAGGGCGTGCTCGACCAGGCCCTTCCACGTTTTTTCTTTCAGCTGCAGCCGGAACCACTCGGCCACGCCTTGCTTGACCCGGCGGACCAGGACGGTGGTGGCGTTGACGCCGTCGATGACGATCGGCTCGTCGGTGGCGAAGACCGGGATGCCCTGCCGGGCCAGTTTCTTTTCCAGTTTGAGGGCGTTGAAGGTGTCCCGGCCGGAGCGTTCGATGTCTTCGCAGATGACCGCGGCGAACCGAGGGGTGGGGCTGGCGGCTTCGGTGAGCAGGTCGGCCATGCCGCCGTCTCGCGGGATCCCGGCGTCCGCGAACTTGCGGTAGGCCTCTGTTTGGGAGCGGGCTTCGAGGTCGAGGCCGCCGGATTCGATGTCCCAATACCAGGCGGCGATGAACCAGCCGGGCGGCAGCGCGGCCTTGGAGGCGCGGACCTGGCGGCGCAGCGAGGCGACCGGGTCTTGCAGTTCCAGCGTGGAGGTCCGGCCGACGAACGCGACCGGGACCGGCTCGCCCGGCCCGGCCAGGCCCCCGCCGCCGGGGGTCAGGGGTGTTGCTGGCGTTGCCATTGCAGTACCTCCAAGATGGCGCGGGCTTGGCGGGCGTCGATTTCGCGAGCGCGTTTGCCGGTGACGACCCTGATCTTGAACCGGACTTTGATCCCGCCCGGCCTTTCCCCCTCAGGAATATTATAGCTGATTACCCGGACATTATTAAGTATTCCGGACGTGTCGTCAGGGTTATTTCCGGCTTTTCCCCGCTGGGTCGTATTGCTCATTCCTGTTCCTTTCCGCTGGTGTATTCCGGCGGGTTTCCCCCCGGGGTGGCGCGCATCGCGCGGGGTGGCCTGCCTGTCCATCCCGTCACCGTCGGCCGCCCCTGGCCAGGGCATGCCGCGCGGACGCGGTCAAGGTGGAGCTCCCTACCGGAAGAACGACCTTGAGGGCGGCCGCGCGGTATGCCACAATCAGCAGGGCCGACGGAAAAGGGATGGACAGGCACCCCCGGACCCCGGCTTTTTACGGTGGGAAAGCCGTGTGCGGGCCCTGCCCATCCTGGAGCCCGAGGCCCCGCCGGAGGCATTATCTCTTTTCTTCCCGGGTCTTTTCCGCTGACGGTTCTTCCCGCTTTACCGGGAGGCCGGGGGTGCCATATCCTCGCGGGCCGATAGCACAAAGAACACGATCAGCACCGCGATCACGTAGGCGGTGGCCGCGCCGGGGAAGACGGTCACGAGGGCCAGGCACAGCCCGGCGATGACTACGGCGCGGGCCAGCAGCCGCCAGGGGTGCCCGCGGCCGAACCGGGACGGGATCTCGGCGATCATCCGGGCCACCTCGGCCCACGGGACCGGCTCCGGTACGAACACTACCGGGACCACGACCACAGACGCGTGCTCGCCGAGCCAGGCGCCCGCGGCGAAGCCGGGGTCGTCGTCGCCGGGGTCGTCGTCGAAGCCGCTGTCGGCCCGGGCGTCCCCGGTCAGCTCGGCATAGGCCTGGGCGCGGCCCCAGGCGGTGTTCAGACAGGCGAACGCGGCGCTGGCCTGGGCATACCTGGCCAGGTCGCCGCCGTCGGGACGGGCCGGGCTGGTCTGCCCGGCGACCTGCTGCCAGGCCGCGCGGACGGTCTCATCGTCCAAGTCGGGCCATTCGGGCAGGCCCAGCACAGTAAACGGGTTCACAGGGCGGCTCCCGGGAAGATGTCATCGATACCCGCGCCGTCCGGGCCCGGCCACGGGGCAGGGCCCGGCTCGGATCCGTGGCGGGGGGCGGGCACCTCGACCGGCGGCGGTTCTGGGGCGGGCGGCGGCAGCAGCGTGAGCGGGGACGGTTTGGGGCGGGCGACCTGGACGAAGGTGGCCGCGCCGCGGTGGATGTAGCAGGCCTGGCCCACCTCCAGGCGGCGGATCAGGTCCGGGTCGGCGGTCCAGGCGTGCTGCTCGCGGGTGGTGCCCTCGTCCCCCCAGGTGTTGCCGATCAGCTTGTGCGCGGTCTCCAGCACCCGGCGGGTCCCGGCCAGCTGGGTCAGCGGTTCGGGGTAGGGGGTGTGCAGGACGAAGATGCCGCCGTCGGCGGTGGCCGCGATCCGGTACCGCTCATCCTCGGTGGCGCCCAGGCCCTGCCAGGACTGGGCGGAGACCTGCACCCCGATGCCCAGGGACCGGCCCCGCTCGTACAGGTTCGACAAGGGCACCCGGCCGGACACCGCGGAGTAGTCGTCGGCGGCTAGCAGCATGGCGCGCGGCTGCCCGGCGGGGTTGGTGGCTTGGTGGGCGGCCAGCTCGGTCACGGCCATGGCCTGGGCTTCGGCGACTGAGGGTTCGCTGGTGCCTTCCAGGATGAAGTACCAGGCGTCGGCGTCGGCCAAGGTGCCGGGGCCGTCCAGGGCCGGGCCGAGCCGGTCCAGCAGGGTGGCCAGGCGCAGCTGGATGTCGGGCAGGTGCCGGGCCGCGGCGGTGACGCGGGCCAGCTGAGCCGGGTGCTGGCCGTCGGACCAGGCGTTGGCCAGCCAGCGGGCATCCAGCCGGTCCACGAACCCGGCCGCGTTCAGCGGCGGGCCGACTGGCGCGGTGACGGCCAAGATCAACACGGCCTGGAGGATGTCGGCGTAGTAGGCGGCGTTGCCGGTGCCGGTCTCGATCATCTGGTACAACAGCACGGCCAGGTCCCGGGCGGGCAGGTCCCACAAGGACAGCCGGGCCTCATCGGGCCAGACCGCGACCCGGCGGGCGCCCGCGCCGTAGAGCAGGCGGCGGGTGCGGTCGGCTTTGCGGCGGGCGTCGCGGCCGCCCTTGCAGTCCAGCACGATCAGCAGCGGCCGGTTCCCTTTCCCCACCCACGCCTGCTCCAAGGTGGCGGTGAACCAGCCCGCCCACAGCCGGATCATCAAGTTCGTCTTCCCTGACCCGGTCGCGCCGACGATCACCATGTGCCGGGCGCACGCCGCCGCGGGGAGGGCGAAGACCGGGTCCCAGCGGTGGCCGATGGCGCGGATGGTGCCGCCGACCGGGATGCGCCCGCCTCTGGCCAACAGCGGGACGGCGCCGGGCGCGGCGGTCATGCCCTTGGCGGTGCGGATCTGGCGGTGCCACTGGCGGGCGTCGAAGGTGATCGGCGCCGACGCGGTGATCCCGGCCAGCCCGGTGGTGATCGCGTAGGTCCGCCACGCCCACACCAGCGCGGCCAGCCCCAGCCCAGCCGGGACCGTGACCGGGGCGAACAAGGCCAGGGTGCGGGCGGCGGCCAGCACCGGCGGGTAGGGCCAGTCATGCTGCCAGGCCCGGACCGGGACCAGCGCGGCCGCCCGCAGCCGGTCCCCGCCGACCACGGCGGCGGCCAGCCACACCGGCGCCATGACCAGCGACCAGCCCGCCACCCGGCGCAGCCAGGCAGGCGGGCGGCCCCGCCACCAGGCCGCGACATACCCGGCCAGGGCGACCACCGTCAGCGGCCACGACGCGATCACCGCCACAGCCAGCAGCACCCATCCGGCGATCTTGGCTGCCTTGCCGATCAGCCACAACGCCACGGTCAGCTTCAGCCACCCCCACACGCTCACGACGCGGGCTCCAGGGTGAACGCCGAGCCGGGCAGCTCCCGGACCGCGACCCGGGCCTGGTCCCCCGCGGGCAGCGACGCGGCCGCCCGGATCACCACGGGCCGGGCGGCGGGGGCGGTCAGGTAGATCACCTGGGCGTACCGCATCGGGGACAGCAGAGCGCCCATGATCCGGGTGGTGCGGGCCAGCGGCTTGGGCGTGAGCTCGACCTCCACGGCCCACACCTGCCCAGCGTGCGGGCTGCCCGCAATGCTGGGCCAGTGGATCTCGCCGTCCGGGACGTGGCCGTTCCGCCCGGCGGCGGGCTGGTCGGCGCGCAGCCGCCGTTCGGAATGCCACCAGGCCTGCCCGGCGGCCCAGCCGGGACCGGCGGCCAGCCACAGCCGGGCCGCCAGCACCGCGCGGATGTGCGCCAGCCGTCCCAGCGCCGGGCGGACCGCCGGGAACCGCAGGCCCGTGGTGGTCATCCCGTCGCGGGTCAGCCAGCACCATCCCGGGCCCGGGCCGAGCCGGCCGGTGGCCGCGTACCCGGCGCGCCGCCACCGGGCGGTGATCGCGGGCAGCCGGTCGGGCTGCACGCGCAAAGCTCTGGCGAGCAGGTCGGCCGGGGCGCCGTAGTGTTCCCCGACGAGCAGGAGCCCGTCGATGTCCCGCTGGGACAGGCGGATCGTCCCGGTGTCGGCCCGGCGTGCCGGGCGGGCCGCGGTGATCGTGCCGTTGGCTGGAAGTGTCATGTTGTCCCCGCTCTCCTCCGAAGTGGACAGTTCCGGATGCGTCACGTGCCGGGACCGGCACGTGATGTGACCGATTGTCCTGAGGGCGCCCGGATCGGGTTTGAAACAGCCGCAGCCGTAACCGCATTGTCATCACTACGTTGCGTAGCCAGAGCTGGGTCCGGGCGCGGCGGGTCAGGGGCCAGTGCCTGGCCCGGCCAGGGCGGCGATGGTGGTGGCGGCGGTGCCGGTTCTGGCGGCCGGCCAGGTGTGGCGCTGGCCGCCGTGGTCGTACCACAGCAGGCGGCCGTCGGTCCAGACGGTCAGGCCGGTGGTCACCGAGATGATGGCGACCTTGTCGGTGGTAGCGGTGTAGATGCCGGTCAGGCCGTGGGCGGTGAGGTGGCGGACCAGGGTGTCGGCGACGCTGGCCGGGCTGGCGGGCGGGGGGCCGGGGGTCAGCGGCCAGGGGGCTGGCGGTGGCATCGGGTGCTGCCGGGCCTCGTCTAGGAGTGGTGCTGGATGTAGGCGATGACGGTGCTGGCGTCGCTGCTTTCGGCGTACAGGTCCGAGCCGGGGTCGTCTTCGGCGACGCGCCACACGCCATGACGCTTGTCCCAGTACGCCGACCAGCACGGATGATCGCGCAGGGCGCGGAGGATCCGCCGGGCGGCCTCGGGGGCCGGAAGGCTGGCCGCCGGTCCGGGCTGGTTACCGGGATCGCGGTGCGGGTCGTGCTGGGCGGGGCGGGCGGCGGGGGTCGGGCCGGTCATGGGCGGGTTCTCCTGGTCCGGGGTAGCAGCCGGGAATGGGAGGTGGCGGCGGGATGCGCGCCGGCCGGGTGTGGTGATGGGGGCTGGCGGCGCGCACCAAGGCCCGTTCGGCATGAAATTTCTGGTGTTCCTGGCGGGCGGGGATGTCGCGGCCGGTCACCCGGTACGGTCCCGCGGCGGGCAGGACGGCGATGATGGTCGCGGCGGTGTTCTCGGCAGTCGTGCTGGGGCAGGTCCAGGTACAGCCGGGACGGGTCCGGGCCTGGCGGGGTCGCTGGGGCCGGTGAGGATTGCGGGCCCGGGACGGGCTGGCGGGAGGGTCGATGGTCAGGCTGGGGATGCCAGGGTGGTCGTGCGGGTGGCGGGCGCCGGGGTCGGCTAGCCCGGCTGCGGCGGTCAGGTGCCGGGCGCGTCACGGAGAGGGGTGGCGGGCCGGGGTGGGTGGCCATGGCGGGGAGCCTTCCGGGAGGGGTGGCCCGTGCTGGCCGTGGTCAGGGATTGGCGCGGGTGGTGGCGGTGGTGGCGGCCAGTTCGCTGGCCAGGGTGAGGACGTCGTCGGCGAGCGGGCAGGGGGCGCGGGCCGGCGTGGACCTGGGCGAGGTGGGCGGGGGTGGCGGGCAGGCCGGTTGCCTGTCCCGGGCGGGGATGCGGTGGGCGGGTGGCCTGGGCCGCGAGATGGGGCATGGGCGGGCCTTCCTGGGTCCCGGCGTTCGGGTCACGGTTCCGGCATGGTCCCCTTCGGGGCGGGATGCCCTGGATTAGCATGCCTTCTGCGAGTATGCTGTCGCGCGATGCCGTTTAGCAAGTTCCTATTGGCAAATTTCCGCTGGAGGACGTGATGCCGGTCCGCCCCAGCCCGACCGTGCGCCGCCGACGGCTCCGCGACGAGCTGCGCCGCCTGCGCGACCAGCACGGCCTGACCATCGAGCAGGTCCAAGACCGCAGCGGCGGCGACATCAAGGCACCCAGCATCTCCCGCTGGGAAAACGGCGAACGCAGCGTCCGGCCCACCGACCTGCGGGTGCTGCTGGACATCTACGGCGTGCACGGCGACCGGCGCGAGGCGCTGCTGACCCTGGCCCGGCAAGCCAAAGAACGCGGCTGGTGGCAGTCCTACGCCGCGGCGATCCCGCCGTGGTTCCAGGTCTACGTCGGGCTGGAGGCCGAGGCGGCGCTAATCCGCGAGTACGCCGCCGAGCTGGTCCCGGGCCTGCTGCAGACCCCGGCCTACTACCGGGCATTCCTGGAGGCGGCCCCGGCCGCGGGCAGCGAGGAGGAGATCGCCCGCAAGATCGAGGTGCGCACCGCCCGCCAGGACCGGCTCACCGGCCAGGACCCGGCCGAGTACTGGGCGGTGCTGAACGAGGCGGTCATCCGCCGGGCCGCGGGCGGCGGGCAGGTGATGCGCGCCCAGCTCGGGCACATCGCTGAGCTGGCCGGGCTGGCGCACGTCAACGTGCAGGTGCTGCCGTTCAGCGCGGGGGCGCATCCGGCGATGGACGGCGGGTTCAGCATCGTGGGGTTCCCGGAGGCCGCCGACCCGGACGTGGTGTACCTGGAGAACCAGGCCGGTAGCCTGTACCTGGAACAAGCTGCTGAGATCGACCGGTACGCGCGGATGTTCAGTCACCTGATCGCCAAAGCGCTCGACCCGGAGGAATCCCGGCGCCTGATCGTCCAGCTGGCGGCCGATCTGGCCGGATGACCGGGATAGGGAGGTGCGGGATGACCGCGGATGGCCTGGATCTGTCCCGCGCTGCGTGGCGCAAGAGTACCCACAGCAACAACGGCGGCAACTGCGTCGAGGTCACCGGCACCGCGCCGGGCACGATCGCGGTCCGCGACTCCGGCGACCCCGGCGGGCCCGCACTCGCCTTCACCCCGCAGCAGTGGACCGCGTTCACCAGCACCATCAAGCGATGACCGGCCGCGGTCGCGGGCAGGTCCGAGTCCCGCCCGACAGGAGACATTGACAGGGGGCGTTCCCGTGCGGGGCGCCCTTGTCCTGGCCTGGATCACAATCAGCGGTCCGCGTTCGGGACACCGCGCTGGCTTGCTGGGTCCCGGCGCGGGCTGAGGAGAATCCGGGCGCCTTTCGCGGTGGGGTGCCGGGCTGATTCCTCGTCGGCGGGCCGGGCCGGTGGCGGGGTTTCGGTGCCTGGCGGGCTGTTTCCGTGGCGTGCTGGGCGGTGCGGTATTCGAGTCGGTGGTGGCGCGCGTAGCGCGCCCTTGGGCGGGGGGAAGGGGCCGAAGGGGGGTGCGGGGGGAAACGGGGGAAACCCCGGGCTTTGGGGGGGTTTCCCCGGTGTCCCCCGCTCTGCTTGCAGGTTCCTCCGTCCGGAGGCGCGGTGCTGCATGCGCGTTATGCCGCGCGCCAGCGCGGCGCCAGGGCACCTTCCCCGGTCACCCGGCACTGGTCTTGCTTGCACCTTCCGCGGCCATGGGTAAGGACATCACCCCAGCGTGTCCCGGGCTGCTGCTGCGATTCCGGATTGACCACTCCTGCTCTTTCACTCACGGAGTGGAGCCGGAGGGATCCTGACCTCGGTCGCACGCAGTGTGGGTGAGGTCAGGATCCAGGAGGCGGAACGGCCCGGACACGTTAACCCAGGCAAGAAGGGGTACCAGGCTGGGATCGCTGCGCGCAGCGCCGCACGAGTGAACGCTGTACTGTGTCGCGGGTACACGGCCATTGCGCGAGTCTTACGGCTCCCACCGTGAACGCGCAGACACCCTTGCAAAAGACCCGGCCTACGGACATTGGCAGCGATCAGTTTGCTGGTGACAACGACCATGGCGCGGGGCATGGCGCAGATTTCACGGTGCATATTAATTCTTATCAGCAAGGCCTCCAGCGTCACGGGCCGACAGTCCAACGAGCTGATCGAAGCGTGGATCACGGTAAGTGCGCAGGCCTCTCGGACCGACCGTGAGCACCCAACCAAACCGCCGCGCCGTGTCTTCGGCTTCGTCTTTAATCCAGTTTAGGGCAGGTATAGCGGACAATCTGACACTCGCTGGCTCTAGTAGTTCTTGCATTGCCCAGCTCTCTATGCGGGTGATCATCAGTGGGTGCTGGGCCGCAAGGCGATCCTGCAAGCGGATATGGCGGAATTGGTAAACAGCTCCAGTCTGCCTGAGCACCCCTCGCCGATGCGCATCCGCTAGGAATCGCAGCGTGCGCCATGGTATCCGACCGCGCACGTAGAGCCAGATGCGCGCTTCGCCATATCCCGTCGCAGCCCAGAAGGGTCTACCCAGAACAAGCATGATAAGCATGTCAATGATTACCAGCAATCCGTATGCTGCGGCGATCTCGGATTCTGCCCAAAGCCACACGGTCACGGTGCCCAGCAAATGGCGAAGTGCCGACACACACCAAGCGGCCTGTTGGTCAAGACGAACCGTATCAGTAGGGCTTGCCGACCCCGAGACGTCCAAGGGCATCGCAAAGGACGAGACCGAGACTACGGTTGCGCCTGTAACAGCGACGGCTAGAAGTGCCCGCCATGTGGACTCTCGCTGAAGGAAACCGGCTGGGATGATCTGACTAGAGATGGCAGGCTTGAGAAGCACGAAGGCAAAGGCTACCAGCAAAAACGTGGTGAAGAAACGTTCAAAAGCGCCTTTCACCGCCGTACGTGCAACTGAAAGTGGCCAAATCCGCAGTCTTCTCGGCAACGCATCCTGACGTCTCGTAACTGTCACTACCCATAGCATGATGCCTATCACAGCTATCACAATCTCGAACGTCACAAAAGAGTTCCACGGCCAAGGCCCTTTAGTTAGCACCTTGGTCACGAGTACATGCATAACGTGATGGATCTGCTGCGCTCTAAAAGTAAGAAGCTGATCCACCGCAGGCCACGCCTGGCTACCAAGCGGACCTCCCATCAAGATGGAATGCCAAGGCGCGTGGCTTACATACCTGTCGTTATCCCAGTACCCATGCCTAGTCAACACCCAATTCGTCAACACCCATAGCGCGTTACTAGACAATACGACACGCAGGACAAAACAAATCATGTTCCAGCCGGGCGTTGCACGGATCAGCCGCCACCACGCAAAATCTGGCTCACCGGTGCGGTCCAAATGTGCGGCGAGGAAACCGAGCCAACGTTCCGCCTGCCATGGCCGACAGCGAAACCTCCGATCATTGTTCATCTCCGCATACACGGTCGGCACAAGTGCGTCGAGCAGGTGGCCTTCTAGCTGCTCAACGTCGCTGAACCGGCTTTGGTCAGCGAGTTCCGCTGGATCTCCCCTGGTCTCGTATACGGTACGGGTAAGCCAGAGCATCAGCGGTGTGCAGAGAACGTGCGCCAGCGGTCCCTCCGGCTCGGAGTTCAGGCGAGCGAACACGGCATCCCAGCGTCCAGTCGGAGCCACTGCTGTCGCCTCGGTAAGGTATTGAGCTGCCTGTCCGACCTCCAGCGGCAATATCTCGACAACAGCCGCCCGTGCTACCCCGCGGCCGTTCGCAGTGACGGCAGCCAAGAATTCACCAGGACGGCTGGTCAACACTAGCGGTGCATCTGAACCAAATTTGTTGATTTTCTCGATGGCCCTGCTTCGCTGCTCCTTCGGCAGCTCATCGAGCCCATCGATTATTGGCAGCACCATGTTGTCAGTCACGAGCGCAAGAGCAAGCGTGGTTACTTTGCCCGTAGTGTCTCTCACCCGATGAGCGAGCCCCGGATGGTTGCGGCACAACTGGTCAGCGATCCATTCAGGCAGGCCTGTCTTTAGGTCCCACGCAGCGGCCGGAAGAATGATCGGCACAGGAGTACCCGCCTGCCGGGTAGCTAGCAGATCACGGGCCAGCTTGATAACTAGGATGCTCTTGCCTGCCCCCGCGCGGCCGAGAATGATCAGCCGGGAGGGTGATAGCCGCGAGAACAACGTTAGGATTCTGTCGAACTGGCCAGCGAAATCACCCGTGGTCGCGTTGCCCGCCGTCGCGGTTGCCGCACTCGCTGTCGACGTAACGTCCCGGCGAACTGGCAGCGGACGGGGATCGTTGATCTGGCGCAGCCGTTCTTCCTCTGCCCATTCCCTGACCAGCGCCGCCGCTAGATCATCCCTGGCCTGCGGGATGCTAGTTCGGGAAAGCGACGGTTGAGTGCTGAGTGTCTGCACGAGACGCGAGAGCAGGGGCATCAGCAATGCCACAGCTGCCAGTACCGCCGCAGCGACACTGCTAAAGTTAGCTGCCCAGGCCAGGCCCTTACCGTGTAGGTACCTGCCAAGCCAGAGTCCGCCGACTGCCATGGCTGCAAGAACCGCTATCGCACCGAGCCGCCGACCACGCGAAACTCGCATAAGACCCATGATGGCGAAACATCATGCTACTTAGCGACAACACTATGCTGTCTTTTCTGGATCGTTACGATGGTTAGCCCACGGATAGGGTACATCGGTCGATGCCATGAAGACCCGTGTACGGGTCCGGCCTACAGGCCGAACGAGCTAGAAGCCGGTGGATATTCAATGGGAAGTTGGCAGCCAGGACGACTAGCATTTCGGTATGACTCAGTGGATAGCGCATGGACAGATCGTTGTTCCTGACACAGCTCCCCAGGCTGATAGTCGCATGATCAACTTTGTCGGGCTTAACAGCGGCGGACACACGGGTTACCACGAGTTGCGTCGCCACGCCAGCTCCTGGCCAACAACGAGTGCCACTCCCTCTGGGGCTGCGGAACTGCTAAGCACGAGCAGAGACCTATATTCGCTTGGGTACTATGCGTACCCGCTGTTTGCCGTAGCAGGAACGTGGTCCATCCTCGCAGTAGAAGCAGCACTCAAGCTAAGGTTTAATGCCGGTCGTAGCTCCAATTTCAAAATTCTAGTCGAAAAAGCCGAGCCAGCCGGACTTGTACCACCCGAAGGTTGGGACAACGGACGGCTTGATGCTGGCCGCCAGCTTCGGAATCGCACCGTACACGGTGAGTCACAGCAGCTATGGACGCCGGCAATGGCGGAGCCGGTCGTTGCAGCTTCGCACGAAGCAGTTGCGGCCCTGTACCCGGATGCCAGCACATCGACTCCCCAAACTGACACTGAGCCATTTTCATCCTGGTTGTGATGGGTTAGTCACGGTCTGATCGCGTGGCGGCGCGCCTCTGCTGAGATCCAGGAAGCCCCTGGTAAGTGAGGCAGTCGACCAAGATCCACTCCCACTACCAGGGGCTTCCATGCTGTTCTATCGTGCCGCGCTGCCGTTGTCGTCCCGGACCCTCGCCTTCGTGGCCGGGCTGATCCGCCGGCACCGGACCTGGATCGGGTCGCTGTGGCGCAAGCTGAACCCCGGCCAGCAGGCGCTGCTGGTCCTGGTCCACCTGCGTAAAGGAGACACGTTCGCCGAGCTGGCGGCCGGGTTCGGCGTCGGCACGGCCACGGC
>Ga0335075_10005541_pt1 | contig 19577 bp, 7 predicted proteins | sample Lox_Sample_24_FD_206723 | JGI IMG/M metagenome (GOLD analysis project Ga0335075, IMG submission 206723) | Soil microbial communities from Loxahatchee National Wildlife Refuge, Florida, United States - Lox_Sample_2.4 | ecosystem: Environmental > Terrestrial > Soil > Wetlands | place: USA: Florida...
AGACCGACGCCCGTGAGGACATTCTCGAAGTCGCCGACCACGCGCTCGGCTGTCCAGCCGCCCTCCGCTGCGCTCGCGGACGTCTGCTGGCTGATGTTGCTGACGAGGTGGGTGTGCAGGTTTGTCAGCGTGTCGTACGCGGCGAGGAGCGCCGGGCGGTTCTTGGACTGCCAGTCTTGTTCGAAGGTGGCCGCCACCGGGCCGTTCCAGAGGAGGGTGAGCGTGCCTACGACCCCCGTGAGGCTGGTCACGAGGTTGTAGAGCGCCTGGGCGTCCGATTCGATCTGCTTCGCCAGGCCCTGTAGCTGATCAACGTCCATGCCCTCGAAGGACATCGGCGTGCTCCGTTCTCTCGGGTCTTTCTGGATGCCAGGGTCCGCGGTGCCGTCAGAACCGGGCGGCACCGCGGACCGCTAGCGGTCACGGGCCTAGTACTGGTTGGACGCCGACTGCTGCGCGCTGAAGTTCGACTGCAGGTGCTGGTGCAGCTGCGATAGGTCGTTGTGGGCCTGGTTCAGCGCGGCCGTGAAGCTCGGCCACTGGCTGTGGAACTGGTTGGCGTCCGGACCGGACCAGCTGTGCTCGATCGTCGAGTACGCCTGAGTGGTGGAGCCGATGAGGCTCTCCAGCTCGTTGACCGCGTTGCCGAGCGTGGTCAGCACTGGGGTCACCGCCTCGATATCCATGCCTTCCATTGCCATGTGACTTCTCCATTCATCTCAGTGGGAAATGCATCCCGGTTGGGTTTGCGATCGGAGAGAAAGCCTGGGCGGATGCGCGGGACCACGCGTCCGTTCTGAATGACCGACGTTTTTCATTCCGGGATCGCCACCTGCAGGAGGCGGACACGGCCACCCTCGACGAGCAGGCCACGGCCCGGCGGGTAATCGGCGCGGCGGCTGCGCGGGAAATCGGTCTTGTAGACGATCGTCCCGTCGCCCTGCTCGGGCTGGAGGGCAAGGCCGGTGCGCCCGGACTTCACCGCGTTCAGCAGCGGCCAGCCCCCGCCGAGCGCGGACGTCTCGGCCTCGGCGATCACCACGTGGCCGAGCCTGGTGAGGGCCTTGATCATGGCGGTGAGCGGCGCGTCAGCCGGACTGCTGAGAAACTCGTTGACCGCCTCGATCACCACCGCGTACCGCTGGCCGCCGTCGACGCTGCCGGCCACCGCCTGGTCGATCTTCGCCGCGGCCTCCGCTACCTCGGCTGGATCGGTCGCGATCTGCCGCCAGATGCCGAGGCTGGCGAGCGGCGACCGCTTGCCGCCGAAGAACACCGGGACGACACCGGGCGCGGCACGGTCGAGCGCGATCATCGCCGTGGCGGCCGCCGTGGTGCGGCCGCTGGCCGGCGGTCCCGAGATGAGGAAGACGCCGTCCGGCCTGAAGCCGACCGGGCCCAGGGTGTCGTCCGCGACGCCAATCGCCGGGCGGCCGCCGGCCGTCACCGGCAGCTCGCTCAGCCTGACGATCTCGCGGAGCTGTTCCACCCGGGGGGCATCCGACACCTGCTGGCGGTGCATCGCGGCGGTCAGCTGGCCGATCGCCCGGGCCTGCGCGGTGTTTCCTGTCGCCCCGCCGAACACCGCCACCTGGAACTCCGACCGGCCGAGCAGCCCCCGGCCCGGGGGCGAGTCCGGCGTCAGCGTCCCGGCTTCGGCACCCGCCATGAAGTAGTCGTTGTCGTCAGCGAGCCGCAGCACCAGACGGCGCTGCACCCGCGAGGAGAACCGTGACGGCAGCGACGCCGGACGGTCCGCTGTCAGGATGAGGTGAATGCCGAGGGGCCGCCCGTCGGTCGCCAGGTTGGCGAGCGCGTCGAACCAGCGCCCGCCGTCCGCCGACTCGTACTGCTGGCGGAACGCGGCGAAGCCGTCGAGCATGATGATGATGCGCGGCTCTTCTGGCGCGCCGGCTACGTGGCGGTACTCGGTGATGGTTCCTGCCCGCACCGCGGCGTAGCGGCGAGCCCGGTCATCGGCCGTCGTGAGCAGGGTCCGCATCAGCCGCCGCACCCGGTCACCCTCGTCCGCGCCGATGACCGCGCCCACGTGCGGCAGGTCGGCGAGCATGTCAAGGCCGCGGGACGAGAAGTCCAGGCAGTACACCTGGCATGGCCCGCCCCGCGCGGTGATCCCGGCGGCCATCGCCAGCGAGCGGAGCGCCGTGGACTTGCCCGCGCCGCCGGTGCCGAAGATCGCGAGGTTGCCCTCGTGGTCAGGGTAGAAAGCCGCGACCGACTGCCGCTGCTGGTCAGGCTCGTCGATGACGCCGAAGACCAGCTCGTCGTCGCGGCGCCGGGTCGGCAGCTTGGCCAGGTCGTAGACGTGCGCGAGCTCGTCGAGCCACGGCCGTCTTGGCGGCGGCAGCTCCGCCAGCTCGCTAGCGCGCCTGATCGAGTCCGTGATCCTCGCGATGTCGCTGGGCCCTTGCTCATGGTGCGCCGGCCGGGTCGCCGGCTCGGGGGCCAGCCAGGTCCGGCCCGCGCCGATGACCAGCTCTTCGATCGTCACGTCGGGGTCGCGCTTGCCCACATTGGTCCAGCCGCCCACGTAGCCGGCCTGGAAGGGCGCAAGCCGTCCAGGGCCGGTCTTGGACACCGCGCGGCCCGGCAGCGCCGGGTCGAAGTGCGCGGCCTCGGGTGAGCCGAGCACGTCCGCGCTGTCGGTCTCATCGGCCATCCGCAGCGCGAGCCGCAGGTTCGTGTTCGCCCGCAGGTTGTCCTTGATCACGCCGGCCGGACGCTGGGTGGCGAGCACCAGGTGCAGCCCGAGCGAGCGTCCCCGCTGGGCGACGTTGACCATGCCGTCCACGAACTCGGGCACCTCCTGCACCAGCGCCGCGAACTCGTCCACGACGATCACCAGCGACGGCGGGGTCTCCGGATCTCCGGATTTCTCCAGTTCCTGCAGGTCCTTTACACGCTTGGCCGCGAAGAGGTGCTCGCGGTAGGTCAGTTCCGCGCCGAGCGACCGCAGCGCCCGCCTGACCAGGTGCGGGCTCAGGTCGGTGACCAGGCCGACCGTATGCGGCAAGTGGACGCAGTCGCGGAACGCCGACCCGCCCTTGTAGTCCACCAGCAGGAACGTCACGCGCTGCGGGCTGTGCGCCGCCGCCATCGCCAGGATCCAGGTCTGCAGCAGCTCGCTCTTGCCCGAGCCCGTGGTCCCGCCGACCAGCGCGTGCGGGCCGTGCAGCCGCAGGTCCAGGGCGTGCGGGCCGTCCGCCGCGGCACCGACGATCGCGCGCAGCGTGCCGACGCGGCGCGAACCGCCGGGCGGGGCGGCGGGCCCGGTGAGGATCGACGTGGACTCCTGCCAGCGCTCGATGATCGCGCCGGGGTCGTCGGCGATCCTCGGGTCGTTCAGCTCAAGCCAGGAGACGGAGCGCGGCAGGTCGCTGTCGTCGGCGACCACCGCGCCGGCGTCGATGAGCGGTGCCATGAACCGGGCGAACCTGGCGGCGGTCGTTTCATCGACGCTGTCGGCGGCGATGCCCGCGGTAGACGTGGAGGTGATGGCGTCGCCGACGCTCACGCTCCGGTCGCCCCGGACGTCGATGTAGGCCGTGCAGGCGGCGGGCAGGTGCTCGGCCCGCTGCGCCAGCCAGACGCAGTAGACGCCGGCCGCCTGGCCGATCCTGCTCAGCTCGACGAGCCTGGCCCGGTCCCCGGGGGTGCGGCTGTCGACGAGCACGACCACCGCGGCGCCGGTGTCCGCGGCGCCGCCGCGGCGTGCCCGCACCAGGTCCTCGATCTGGGCGAGCAGCAGTATCGACTCGGGCCCGGCGACAAGGTGCGGGCCGGTGATCGGCGAGTGCGTGGAGGAGGTGTGCGGCAGCCACTTCAGCCAGTCCCAGTCGCTGGCCGACCGGCCGTCGCAGAACGCGGTCAGCACCACCTCGGCGGGCGAGTGTAGCGCGGCGAGCTGGCAGAGGACAGCGCGCGAGACGTCAAGTGCCGCGACGGGTTCGCCCGCGATGCCGATCGCCCCGTGCTCGGTGAGGGAGAGGGTGAACGGCACGTCCCGGATCGCCCGGTACCTCCCGACGAGGTTGCCGAGCTCGGCCTGGGCGGCGGGCATGGCACGCCGGTTGCGCTGCGTTTCGAACCGCAGCCGCGAGCCCAGGGTGGCCGCGCCGACCCGGATGTCGAGGAACCGTGGCGCGCCCGGGCGTCGCGACCACAGCAGCGGGGATCGCCGTGCGGCCGCGTCGAGGCATTGCGCCGTCGGCGGATGCTCAGCATTGCGGGCGCGCCACTCGGTCACGTGCGCCCTGTCGGCCGCCTGGCCGAGTTCTCCGAGCTCGCGGCGCAGCTCTGCCATCGAGCCCTTGGTACCGCGGGACGCGTTCATCCGGCCCTCGACCACGTTCGCCACCATCATCAGCGGGCTAAGGGCGACGAAGATGAGCGTCACGGCGGTCCTGGTGACCGCGAAAAGCAGACCGCCGAGCGCGATCGGCGCGAGCAGCGGCAGCAGCTGGAAACGCGGCGGGCGCTCGACCTCGGGCAGCTCCGGCGTCTCCAGCGCCTGGCCCGCGTAGCTGCCGGTTATCACCGGCGACCGGTTGAACGCCGAGTCCGCGGCATGGCCTGGCCCGGCTGCGGGCGGGGCGCCCGCGAACTCGATGCCGAGCACCGTGTCGCCGATCCGCAGCTTGTCTCCCGGCAGCCACGCACCGCGGGTGACCGGCACCTCATTCAGCGTGATTCCGTTCGCCGAGCCCAGGTCGAGAATCTCGGCCGAGCCGGGCGCGAGGAACAGCCGGACGTGGCGGCGGGACACAAGCGTGTCCGACAACATCAGGTCGCAGCCGTTACCGCGGCCGATCGTGATGTTTCCCGCTGGAAGCGGAACGCGCTGCCCGGCGTCCGGCCCGTGCAGGACGGTGACCTGAGCCACCAGCCGGGCCGCACGGTCGGCATACCGGTCGCCTGCCGGGGCGACGGTGAGGTGGTCGCCCGATTTGATGCCGCTGTCCGCGACCGGCATCGCGGGATCCAGGGTGACCCGCTGGCCGTCGAGCACGGTCAGCGTGACGCCGCCAGCCAGAGCGGTACCGCCGCTGCCGCCGGGGATCCACGACGCGCTGTGTCCCGGGCCGCCGGGGTCCCTGCCGGTGAGCGCCGTGGCGACATCGCCGACCGTCGCGTCGGCCGCGGCGGTCAGCATCAGGTCGGCCGATCCCTGGGGGCTTTCCAGCGTGATCTTGAGCTTCACCGGTACGCACCTCCGCGGATCGTCCTGGCGCGCCCGTGCCCGCGGGCCGCCGCGCCGCGGACCGCGCGGCCGCGGGCCGCGCGCCGCGCCTGGGCGACGGCCCGGTCGAGCACCGCGCGGGACGCCCACAGGCTCGCCGGGTTGACTGCGACCCATGTCCGCCGCCATCGCGGCAGCCTCGCCGTGGCGCCGCGCCGCGCCGTCTCGACCAGCTGCCACACGTGGCGCACGGCCGCGCCATCCGGGTCCGCCGGGCCGAAGGTGGCCGCGTCGGCCGCCACGGCGACCGCGGATGCCGCCGACAGGCCGCGTGCCTCGGCGTACGCGGCGAACTCGCGGCGCGTCATGGCCCCCCCGCCAGCGACAGAAGCGGCCGGGCCAGGCGTCCCCGATGACCCCGGCGAGCCAGCGGCGCCCGGCGGCGCCGGGGCACCAGGTGTCACCGCGGCACCCCGTTCGATGCCCAGGTCGCGGCCCAGGTCAATCAGCTCGCGCCATGCTCCGGCGACCCGCGCCGCCGGCGGTCCGAGGGCGCGCCGGCGACGGCGGCGCAGCGCCTTGGCCCCGGCCAGCGCGGCGGCGAGCGCGGCGAGCGCGACGGCGGGAATTCCCACGTCCCTGGCCAGGACCAGGACGACCGCCGGGATGACGAACCCCGTCCTGTTGGCGGGCGCGGGCGCGGTCCTGGCCACGGCATTGCTCGAGTTGGCGTCGGTGACCGGCGCCGACTGGTTGTGCCGGGGCGGGACGACCTTGACCGGCTCGGGCGGCGCGTTTTCCGTCTGCTGCTTGATGATCGGGCTCTTCGTGGGCGTGAACGCGGTGTAGGGCAGGGTGACCCAGCCGAACTGCGACGTGTCGAGTTCCACGTCGGCGTGCACGTCCTGGCCGTAGACGCTGCCGTTGGCCTCCACCACGGCGTCGAGGCTGACCCGCGCGGGAACCCCCACCCAGTTCGCGAGCAGCGCCATCGTGGCGGCGTACTGCTCGTCATCCCCGGTGATCGGGGAGGTGTCGAGGAACGTGGTGAGCCTGCCCGCGCCGTGCCCGGGGAGAACGGAGGACTGAGCGCCGGCGCCGTCGCTGTACCGCCCGTGGCCAAGCAGGTAGGCGGCCAGCGCGAGGACCTTGCCCGTCGGCGTGCTCGCCGTCCCGTCGTGCTGGTTCGCGAACTCCTGAACGGCCGGCGGGACCTGGATGCACCCGGACTCGTCCTGGGCACACAGGTCCGGCGTGCCGCCGGGATCTGCGCTGCCAATCGCGTTCAGGGCGGGCGCGGGCACGGGCACGTAGCTAACGGTGTAGCTCAGGCCCGCGGGCACCTCGCCGGGGATGACGAGGCCGGTGGCCGTGGCGGCGTTGTAGCGCAACTCGGCGGCGGCCTGAGAACCGGCCGCCCCGAAGGAGAAGCCGGTGATGCCCGCCACATCAGGCAGCCACGGCAGCCTGTAGTTGGCGGTGGTCGTGATGGTCGCCGTCTCGGCGGCGCCGGCGGGTGCCCCGGGCAGCAGCGTGCCGACCCGCTGGAAACCGCCGAAGGCACCGGTGGCGCTCGCGTTGGCGACGCCCCAGGCGAGGCCGTCGTAGGTGTCCATCGCGGCGATGCGCACCCGGGTCTTCGCTGGCAGCGTGGTCGTCAGCAGCTTCTTGCCGAAGACGCTGATCGCCGGCGGCGCGACCGTGGTGTAGTCGCGGTAGCTGGCGAGCGGGCTCGGGTAGTCGTCCACATTGAACGGCGGCACGGCGGTAAGCACAACCCGCTGGTGCGCGCCGGCGCCCGGCAGGTGCGGGCCGATCACCGTGGCGCCCGCGCCGGCCACCGCCAGCACGGCGGCGGCCGTCCCGATCCGCTGCCAGGGTCGCTGCCTGCCGATGGTGGCCTGCCTGCCGGTCCCGCGCTCCTGGCGCCAGGCGGCCCAGGCGAGGGCGGCGGCGGCGAACCCCGCGCCCTGGAGCGCGGCGTCCGTCGGCTGCGGCGCGCCGAACAGGATGGACAGCGCGACGACGACCGCGGGGGCCGCGGCGGGCAGCAGCACGGCGGCGGTGCGGCGGGCGAGCGCGTGCCCGGCGATCGCGCTGAACATGCCGAGCAGGTAGGGCAGCACGAGCAGGCCGGCGGTCCGGCCGACCGGCCGGGCGGTGGTCAGCAGCTGCTGCCACCCGGACACCGCGGTGCTGGTGATCGCCTGCAGCGTCGGCAGGGACACGGTCCCGGTCTGGCTGACGACACCGCCGAACGCCAGGAAGGCGAGGATGCTCGCCGCGACCACGGCGAGCAGCGGGAGCCTGGCCCGCTGCCCGGCGTGGCTGAGCAGCAGGCCGAGCAGCACCCCGGCGGCGCCGGCCGCCAGGTACCCGTGGCCCCCGTAGGCGGGACGGAAGCCGACGATGCCGATCATGGTGAGCACGACCAGGGCACCCACGTCGATGAGCTCGTCGCGAGCCGGTGCGATGCCGCGTGCGCCGGTCCGGCGCGCCTCTGTCCCTGGCGCTGCCCCCGCGGTAATGGTCGTCATACGCTGCCCGCGTTCAGCAGCATCGGCAGGTCGGTGAGGGTGCGCAGCGCGAGCACCGTCAGGTCGCCGGAGGAGTTGATCCCCGGCGGGGCCTCGGGCTCGCAGCGCAGCGCGATCACCCGGACGTCCGGGCCGAAGTACACAGCCGCCGCCTTGAGTGCCCGGAACGGGATCACGCTGCCGGTAAGCAGCATCAGCACGGTGGTGTCCCGGGCGAGCCGGTACGCGCGCCCGGCCAGCGTCGACAGGTCCTGTCCCCGCTCGGCGAGCTCGCCCCGGGCGAGCGTGTCCATGATCCGGTGCCGCGAGGCAGCGGTTACCGCGCTGCTCGCGGCGACCAGGCAGACATCGTGGGAGTCCGTCACTGCCCGCACGCAGATCGAGCCGGCCACGCTCATGGCGAGCTCGAACTCTTCGCCGCTGCCGTAGCTCGCCGCGGCCCCGTCCACCACGACGGTCAGCTGCGACCGGCGGGTGTCCTGGAACTGGCGGACAAGCAGCCGGCCGACCTTGGCGGATGACCGCCAGTGCACGTGCCGCCGGTCGTCGCCCGCGACGTAGTCGCGCAGCGCATGGAAGGCGAGGTCGCTGTTGGACAGGTCCCGCGAGGCCTGCCCCTCCAGGTCACGCTGGAGTCCCGGGCTGAGCGAGTCAAGCCTGATGATCTTCGGATGCACGAACAGCTCGACCGCCGTCTGCTCGACGGCGTCCCTGCGCAGCAGCCCGAGCGGGTCGGTCCGCACCGCGGTCGGCGGCCCGATGGGGATGACCGCGCGGCGGTCCGTCGGCACCACGAAAAGCTCGTCGTGGCTGGCCCCGGCGGCGAGCGAGGGGATGTGGAAGGTCGCGCGGTTCAGGCCGACCGGGACCTCCACGTTCAGCGCGCGCAGCCGCGCCCTGGACCTGTTGGTGGCGACGAGGCGGCCGGCCGCGGGCGCGCCGACGCTGACCCGGGCCGGGTCAAGCTCGATGGCGATGTCGAGGCTGGGCCGCCCGGCCACGAAACCCGCGGCGATGAGCAGCGCGATCAGGCAGCAGGCAGCGACGAGGAACAGCTCCTGCCAGCCGAGCCTGACGCCGAGCACCCAGGCCGCCACCATGACGACGATGGCGGCGCGGCCGGCTGGTGTCGTCACCTGCCACGCCCCCCGCGGGACGGGACGCACCGCGCGCAGCGCGGGGGCGAGGCGGTCCGCCAGCGCGGTCGCCGGGCCGCTCACTCTCCGCGCCTGGCGGAGGTTCTTCATGATGATCCCGAACGGACCCGTGCGCCGCGCCATCGCTACGCACCCCGGCTGGTCGGCGGGCGGACCCGGGACAGCAGCTGGCCGATCACATCTTCGACGCTGACACCGGAGAACTCGGCCTCGGCGTCGAGCAGCAGCCGGTGGCTAAGCACCGGGATGGCCAGCTCCTTGACGTCGTCGGGCACGACGTAGGCCCGCCCGTCGGCCAGAGCCCATGTCTTCGCGGCCCGGACGTAGGCCAGGCAGCCCCGGACGCTGAGCCCGAGCCGCACGTGGCGGAGCTGGCGGGACTCATTCGCGAGCTGGCTGATATAGCCGAGAATCGCCGGGTCCACGTGCACCTGGTCGGCCAGGCGCGACATTTGCATGATCGCGCTCGTGGTGATCACGTTGTGTACGCTGGCGGACCGGTCCCTGGTGGCCGCGGCCGCGAGCAGCGCGACCGTCGAGGCGTGGTCGGGGTAGCCGAGGCTGGTCTTCATGAGGAACCGGTCGAGCTGCGCCTCGGGCAGCCGGTAGGTGCCGGCCTGCTCGATGGGGTTCTGCGTGGCGATCACCATGAACGGCCGGCCGACGGGGTGCGGGGTGCCGTCCACCGTTACCCGGTTCTCCTCCATGACCTCGAGCAGCGCGGACTGGGTCTTGGGCGAGGCCCGGTTGATCTCGTCGGCCAGCACGATCGTCGCGAAGATCGGCCCGCCGTGGAAGGTGAACTGGCTGCTGCGCTGGTCGTAGATGGTCACGCCGGTCACGTCGCTCGGCAGCAGGTCCGGGGTGAACTGGATCCGGCTATGCGTGCCCTGCACCGAGTTGGCCATCGCCTTGGCCAGGGAGGTCTTCCCGGTGCCCGGGTAGTCCTCAAGCAGCAGGTGCCCCTCCGACACCAGGCAGGTCAGCGCCAGCCGGACGATGTGCTGCTTGCCGAGCACGGCCTGCTCCACGTTGGTCACCAGCGCAACGAAAGCCCGCTGGAACCAGTTGGCCTGCTCGGACGTCACCCGTGGCGGCCCCGCGATTGCTGTGGTCATCGGATTCCCCGCATTTCTGTGCTGCCAGTTCTCTGCCGCTAGGTCTTGTAGCTGCCGGAGGCGCTCTTGCCGCCGGCGGTGACGTTGATCGTCACCGTCGTTCCGTCTGAGGCGTGCAGGCACTGAGTCTGGAACGACGTATCGCCGTTGCCGTTCGTGGTGATGACCCCGCCGTTCCAGTCCTGGTCGGTGGTGCCCGAGGTCGGCCAGAACTGGCCTCCGTCCGAACACTCGTAGTACACGTTCGTGCTGTCAGGGAAGCCGCCGACGGTAACGTCGAAGGTGTAGCACTGGTCAGTGGTGGTGCACGGGGCGGTGCCTGAGGTCGCCTGCTCGTTGGGGCCCTTGGCGACGGACACGCTCGGGTTCGCCGGCGTGGGCGCCGTGGTCGCCTCCGCGATCACCCCTTGCCCAAGCGGCGGCGCATTCTGCCCCGCGGTGTCGGAGAAATGGACGTTGATGGTTATCGTCTCGCCGTAGCCGTAGCTATTGGTGACGGAGCCGCTGACGCTGCCGGTGGCGGGGACGGTGTAGTCGGTGCACGAGCTCTCAATGCAGACTTCCAGCGTCCCGGTTAGGCCGTCGCCGGTGGCACCCCAGGTAAAGGTGATCGACGTACCGTTCGCGGTCGCACTGTCCGTCGGTGTCGCGGGCGGCTCGTAGGGGACGACCTGGCCGGACGGCCCGGCCCACGAGCTGCACAGGCCGGCGTCGTTGCACTCGGCGACGTACACGGTCACCGCGCTGCCGTTGACGATGGCGCTGTTCTGCGCGTTGGTGAGGGTTTCGGTGTAGCTGCCGCCCGCCGTGAACGTCCCGGTGATCGTGCCGCTCTCTGCGGCCCCGTTGATCCCGTACTCGATGGAGCTGACCTGCTTCGCGTTCGCGGCCCCCGCGGTGAAGCTGAACGTGATCGTGTCGCTCTGCCCGGTCGCCTTCGCCGTGACGCCGCTCGGCGCGTCCGGCGGCGCGGCGGCCTGGATGGCCGGGGTCGACAGCGGGGACTGCGTGGACTCCCCGGCCTGGTTCGTGGCGGTGACCGCGTACTCGTACCAGGAGCTGTCGTTGTTGACGGTGAACGAGGCGGTGTCGCTGGTCGCGCCCGAGACGACCTGGGCAGAGACCGCTGTCCCGCCGAACGGCCCGCCGCTCGCGGCCGCCTGGTACTCGTACACGGTGTACTGGGTGACCGGCCGCCCGTTGGCCGCGGTCCCGTTCACCGGCGTCCAGGAGACGGTGATGGCGCGGGTGGCCGTCGGGTCAGGTACGGCCGCGCCGGTGGCTGTCGGCGCGGCCATCGTGAGCGGCTTGCCGAAGGGAATCGCGGTGACGCCGAGCGACCAGGGCGAGCTGCCGAGGGCATTGCGGGCCAGGACCGTGAACGTGTACTGCGTCCCGTTGGCGAGCCCGGTGAACGTGTGCGACGTGGTGACCCCGACGTCGGTGATCTGCTGGCCGCCACCCGGCGGCGGGCTGACCTCGACCTCGTAGCCGGTGACTGGACTGCCGGAATCGGTGGCCGGCTGCCAGGTCAGGGCGACGGTGCCGTCGCCCGGAGTGGCGGCGAGGCCCGTGACCTGGTCAGGGACCGCGTTCGGCGTCGCCGTCGTCGTCAGGCTCTGGCGGCCAGGCCCGACGCTGTTGGTCGCGGTCACGTAGATCGAGTAGCTCGTTCCGTTCTTCAGCCCGGTGATCGTGCACGGGGACGCGGCACACTGGTGCGGCGCACCGTTCGTGTAAACGGTGTAGTACTCGACGGGAGCGCCGTTGGGGACGGCCGGTGAGAAAGAGACGACGGCCGTGCCGTTCGATGTCTTCGCCGACGGCACGCCGGGCATGCCCGGGCGGCCGATGACCGTGACGGTAATCGAGACTTGCACCGCCCGGTCCGCCTGGCTGGGGACGTCGCTGACGGTCGCGACGAGGCTGACGGTGCCAGTGGTGTCCGCCCCCGGCGTGACCGTGACCGTCGATCCGGTGCTCGTCACCGTCGCCCCGGGCGGGTGGGTGACGCTCAGCACCTGGATGTGCGACTGGGCCAGCGGGCTGGTGACGTGCTGGGTGAGATCGATAGTGATGCTGCGGCCGGCGTCGACCGAGGCGGCGACCGCGGTGGCGGACGGCAGCGGCGCCGCGATGACCTCGACGGTGAGCGTGCCGGACACGGTGCTGCCGGCCGGGGTGACCAGCAGGGTGCCGGTGGTGCCAGGGACGGCGCCGTCGTCCGCGCTGAGCTGGAGCGCTGTGCCGCCGGGCACGCTGGCGCTCACCCCGCCCGCGGCCTTGGCCCAGGCCGTGGCGTAGCGCGGCGGCGCGACGGTGACCGTGGTGTCCACCCAGACGTGGCAGAGCTGCCCGATGTCGTAGGACACCGGCGCACCGCCCTGGACGACCTGGATCGGGGTCGCGGGGCAGCGCAGGATCGGCACGTCCGGGCCGACCTGGGCGGGGATCGTGACGATGGCAGTCTTACCGTGGGGGTCCTGCAGCGTCGCGCCGTCGTAGACCTGCACGGTGACCGCGCCTGGGCCGGTGTAGCCGCCGAGTGCGTGCACCTGGAAGGCGGTGACCTGGTTCGCGTTCACCGCGAGGTCGCCGGCCGGCGAGGCGGTGAGCTGATCGGTCGTGGTGATCTTCAGCTGGCGTCCAGAGGTGTCCATGAGCACCGAGCTGAGCGGCACGGTGACGGAGCCGTTCCTGCCGAGGGTGATCCGCGCGCCAGGCCTCAGCCTGATCGCGGACGTCTGGGTGCCGGGCACGTCCACGACGGCGGTGGCGGTCAGCCCGTCGGGCGCCGTGACCTGGTAGGGCACTTCGCGGGGCTGCGCGGCCAGCCTGATGGTCAGCGACGCGCCGTGTACGGTGACCCCGGCGGGCACCCAGCTGATCCTCAGGTCGCCCGGCGACCCCACGGGATCGTCGTCGTTCTTCAGCACGTTGACCGTGACGGTGGACGCGCCGGACGGCGGCTGTGGTGCCGCGACGTTGCTGGCGATCGGCGGCACCTTCGCCCCTGCCACCGGGTACACGATGACCTGGGCCAGCGACGGCGTTGACCCGTCGGTGTCGCCGTAGGTGAACTCGACAGGAGCATCGGCCGGGGACGACGGAACCTTCAGGTAGACATAGTCGCCGCTGAGGCTGACGCCGGGCGGCACGGTCTTGTTGGTCTGGCTCAGCGGCTCGACGGTTACCGTGTCGCCGGGGGCGACGTAGTCGTTGCGGAGCACGTTCCAGTGCAGCGACGCGCCGGGCGGCGCGTCCAGCACGTCGTCGACGGCGACCGGCGGCTGCGGCTGCCCCGGCGGCAGCACGGCGATCCGCACGCTCGCGGTGCCGGTCATCCCGTAGGGATCGGTGACCTGGTAGGTGAACGTGTCGGTACCAGCCGAGCCCGGGTAGGACTGGTAGGAGATCGAGTCGGGGCCGATGGCGACGATGCGGCCGAGCGTCGGCGCGGTCGTGATGCCGGTGACCGTAACCGAGTCGCCGTCCGGATCGACCCCGTAGACCGGGATCTGGATGACCGCCACGTCGCCGGCCGTCTCGCGCGTGTCAACCTCCTGGGGGACGGGCGCCTGGTCGGGGTGCTCCGGCGAGGGCGGGGGCTCGATCGTGACGTCGAGGCTGCCGGTCGCGGTCGCGCCGCTGGCGTCGGTCGCGACATAGCTGACCGTGGTCTCTTCCTCGGACTTCACCGACGCTGGGGCGACGACCCGGATATCACTGCCCTGGACGCTGGCGAGCAGGCCGTCGACCGGCGGGTTCGCCGTCGGAGGGTCGCCGGCGAGCGACAGCGGCAGCCCGGTCGAGCTGGCGTCGCCCGCGAGCACGGCGACGGCGGCGCTGTCGCCGGCCCGGACGGTGATTGTCGCGTCCGCGGTGGTGATCTGGTCGGGGGTTGAGCTCGCGGGCACGGCGGAGACCGCCACGGTGCCGGTCGCGCTGCCCCGCCCGTCGCTGACCGTGTAGTCGACGCTCGCCGTCATGCCGGGCTGCGGGTCGTCGGCGCTGATTCGCAGCCACTCCTGGTCGACCACCGTGACGTGCACCCCGGGGGTGTCCGACGTGGCGCCGGTGACGCCGAGGATCCAGCCCTGCGGGTCGTAGTCGTCGGAGAGCACGTCCACGATGGCGGGCTGCTGGCCGTGCAGCACCGCGGCGTCCGGAGTGGTAACCGGGGGCTTGGGGGTGCCGGCCGCCGGGACGACGTGCACGCGGATCGTTCCGCTCGCGGTCGGCGCGGCGCCGTAGGCGTCGGTGTAGGTGAGGAAGAAGTCACCGGGATGCTGCGCGGTGAACGTGACGGTGCCGCTGGCGAGGTCGGTGGACACGGTGGCGCCGGGCACGGCCGCGACCGGCGCGGCGAGCGTGAGCTTCGCCGCGGGGTTGGTCGGGTCAACGCCGGGCAGGTCGTTCGCCAGCGGCTGCAGGGTAACCGGAGAGCCGGCCATGGCCTCGGCGGCGTCCGGCTCGGCGACCGGCGCGACGAACTGGGTGGACGACGAGCCGAGCACGGAGACACTGAGCGAGGCCATCGTCGGCTGGGCGACCCGCCCGTCGCTGACCCCGTACCGGATCGTCACGGTCTCGTCCGCCGTGGTCTGCGGCGCGGCGAAGGACAGCGCCCCGCCGCTGGTGACGGCGGCCGACCCGGCGCTCGCGGTGACCGAGTCGCTGGCGATGTAGAGCGGGTCGCCGTCGTAGTCGCGCCAGTCGCCGATGACCGGAATGACGATGGTGCCGCCGGAGGCGACCGACAGCGGCGGCTGCTGGTACCTGGGGCGCAGGTTCGGCGCGGCGTTCTCGCCCGGCGACCGCGGGACGAGTGTCACCTCGCCGGTGGCGCTATGGCCGTGCCCGTCGTCGATCGTGTACTGGAAGTGCGTCTCGGCCGAGAGCGTGGTCACGGTGGCGAGCACGGTCTGCGCGTCCGGCGCGACCGCCACGCTGACCCCTGGCTGATCGGGGGTGCCGACCCCGGTCACCGCGTACGTCTGCCCTGTCGGTCCCTTGGCGGCGTCGAGGACATGCACCACGGTGGTGGTTCCCGGCCGCACGCCCTGGGTGTAGTCGCCGGCGATCAGCTTGGCCTGGTCGTTCTGGGTCTGCGCCAGGGGGCCCTTCTGCGCGGCATCAGGGGACGTCGACCACTTCACGGCGTTGTCATTGAGCGTCGTGTCGACGAGGAAGACATCGCCGTTGGCCGCGTCGTTGAGCACCACCGCGCCGTTGTTGACCCGGAACACCAGTTGCGGTGACGGGTCACCGGTCGAAAACGCCTGCTGTGTCGTCGCGGCCGGCGGCGGACTGCCGCAGGTGCGGACGTATGTGCCGGCCGTGCCGTCCGCCCAGACGGCGTGTACGCACCCAGCCACCTGGATCGGGGCGGACGGAGTACCGCTGAGGCCGTCGCGGAGCGTGGTGAGCGCGCCGGAGCTGAGATTCACGCTGTAGAGCGCCTGACCTGTGGCGACGACGACCACACCGCTCGCGGCCGAGGACTGCTGCAGTTCCAAGTCGGTGGAGGTGTCCCGGGAAGGCAATGGGACCGTCTTGCCGCTGTCGGGCAGGTACAGCACCTTGGGGCTGGCCGTCTGGTCGGCGACGACAGGGATGTTGCCGACGGTCGTGACCTGCATTGGGTCGGTCGCGGAGAGCGGTATCGCGGACACCTGGGGGGCGCCGCCCTCGGGGTAGCCGCTCAGCTTCCCGCCCCCGGCCACCCAGATCGTGTCGTCGCTGCCGACCGCGATGGCGGAGTTGGCCGGCAGGTGCCTCACGAGCGGCTGCCCGAGCGCGGACAGGCTGCCGCCGCCCGCGCTGAGCCGCGCGGCGCGCAGGGAACCGTCGTTCGAGAGCACCGCGAGCGTGCTGTCACCAAGCGCTATGTCGTCAGGCTCCGACTCCGGCGACGCCGACTTGGGCAAGACGGCCTGCCCGCCGTCGTAGAACGCGGGGCCGTAGGCGTTGACGGCGTACATGCGGCCACCGGTCGCGTCGTACGCGGCGACATTGGCGCCGTCCTGCCACACGTTGACGTTGGGGGACTCGGAACTGGGCGTGAGCGGCTGCCCGTTCAGCTGGCCGATGGGATCGTCGAAGCGGGCGATTTCGCCGAGGGCGTTGTTGGTGACCCAGATGCTGCCATCGTTGAGGCTGACATGCTCGACGGGGAAGCCGTGCGAACTGGCGGCTAGACCGGCGAAGGTCGCGACGGCAACGGCGAGCACTACGGGCGTGCCGAGCCGTCGCGGACGAAACAGCATGTGCTCCGAGCCCCCTTGACCGTCCGCGGCCGCTCCTGGCCAGCGCGCGTCCCGTTCCGGCGAGCGCTCCGTGCGCTAGCCGGAAGAGAAGTCCCCACCCATTGCCGGAGTGCTATCCGGCCGAAAGCAGTAGCCATGTTAGGGACGATTGATAACGGTGTTCCCGCTTTTTCATATTTTTGCTATAAAGCAAGCAAGAAATGTCCTTTGAACAGATATGAAGATAAACGACCGGAACCGAACGCTGTCAGGACCGGGAAAAGGGTCATCCCACGTGTTATGACTCGGGCCAGCAGGCCACGTTTGATTCTGGTGAGTTCACGCCATCGGCGCTAATGACCCGGACCTGGATGCACACTCGCTGGCCCTGGGCGACGCTGAGCACAAGATCTGGCTTCTTCGGCATCACAGGCTGCCCGCTGCCTCCGTTCACCTGCACGCGGAACGAATCGCTCGGTGCGGAGTTGGCGTAGGTCCAGCTGAATTGAACCCGCTGCCCGCCGATACCGCGGGCGGTCACCGTGGGCGCGCTAGGTCCCAGCCCGAGGGGATCCTGCGCACCGCCGGCCTGGGTCGGCTGGCTGCCCGCCGTCAGCGCCGACGTCGGGCTGCCGCCGTGGCCGAGGCCGAGCACCGCCACGGCCACCACCACCGCCAGCAGCACGCCGCCTCCGGCGAGCGCCAGCATGCGGCCCGGCCCGCGCCTTTCCTGACGCCCGGCGTCGCCAGCGCCGGTGCCGGCCGCGTGCGTACGGCCAGACGCGTCCAGGCCCGCCCGCCATCCGCCAGGCTCGTCCGTCGTGCCGGACGGGCCGGCGTCGGCCCCGCCGCCCGGGACGACGGCATGGGGACGCGCCAGTGTGGCGGCCTCGGGTGCCTCCGGCGGAAACTGCCGGACCCGGCCGCCGGACCCGCCGCCGGCCATCCAGTCCCACGAGCCGGACGGTATCCGGTTCCCTGCGCGCGGCTGCTGCTCTTGCGTGCCAGCCGTCGCCGCCTTCCACGGGTCGAGACGCCGCGGACCCCGTGCGCGGGTCGGGTCATCGGCCTCGTCCGGCGCGGCCCCCGGGGCGGGCGTGGCAGGAACGGCCCAGGGCCCGGGCCGCGCCCTGCCGCGGCCGCCGACGACGGCGTCCCTGCTGTCTGCCGCGGGCGGCCCGGCCGGCGCCGGCCAGGCTCCGCGCGGCTGCCCGCGCGCGATCGTCGTGTCCCGCATGCCGCCAGCCGAGGGCGGCTGAACTGCCTGCTCCCAATGCGCCTGCCGCGGGCGGGTCCCGTGCCCCCCACCGAACGTCGCCTCGCCGCTTCGCACGGCCCGCGGGGGCACCGTATTGCCGGGCGGCGTGTCTTCCGCCTGTTCGCCGGCGGGCAAGATGGGCTGGGTTACCGGCAGCCGCAACTCCTGCTCGATCGACTGAAGTCTGCGGATCAGCTCCATAGCCGTCTGCGGGCGGGCGGCCGGCTCCTTCGCCATGGCCTGGCGCAGCAGTCGTTCCAGGCTGTCAGGCACGTCGGCGCGGCCGGTGGGCGGCACTGGGTCTGACTTGATCCTGCTCATCAGCGCGTAGGCCGTGTTGTCGCCGCCCGGCTGCTCGAACGGCGACCGGCCGGCAAGCACGTGCCAGAGTGTCGCGCCAAGCGAGTACACGTCGGAGCGCTGGTCGCCCGATCCGCTGCCATAAAGGATCTCCGGCGGCGACCACGGCACGGACAGTCCCTCGGGGCCGTCCCCGCCCTTGGTCGTCGCGATGCCGAAATCGGTCAGCACCGGCTCGCTGTAGGAGTCGGTGAGGATGTTCTGCGGCTTGATATCGCGATGCAGGACGTGCCGGCGGTGACTGGTCTCGACCGCGCTGCCGATCTGGATGCCGATGCGCAGCACCTCCGCGACCGAGAAGTGCGCCCGGCGGGCCCGGACCGCGAGGTTCGGCTTGGGGCAATACGGCATCACGATGTACGGGCGGCCGTCGTCGGTGACCTTGGCGTCGAAGACCTGGACGATGTGCCGGTGGGCCAGGCCCGCGGTGACGTTCGCCTCGGCGGTGAACCGGCGGCGGGCCGTCTCGGACAGCGCGGACTCGCTGAGCACCTTGACCGCCACCTCGCGGTGCGGCAGGTCCTGCTCATATAGGTAGACCTGGGCGTTGCCGCCGGCGCCCAGGTGCCTGATAAAGCGGTATCCCGGCAGGTCGGGCGGTACGCTGTCGCGCGATTGCGGCCGGCTCACCCGGGTACCTCGTAGCGGAAGTCGATCTCGCCGGCCAGTGACACGACTGTACCGGGCCTGATGGGCGTGGGCTGACCCGGGCGGAGTTGCTCGGGTTCCCGGCCGGGCAGCGTGACCAGCGTCCCGTTCGTGGAGTTCAGATCTGTGACGACGACGTGCCAGCCGTCGAGCGTCACCCGCAGGTGGGTCCGGGAGACATCACCGTCCGTACTGGGCAGCCTGACGACGTGCGGACGTTCCTCCCCGTCCGCGCCAGCGAAGTCGCCCTTCGGGTTCCGTCCCATCACCACGTCCCGGTCGAGTGAGATCACGTCACCGGCCGAGAGCCGGAGAACGCCGAGCACCGGCCGGGGCACGACCACGGGGTCGGGCGGCAGCGCCGCGCCGCACCTGCGGCAGCGCGCCTCGCTCGGCGGGTTCACATGCCCGGCCGGGCAGACCAGCGCGGGAACCGCCGGGCCGATCCTGTCAGGGGGTAGTGCGGCCCAGGCGGCCGGCCCGGGCAGATCGCCGCGCTTGACCGTGAACCCGGCCTCGCCAGTCTCGTCCGGCACGGTCGGCTCTGGTCCCCAGGGCACGGCATCGATCAGTCCCCCTGGCACCGGCGGCGGTGACGACCCCACTGGGGGGAGCGGGGACTGCGCGCCCGTGGGCATCCCTGTCCCTGCGCTCATGCCGGTGAACGTACCGGACAGGGGGAATGCGGGCGGGCGGTCGCCCTCCTCCTCGGGCGCTCTGATCGCCGCGTCCGCCACCGACCGCGCCTGCGTGGCGCCCCAGAGGAAGTCGTACTCCTCGTCTCCCGGGGGAGGCGGGCCCCCGGCAGGGGCGGCAACCAGACCGGTGGCGAACGGGGACCCGCTGCCGTCGGCCAAGCCGGGCGGACCGGTCATTGTCACCGTGTCGGGATAGTCGGGGAATTCGGCCTGGTCGGCGGTGCGCGGGACGGAGGGCACCGTATCCGGGCGAATAACGTCAGCGGGCGGCGGCAGGCCGGGCGAGGCAGCGCCGCCGGCAAGGGGAATGGCATCGGCCGGGGCGCCGAGGTCGCTGACGGTCCGCGTGACGG
>Ga0335075_10005542_pt1 | contig 19575 bp, 17 predicted proteins | sample Lox_Sample_24_FD_206723 | JGI IMG/M metagenome (GOLD analysis project Ga0335075, IMG submission 206723) | Soil microbial communities from Loxahatchee National Wildlife Refuge, Florida, United States - Lox_Sample_2.4 | ecosystem: Environmental > Terrestrial > Soil > Wetlands | place: USA...
AAGCCCGAAAGGCGCGGCAACAGCCACAGGTCCGCGAAATCAGGGACCGCCGCGATCTGGAGTTCATGGCCGCGCTGCATGTCGAGCTGTTCCACCGTGACATCGAGCGCCCGGAAGGCGGACGCCAGATGCGGTAGCGCGCCCTCGATCTCCGGTGACGGCCGCAGGCCCGTCCGGCTGCGCAGCAGCAGGGGAAACCCGAGATAGTCTTCCAAGACCTTGACCCGCTGGCCGACGGCCGCCGGAGTGATGGCGAGCGCTTCGGCGGCGGCCTTCAGGGACCCGCGCCGGATGGCCATTTCCAGCGCCTGCAGCGACTTGAGGTAGGTGGGGGCGACCATAGCCGCAGACTAAAGAAAATCTTTATCCATATCAATGAGCTTTAGGTTGTTGATCCGGCCTGGCGGCAGTACCGTCATGCGGTCAGACCAAAACCTCAACGGGAGATCCACCATGGCTCAATTGAAACGGTTCATGATCGAGCGCGATATACCCGGCATCGGCGGCATGTCGGTGGTCGAGCTGTGCGGCGCGGCCCGCACCTCCAACCAGGCCCTGCACAAGATCGGCAGCGCCAGCATTCAGTGGCAGCACAGCTACGTGGCGGGGAACAAGACGTTCTGCATCTACCTCGCGGACTCGGAGGCCTCCATTCACCGGCACGCCGAGCTCAGCGGCATCCCGGTGTCCAAGGTGACGGAGATCCCGCAGATCATCGATCCGACCACGGCCAACAACTGAAGGACGCTGGCGGCGGTGTCGCGCCGCGCCGGAGAGGGATTCAGGGACCCGCGGCGTTCTCGACCAGGGTGCCGAATCCCGAGATGTTGAGCAGCAGGTCTGCGGACAGCCCGTGGCGATGGCCGAGGTATTCCGGGTCGTTGTAGGCCACCCGGGTGCCTCCGTCCTCGGCCCAGACCAGTACCTTCAGGGGCAGATCGATGGCGGCGGCGGGCACGGCCTGGATCAGCAGCGTTCCTGCCTTCGGATTGCCGGCGACCAGCATCCGCGTCGGTCGCAGCGTCAGGCCCGCGGCCGCCGCATCGGCGCTGAAATTGAGGTCGGCGAAGATCCTGAGGTTGTGCGCCGTGAGTATCTGCCGCAGCCGGGCGATCACATCATCCGGGGCACGTGCGCTCTGGAGCACGACCATGCCTTGCGAGGGGTTGCCGAGGGTCATCCGAGATCTCCTGTCTTGCCAAAGGCCTGCCTGCCACGGATCATCGGCCGATGCCCCAACTGTACGACTTCGCCATCATCGGCGGTGGCATCGTCGGCCTGGCGACTGCCCATGCGCTGCTGCGGTCCCATCCCCATGCCACCCTCGTGGTACTGGAGAAGGAGTCCGGCTGGGCCCGGCACCAGAGCGGACACAACAGCGGCGTAATCCATTCGGGCATCTACTATAAGCCCGGCAGCCTCAAGGCGCGCTTCTGCCAGGCCGGCAACCGGTCGATGCGGGAATTTTGCCGGGAGCACGGGGTCGCTCACGAAATATGCGGCAAAGTCATTGTCGCCACCCGCGAGGACGAGCTGCCACAGCTTGCGCGACTCGAGCAGCGTGGGGCGGCCAATGGCCTGCAGGTACGCAGGATCGGTCCTGCGGAACTTCGGGAAATCGAGCCGCATGTGCAGGGAATCGCAGCCCTGCAGGTGCCGGATGCCGGAATCGCCGATTACGTCGGGGTCTGCAGCACGCTGGCGCGACTGCTGGGCGAGGCGCAGTGTGGGCTGTACCTCGGCCATGAGGTCACCGGCATCGTGACGCATGCGCAGGGCGTGGAACTCTTCGCCTGCGGGCGGCAGTTCGCGGCCCGCCAGCTGATCAACTGCGCGGGCCTGCACAGCGACCGGGTGGCGGCCCTGGGCCGCTGCGATCCGGGCGTGCAGATCCTGCCGTTCCGCGGCGAATACTACGAACTGCGTCCGGAGCGGCGACACCTCGTCCGGCACCTGGTCTATCCGGTGCCCGATCCGGAGTTTCCCTTCCTGGGTGTGCACTTCACGCGCATGATCGGTGGCCAGGTCGAGGCGGGTCCCAACGCCGTGCTGGCCTGGGCGCGGGAGGGTTATCGCCGGGGTAGCGTCGACTGGACGGACGCGCGCGAGATCCTGCGCTTTGCCGGCTTCCGGAAACTCGCGGCCCGCTACTGGCGCAACGGTCTCGAGGAGATGTGGCGCTCGGTGAGCAAGCGCGCGTTCCTCAGGAGCCTCCAGCGACTGATCCCCGAGGTACGGTTGCGGGACCTCGTTCCGGCAGCCTCTGGCATCCGCGCCCAGGCCCTGCGCCCCGACGGCACCCTGGTGGAGGATTTCCACATCATCCGCGAGGATCGCTGCCTGCACGTGTGCAACGCGCCCTCGCCCGCCGCCACGGCGAGCCTGGAGATCGGACGCTATATCGCCGCTAGTGCACTTCCTGGTAGTGATCCTTGATTGCCGCCGGATCGGGCACATGGACTCCGGTGTCCCACCCGGGTGGCATGCCGTAGGGCACCGACAGCAGGATTGCCTCCACCTGGCTGATCTTGCCTTCCTTGTTGATCTGGAAGATCTCATGGATCATCCAGGTCCAGGGTGCCGTCCGGGTCACCTTGACGGTCCTGCCGTTCTTCACGGTGTACGAGCGGGTCGTGGCGTCGTGGTCGAAGCCGACCGCGGCATAGACCAGCCCGCGCTCCCGATCGATCACCATGTAGCGGCGGTCCCGCAGACGCGTATCGTCATGGTAATAGCCCAACGCGAAGGCTTCCTTGCAGGAATAGTTGGCGCCGTTCGGTTCGGCTCCCGGCGCCACCGGACGATTGGTGGTATACGCGCCGTTCTCGATCCGGTTGCAGTCGTCCGCAAACAGCGGGGGATGCGCGCCGGTGTTGTTCTCGATGCCCGTCCAGTAGGTATTTGCGATATCGATCAGCTCGGGGCGGCTGCGCTGACTTTCGGGCGGCAGCGCCTGCAGGAACTGGGGCCGGGGCGCATCCCCCAGGACATCCGGACGCGGATGTCCCGGAGTGCCGCCGATGAGATCGCTGGTGTGGGCCACCACACTCTCGATCTGCGTGATCCGCTGATCGACCACCTTGAGGCGGGTCGCCACCAGGATGGGTGCGCCATTCTCGGCCGCCTTGGCGAAGAAGCCGATCTCACCCATTTCCGGATCGGAGACCTTCAGGCGGTACTTGCCCACCGAACTGGCGACCCGCCACAGGCCGTCCGGCAACGGCAGGGTCACGCCGTTCTCCGTGTAGCGGGTACCGGGAGCGATGGGCGCCTTCGAAGGATCGTGGGCGACCATGGCATCCAGATACTGATCGGCGATGCCTTCCAGACAGGCGCGGTTGCAGTCTGCCTTCCCCGCCGCCGATGCCGCCTGCGCAACCATCATGGCTCCGAGCAACGAAACGGCGAGTTTGGTTCTCATCATGACGTACTCCGATCAGAGGCTCAGTTTGAACCCGAGAGTGTAGGTGCGGCCGATCACGTCGAACAGGGAGGCATTGGTGCCGCCGCCGGAGGTGCCGAACACGAAGTACGGCGCCGGGGCGGATGGCGGGGACCGGTCGAACACGTTGTTGATGGTGAAGTACACCCCGAAATCCTTGTGCGCAACGTCGAAGTCGTAGTTGAGCGTGAAATCGGTGTAGCACACCGAGGAGACCGTGTTCTGCGCCGGATTCAGCTGCGCCGGCGTGTAGGCATTGCTGAGCTTGCCGGGTCCGATGAAGCGCTCCTGGACGAACGCCGTGAACGGCTGGTTGGTGTACTGCAGGGCGACCGATCCCATCCAGTGGGGCACGCCCCCGCCGCCACCGGTCTGGCCGGCCAGCAGGATATCGGGGGAGCCGGGAACGATTTCGGTCAGGTGGTCCACGTGGTTGGCGAGGACCCGTAACGTCAGGTCACCGGGCACCGCGGCCGAGACGCTGTTCAACGGCAGGGCGTAGTCGGTCTCGAAGTCGACGCCGGCGGTATCCTCACCGCCGATGTTCAGGTACGGGGTACTGACGGCGGTCAGGACGCCGTTGGCATCGCGGGTCAGGAGCGAGCACAGGGAGGTCGCGCCCGCATAGCACTGGTCGATGGTGAGCTGCCCGGACAATGTGGCGATCGCGTCCTTGATGTTGATGCTGTAGCGGTCGATGGACGTGGTCAGACGCGGCAGGAAGGCGGGCGTGAAGACGACGCCGTAGGTCGTGGTGTCCGCAACCTCGGGCTTCAGGTTCGGATTGCCTGAAGTGACGGTGAACACGATGGGATTGCGGTTCGGGGACCCTGGCGCCTGGAAGTCATCGACCAGATTGCTCTGGCCCTGGTTCTTGCCCAGGTACAGCTCGTTCACGTTCGGCGCGCGGATGTCGCGGGAACGCGCGGCACGGAAGCGGATGTCGTCGATCGGCTGCCAGGTGAGGCCCGCCTTCCAGCTATCCACGCCGCCGCTGGTGCTGTAGTCCGTGTAGCGGATCGCGCCGTTGAGATCCAGGGACTTGGCGAACGGCAGATCCTTCGCGAGGGGAATGAGCGTCTCGCCGAAGACCTCCCAGAGGTTGAACCAGCCCGAAACGGGTTGCTGGTTGCCGCGGTCGAAGCCACCGAAGACTCCCTGCAGCGAGGCCGGGAAGCCCAGGTAACCGCCGGTGAACGTCTTGATGCCTTCGGAAATCGGGTCCGAGGTCTGATCCGCCGACTCGCGCCGATAGCCGCTGCCGACGGCGACCGTCATGGGGCCGGCCCAGGTGTCGACCGGCGTCCCCGAAATACTGCCCTCGGTCACATCCTCGATGTTGTGGATCCACGAATACGAGGTCGCCGTCACGTAGGCCTTGGCCTGCGCCGAGGGTGACCCATAGCCGAAGAGGTCGATCGGCACGCAGCCGTTGTTGGGCTGGGTCAGCGTCGAGCGGCAGACGATCTGCCCGCTGGCCGGATTCACCACCGCATCCGCGGCATTGTATTCGTTGCTGACGATGGGATTGTTGGCGGTGCTTTCACTGAAGTGATTTTCCCCATGCTGCGCATACCAGTCGACCTTCCAGTCCCCGAAGCTCGCCTTGAGGCCCGCCTTCGCCTCGTAGGTACGGTTCTCGGTATTCACCAGCAGCGGGCCGAAATCCTCGTCATAGCGGTTGAGGACGAACGAGCTGATGCCATCGGCAATCATGGCCGTGCGGATCGAGGCCGGCAGGAAGGCATTGTCCTGCTGGATGGTGTAGCCGGAGCCCAGGCCCTGCCAGGGATAGGTGCTGACATAGTCGGCCATGCTGCGCGCGAACAGCACCTGGGCGTAGGCGCTGACATGATCGGTCACGTCGAAGTCGCCGCGCGCGAACAGATGCTGCCGTTCCACCCCGGGATCCGCCTGGAAGTACGCGCCCACATCCGGGTTGGCGCCACCCGCCCCCGAGCCGCCGATCATGGTGCCGGCCGTCACGAGGCTGCCGTAGTTGAACGGCATCGGAATGCCACCGACCCCGAACTGGGTGCCTTTGAGCGGACCTGTGGAAATCATGCCACCCCAGGTGAACTCCGCCGAATGGGCATTGCACTCGCGCAGGTACTGGGGCGTCTTGGCCGGATTGCCGATCAATGAGCAGGAATTGAACCAGTCGCGGTCGGTGTAGTTCGGAACGCCGTTGTTCTTGTAGGCGTCGGCACTGATGACGAAGTGGCCGCGGCCCCCGAAGAGGTCCCAGCCGCCCGTCAGCTGTACCTTGCCATTGCGGTCATCCTCGTACCGGGACTCCCCCGCCTGGATGTCCGCCTTGATGCCCGTGAAGCGGGTATCCAGCACGAAATTCACCACGCCCGCGACCGCATCCGAGCCGTAGACCGCCGAGGCGCCGCCGGTGACGATGTCCACGCGCTTGATCAGCGCTTCCGGGATCAGGCTCACGTCGGTGACCGCCTGCAGGCTCGAGGGCACGATGCGCGCACCATCCAGCAGCACCAGCGTCCGGTTCGATCCGAGGCCGCGCAGGCTCAGGAAGCTCTGCCCCACCGTTCCCGTGGTGCCGACGCCCGTGTTCTGCGGCAGGCTGGAGTTTGCGATCTGGGGCAGCTGCACCAGGGCATCGACGATGGAACTGGGCGCGGCAGCCTGCAGCTGCTGGGCCGACACGGCCGTGGTGGGCGTGGGTGCGTTGGCACCGTTGGTGACCACGCGCGAACCCGTCACGACGACTTCCTGCAGCTGGTCGGCAGCGGCTGGCGCCGGTGCCGGCGGCGGCGTCTGGGCGCGCGCGCAGGCCGTTGCCAGCGCCCAGCTCACTGCGGCCGCTATGGCCAGGGGTTTACGCCCGATCTTCGCACTGTCAGTCATTTGAACGTTCCTTGTGTACAGCAGTCGCCTGACCACCCCGGGGACTCACCATCCGGGCAACTGCCGGTAGGGCAGCAGCGACACGTAGGCAAAGATGCGCTGGATCTTTCCGGCGCGGACCTGGAAGGTCTCGATGATCTGGGTGGTATTGGGATACGAGGACAGGCTGAAGCGCCGGGCGGCACCGCCCGTGGTGCTCGCCGAGACGGCGTTCATCTGTGGCTTGATGTTGCCGGGATGCTGGAACATCACCACCGCATAGACCAGCCCGCGCTCCGGATCCGTCAGCAGGAAGCGCCGGTTGGTGATTTCATGGATGTAGTCGAACATGTGGGTATCGAACTGCGCCCCCGCACTCATCGAGGGGCGCGTCGCGGTCGCGATGGTCGGCGCGGTCTGCGCGCCGTTCTCGATGCGCAAGGTATTCTCGGCGAAGGGCACGATCCTGCCGTTGCCCTGCTCGATGCCGTTGAAGTACTGGTTGGCATCGTGGCGCAGCTGCTCAGGGGTGCTGCGCTCGCCTGCGGGTAGGGTCTGCTCCCACTCCGGGGCCGCCGTGGTGAGGCTGTCGAAGCTACCGTGCACGCCCGTCGCCTGCCTGACCACGAAGGTCTCAATCTCGCTGAGCATCCCCGCCTTGCGCTTCAGCCGTATGCCCAGCAGTACCGTCAGGCCGTTTTCCTTGCCGGTTCCGTAGAAGGCCACCTGCTGGGTCCGCGGATCCTCGATGTAGAGCTTGAAGGTGCCCAGGGAGCCGATGGTCTGCCACAGCCCATCGCCGAGCTTCAGTCGATTGGTGTTCTCGGTGAACCTGACATCCGGTGTGGTCTTCAGCTGCCCTGGCTGGTGCGCGAGGAGCGCCGCCAGGTACTGGTCCATCGCGCCGTGAAGACAGGCGCGGTCACAGTCACGCCCATTGGCCGCCGGTGCCGCTGCCGTGAGTGCCAGCATCGCGACCGCCGCCAGTAGCCCGGCACTGCGAACCACTGTGGTCCTGCTCATGACTCCCCCCGGTTCCGTCACTTGTTTTGAGTTGTCAATGAGGCTAGCAGCTAGGTCGGACGACCTGAACACACCAAAGCAAGTGATCTGCTTTCGCAAAGCGCGAACGCATTGATGCCCGTGGCGCAGTTGAGGGCCGTGAGGACTGGTATAAGAATCCACTGGCGCAGGACGCGGGACGGACGACCTTGAACACGATGCTGAACATCAACGCCCTGATCACCGTGGCCCGGCTGGGAAGCTTTTCAGCGGCCGCGCGCGAACTGGGCACGGCGCCATCGGTGGTCACGAAACGGATTTCTCAATTGGAAAAGGAGGTTGGCGCGCGGCTCATCAATCGCTCGACGCGCGGTCTTGCACTCACGTCCGCCGGTGAGCGCTATCTGCCGCGCTTCGTCCGGCTGCTCGCCGAACATGAGGAGGTGTTCCGCAATTCCGAGACCGGCGGCGCCACCGTGGAAGGTTTCGTGCGCGTCCAGGCCCCGCCCTCGGTCACCTCGAGCTTCCTCGGGCCGCTGTTCATCGATTTTCAGCTGCGCCATCCGCGAGTGGACCTCGAGGTCATCGTCACCGAACGCGCCGTCAATCCACTGGAGGAAGGATTCGATGTGGCCCTGGGCGCCTGGCCGGTCTCCTATCCGAACGTGATCGATGTTCCACTGTGCCGGTACGATCTCATCGTGGTCTGTGCCCCCAGCTACCTGCGCAGCAACCCCAAACCCAGCCATCCGACCGAACTGCTCGATCATCAGTGCCTGACCACCTGTCTGCTGCGGACCAGCTGGGGATTCACCCACGCCCGCGGATCGATGAACATCGAGGTTCATCCCCGGCTGCATTCCAGCGACAGCTGCATGGTCCGGGACGCCGCCCGCCGGGGCGCCGGGATCGCGGTGCTGCCGCCCTACCTCGTCAATGAGGACCTGGCGTCCGGCGTCCTGGTGAGGCTGCTGGAGGATTTCCCGGTCACCACGCACTGGATGAACGCGCAGGTACCGCGCATGAAGATGAACCGTCCGGCCGTCCAGCAGCTGGTGAATCTGCTGAAGGAGGGCATGCAGCCGGCGCCGCCCTGGGAGCGCTAGCAGGCCGGGTCTTGCTTGCAAACGTTTACACGTGCAGGCAGCCTAGCCGGGTTGCTTTGTCAATCGGGGAAAACCATGAAGCGCTCCGTTTCAGCGATGACCCTCGCGGCGGCGTCCATTGCCTGTGCGGCCTACGGCCAGACATTCGCGCCTGGGCCGCGGCTGCACTCCCCGGAGATCGCCGCGGACCACCATGTGACCTTCCGTCTCTACGCCCCAAAGGCGAACGAGGTCACGTTCAATGCCGACTGGATCGGCGCCACCAACCTTGCGATGACGAAGGACGACCAGGGCGTCTGGTCCCTGACCGTGGGGCCCCTGGATGCACAGCTCTACGGCTGAGCGCGACGGCAACCGCTTCAGCAGTCTGCTGATGGTGAGCGGCCCGGCGGATGCGATGTGGGATTTCAAGGATGTTCCGCATGGAACCCTCGAACAGGTCTGGTATCCCTCCCCCACGCTGCACCTGGACCAGCGGCGCATGTTCGTCTATATGCCGCCGGGGTACCTCGGCAGCGGCTCGAAGCGTTATCCCGTGCTCTATCTCCTGCACGGCGCCGGCGGGGACGAGGATGCCTGGGTGACCATGGGACGCGCAAACATCATCCTGGACAACCTGATCGCCGCGGGCAAGGCGTCGCCCATGATCGTCGTCATGCCAAACGGCAACGCAGCGCAGAGCGTATCGCAAGGTTTCGGCGATGGTCCGACACCGTCGGTGCAGCAGGTGACCGCGCCGGCACCGAATCCCGGCCCCGCGCCCGGCGCTGCGACAAGTTCGGCTCCGCGCCGACCGCTGCAGATGCCCGTACAACTCTATGCCGGGTCCTATCCCGAGAGCATCGTCAAGGACATCATCCCGTTCGTCGACAAGAACTATCGCACCTATACGGACAAGAACCACCGCGCCATTGCCGGCCTGTCGATGGGCGGCGGCCAGACGGTGACCACCACCAACAACAACCCGAACCTGTTCGGCTACATCGGTGTCTTCAGCGCCGGTGGCCGCGTGGGCGATGACGCCTTCGAATCCCAGCTGCTGCAGATCCGCAAGGACCACGTGAAACTCTACTGGACCGGCGCGGGCGACACCGACATGGCCCGCGCCGGCATGATGGCGCTGGAGGCGGACCTCAAGTCCAAGGACTTTCCCACCTCCTACAAGGAAATCCCGGGCCGGCATTACTGGTTCCTGTGGCGGGACTTCCTGAGCGACTTCGCCGGGCAGCTGTTCAGATAGCTCCGATCAGAACATGCCGTTGCCGTTGGCATCCTGGGCAGGAATGTCCTGGATCACGTCCCAGTGTTCGACCACTTTGCCGTGCTCCAGCCGGAAGATGTCGACGATGGCCCGACCCGGCGTACCGTCATCGCGCGTCGAATGCACGTGCAGCGCGACCAGATCCCCTTCGGCGATCACCTGCCGGATGTCGCCGTGCTGCCTGGGGTATTTTGCCTTCAGGAACTCGATGAACGCCTTGAGACCTTCTGCGCCGTCCTTGGCGGTCGGGTTGTGCTGCTTGTAGGTGGGCCCCAGGTATCGGGACGCGGCGGCGAAATCCTTCTGGTTGATCGAGGCTTCGTAGAAGGCCACGGCGATTTTCTTGTTGGCCGCCACCTGCGCCGGGTCGGCGGCCATGGCCACCAGGGGCGCCCCCAGCAGCAACAGAACTGTGATCAGACGCATGATGGCTCCTGTGATGAATGGAACCTTCACTATACCTGTACAATGCGCGACCGTTCCGCCGGGTGGGCCATGCGAGGGATTTCGATCGTGCGCCGCAGGATCTTCTCCAGAACGCTCCGGGGCGCCGCGCTGCTGGTGACCCTCGCCGGCGCCAGCCGGGTCCTGCCCGCCGCCGATATCGCAGCCGGCGGCCCGGATTTCGCACACAAGTGCGGCGTGTGCCACGACACGGGCGGCACGGGTACACAGATGCTCGCACGGCGCCTGGGGGCGCAGCGCGCGCTGCTGGCCGAGCGTGCGGATCTGCCGGCGCAGTATGTCAGGACCATCGTGCGTAGCGGACTCGGCAGCATGCCGGCGCTGACCCGCGTCGAAGTCACCGACGCGCAGCTCGACGACATCGTGGCGTACCTGCAACGCCCACCTCCTCCCGCCGCCCCAGGAGCCATGCCATGACCTCTCCGACTTCGCGCCGCGGATTCCTCGCAGCATCGGCCGCCGTGGCCGGCACCATGGCCGCCTCCTCCGTCATCAGCGCGGCGCCCGCGCCCAGGGACGGCCCGCAGGGCATGAAGCTCATCCTGCCGCCGCACCTGTCGGAGCGGGCCTTCACCCGCGGCCTGTCGGCCTTTGCCGGTGTGGTCGGCCGGGAGTGGGTTCTGGACACGGACATGGACCGCCACACCTACCTCGATGCCTATGCGCCCGGGGATGCCGAAGCGCATGCGCCATCGGCGGCGGTGGCACCCGGCTCCGTCGGGGAACTGCAGGCGCTGGTGCGGCTGGCCAACGAGCATCGCCTGCCGCTGTGGCCGATATCGCGCGGCAAGAACCTGGGCTATGGCGGCTCCGCGCCGTGCATGCCCGGCACGGTGATCGTGGATCTCGGGCGCCTGAACAAGGTGCTCGAACTGAACGAGGAACTCGCCTACTGCGTGCTCGAACCCGGCGTCGGTTTCTTCCAGCTGTACGATGAGATCAAGGCCCGCAACCTCGACCTGCAGATGGGCATCCCGGGCAATGCCTGGGGCAGCGTCATCGGCAACGCCCTGGAGCGCGGGTTCAGCCAGGCCGGGGATCACAGCGCCAATATCTGCGGGATGGAAGTCGTGCTGCCGGATGGCAGCCTGGTGCGGACCGGCATGGGCGCCATGGGCAACAACGCCACCGGACCCCTGTTCCGGCATGGCTTCGGTCCCTCCTGGGACCAGATGTTCGTGCAGTCCAATTTCGGCATCGTGACCCAAATGGGTTTGTGGCTGAAGCCCGCACCGCAGTCCGTCATCAGCGTCGGCATCAAGCTGCCGCGCCCGGAGGATGTGGGGCGCTGGACCGACATCGTGACGCCGCTGCGGCTCGCCGGCGTCCTGGAGGGCAACCTCAGCGTCACGAGCTATCAGGCCTCCGCGACGCTGCGCACCGAGCGCAGCGAGTGGTATTCAGGTCGCGACGCCCTTCCGGACAGCGTGGTCGCCCGGATCATGAGCCGCTATGACGTGGGCTGGTGGAACGGGACGCTGCGGCTGTCCGGATACGCGGAGGTCAACGAGGCCAACCTGAAGATCATCCAGAAGGCCTTCAACGCCCTGCCCCAAGCACAGCTCACCGTATCGCGCTGGCACCAGGGCGAGCCCGGTTCAGGCGTGCCCGCCCCGAGCGTGCTGCCCCTGCAGATCGTCAACTGGCACGGGGGCCGCGGCGGCCATCTGGGCTTCTCCCCCATCCTGCCCGCCGGCGGCTCCCGGGTGATCGAACAACTGGCCCGCACCCGGCAGCGGTACCGGGAATTCGGGATCGACTATTCCGGAACGTTCTACCACTCGGGACGATCGGTCTCGAACGTCAACCTGATGATCTACAACCGCGACGATGCGGACCTCACGGCCCGTACCCGCGCACTGTTCTCGGCACTGGTGAAGGATGCGGCGGCGGCGGGCTACGCCGAGTACCGCACGCATCTGTCGTACATGGATGAGGTCGCGGCCACCTTCGACCATAACGATCATGCGCTGTGGAGACTGCACGGCAGGGTCAAGGACGCCCTGGATCCCAACGGCATCCTGGCGCCCGGCAAGAGTGGTATCTGGCCCCAAGGGTATCGGGACCGGCGTCAGGCCTGAGCGGACAACCGGCTCATATCCGAGCGCTCGAGCAGCGCCCTGCAGGCCGCGTTGAGTCCGCTGCCGTCGTCGGCATCGAAGCGGCCGAGGTCGGGGCTGTCCAGATCGAGTACGCCCAGCACGCGTCCCTGAAGCAGCAGCGGCACGACGATCTCGGAGCGCGAGGCCGCGTCACAGGCGATATGTCCCGCGAACGCGTTCACGTCCGGGACCACGACCGTCTCCCGCCGCTGCGCGGCCGTACCGCACACTCCGTGTCCCATCCTGATCCGCACACAGGCGACCTTGCCCTGGAAGGGTCCCAGGACCAGTTCCTCGCCGCGCAGGAAATAGCAGCCCACCCAGTTGACCCGGGGCAGGCCGTGATAAAGGGCGCACAGGTTCGCCGCATTCGCAAGGCCGTCGGACTCATCGGCAAACAGCGCGGCAAGCTGTGCATTCAGCTCGCGGTACAGGGTGGTCTTGTCCATGGGCTCAAGGTTCCTCGAGCCGCGGCCGCCATCCGCGCGGCCGCAGCACCCGCCCGTACCATATCATCGCCACCCCCACGCAGCCCGCCAGCAGCAGCACGCTCGGGCGACCGACTTCCCGATCCTGCAGGCCGGCCAGGAGAAAGACCAGCGTGAGGCCCAAACCCATGACGGGCACCAGCGGGAACAGCGGCGAGCGCCAGTGGCCCGGCTTGCCCGTCAATCCCTTCAGGCGACCGACGAGGACGGCGCAGGAGACCAGCCCGAGCGTGAACGTCGTCAGGCCCGCGCCGAAAATGACCATCGCATGGGTACTGAGGAAGCAGCAGGCGCCGGCGCCGGCGCCGATCGCAAGCGTGGCGTTGCGGGGAACACCCGAAGCAGCGCTCAAGGCACCGATCCAGGAGGAGGCCCGGCGCGGCAGGACGCCATCCCGTCCCATGCTGAAGGCCATCCGCGCGTAGAACATGTTGCTGGCGATGAGGGAATTGAAGATCGCCAGCGCGACGCAGGCACTCATCACGCGGCCCGCGAGCACGCCGAGCTGGGTGCTGAAGTACGTACTGAACGGAGCCGGACTGTGCAGCAGGGCCGGCAGATCACGGGCGCCCACGACCACGCAGACGATGGGGATGGCCGTGCACAAGCCGCCGATGGCGGCGGCCACCAGGATCACCATGCCCATTTTCCGGTGCGGATCCACCAGTTCCTCGCCGAACGTGATGGCCTGGTTGCCGCCGATCACCGCATAGACGGCCCCGATCGCGCCCAGTGCCATCGCCCCCGTTGCGACCCGCCGCAGGTTGCCGGTGGCATCGCTCACCAACGGGTCGTGGACGATGGCCGCCAGGTCGCGGGCCGGATGCCACAGGCCGGTTGCCGTCAGGGCCAGCACCGCAGCCATTTCGATGGCCAGGAACACGCCGGTGATGAGCGCACTGGTGCGCACCCGGGGCAGCGCCAGGATGACCGAACCCGCCCACACGGCACAGGTCGTGGGTGCGAGCGGTAGCCCCGGGATGGCTTGCGTCAGATACAGGGCGTTGAACTTCGTGGTCACCGCCGTCAGCGGCAGCGCCGTCACCATCCAGACGGTGAGACTCGCAAATCCGGCCCACGGCCCGAGGATGGTCCCGACCGCCACATAGTCGCCGCCCGCATAAGGGTATGCCGTGGCGATTTCGGCGTAGACCAGTCCCCACACGACAGTCGCCACCAGAGCGGCGGGAAACAGCACGGCCGCCCCCGTTCCCGTGTGTTCGAGGACATCGGAGCCCGTCACGTAGATCGAGGCGATCGGGGAAAGACAGGACAGTGTCAGCAGCAGCACCGAAAACGCCGACAGCTCGCGCCGCAGGCCGGAAACCCTGGCGGACGCGGCATCGGCGGAAGCATTCATGCACCGACGAATATGCCCTGATTCGTGCCGTCTGTGAATTGTGCGTCCGCGACATTTGACGCGCTGGCAAGGTTGGCGTCCGCGCCGCCACACCGTGGCCGTCGCTGACGCGGGGCCACCGGCTGCATTGAAAAATCAAGGCTTGACTCAGCGCGGATTGGCTTGTCTCCTACACGGCACGAACACGCTGCCCGCACGGCTGACGGGTGGCAGAGGAGAAGGGATGATGAATGCGCGAGACCTCCGCACCCGGAGCGCAGTGCTGTTGGTGGCCGCTTTTGCCGGGGTGGCACTGGCCCAGGCACCGGCACCGCGCCCGACCGCGCAGACTCCCGCCACGGGACCCGGCGACAATCCGGTCCTCACCGGGCAGCCGGAACCGCCGCCGTCGATCCTCACTCCCCAGCAGCGCGGTGACCCGGAGGTCTTTCCGCCGGGCGTCTTTTTCCCCACCCGCCGCGAGCCGCCGAAGCCGGTCTCCGAACCGCCGCCGCCGGGCGTCAAGCCCCTGCCGATCGACATGTTCACCTCCAAGAATTTCTATAAGGACCAGGCGTCGTGGCTGGATCCGCGGTACTACCGCTGCAACACGCCCCGGCAGATGGTCGAGGCCATGTGGGAGCGCGGCCGGATGGGCGCCAATCCACCCACCACCGCCTCCTGGGGCAACTGCAAGATCGACTATCCGCGTGAGCGCATGGTCAGCCCCTATCCGTACAAGACCGCCAAGGAGCACTACGAGGCGCTGATGGCCAAGGCCAAGGAACACGGCGGTCCGACCGTCTATACCAAGGCCACGACTCCCGACTGGGATGGTTTCTACATCCGTGATCCGGTGGCCACCGATTCACCGGGTTTCGTCGGACCGGACCGCATGATGGGAGGCCTCGGCCGCGGCGAGCGCTGGCAATGGGGTGGCATCGAGCAGGCCTCGACGGTGCTGTCGCTGCTCACGCCCGAGTACCAGAAGCGCTACGTCCAGATGCTCTACCACGAAACGGTGAGCAATTCGAAACAATGGAACGCCTCCTTCTGCCTCCCGGAGGGCTTCATCCGCTGGTGGGCGAATGCCTCCCGCGGCGCAAATTTCGAGCTGACCATCACGCCCACGCGCGTGGAATTCCTGTCGGGTATCGCGGCCAACTTCCTGCGTGAGGTGCTCATCGGCCGCCAGCACGTGCAGAAGGTGCCCCAGTGGTACGGGGAGACCGTGGGCTTCTGGGATGGCGACACCCTCATCAGCTGGACCGCCAACGTGCAGGGGTGGACCCAGCACACCATGTTCGAGTTCTCCAACAAGATGGAGAGCGTGGAGACCTACAAGCCTCTCTACGATGCCAACCATAATTTCATCGGCATCGACCACGAGGCCGTCTGGTACGACCCCGAGGCCTACGTCCAGCCGCTGCGGGTGCGGGACCGGTTCCTGCGCCGCGCGCCGGCCGGTGACCCGACGGCCCGGTACACCTTCATCGAGTGTCTCTCGAACATCAAGAACGTGAAGGGCAGACCCGAGCAGCTGAGCAAGTCGGATCCGAACTTCATCGACTACTACGGCCGCCCCTGGGCACAGAACTGGGAAAAGTGGTTCGAACAGGGCTGGGACAAGCCCGCCGACGCCGGTGCGCCCAAGGATGTGCTGGACCTGTTCAAGTAGGGAACAGGGACTCGGATCGGATCGGGGTATGACGGATGCGCCTGCCGGTGGCATGGAAGACCGCATTGGCCACCGCCGCGCTCATCCCCACGATCCCGATCTCCCCTATTCCCTTGATGCCCAGCGGGTTGACCTTGTCATCGGCCTCGGGCACCAGAATGATCTCGATGTCCGGGACATCGGCGTTCACGGGGACCAGGTAGTCGGCCAGGTTGTCGTTCACATAGCGGGCGGTGGCGGGGTCGACCTCGGTCGCTTCATGCAGCACCGAGGAGAGCCCCCAGATGGCACCGCCCATCAGCTGGCTGTAGGCGGCCTTGGGATTGATGATGGTCCCCGCGGCGAACGCCGAAACCACCCTCGCGACGCGGATTTCCCGCGTGCGGCGATGGATGCGCAGTTCCACGAAATGGGCGCCGAAGGCATACGCCGTGACGTCCTTGCGCCCCGAGCCGCGAAGCAGCTCCGGCTTGCCCTTGGTCATGTCCGCAAAACCCGAGTCCGGCAGGCCCGTGGGGATGTTCTCGGCATGGGCTTCGACGTGCTGGCCGAGCCTCGAGATCGCCTGCTGCCAGTCCTCCGAATGCCCCGCGCCATCCACCAGCCGGCCATGGGCGAGCCTGAGCGTGGTGGCGTCGCCACCCCTGAACGCACTGTCTGATGCCCCGACGGCCGCGAGCGCGATCCGCATCCGCAGATCCTCGCAGGCCTTGGCGACGACGTTGCTGATCGAGGCGGCATTGTTCGATCCGCCGGCGATCATGACGGGGGGCAGATCGCTGTCGCCCATCAGCACCGTGATCCGCTCGATCGGCAGGCCCAGCATTTCCGAGGCCGTGATGCCGACGACGGTGTAGGAGCCGGTACCGATCTCATGCCCGGCGAGCGCCACGGTTGCGCGGCCTTGCGCTGTCAGGGTGATGCGCACGCCCGCCGGCGCGATGTTGCTCGGATAGCAGCTGCTCGCACAGCCATACCCGATCAGCCATTCCCCGTCCGACATGGAGCCCGGCTGCGGCGTGCGCCTGCTCCAGCCGAACCGGGCCGCGGCCTGGTCGAAGCACTTCATGAGCGATCGGGAGCTGAAGGGCAGCTTGCTCACCGGATCGGTCTGCGTGTCGTTGATCCGCCGCAGTTCGATCGGATCCATCTTCAGCTGCCAGGCCAGTTCGTCCATGGCACTCTCGAGGGCGAACATGTAGGGAGTTTCCGCCGGCGCACGCATGTACCCGGGCGTATTGCGGTCCGCGTGGACCACGTGCGCGGTCGCCGTGATGTTCGGACAGGCATACATCCGCCCGGTCGTCGAGCCGCCGGCGACGTTGTAACCGGACGGGCGGGAGGTCACCTCCCAGCCCTCGTGCCAGAAGGACAGCAGTCGACCTTCGGCCGTGGCCCCGAGCCTGATCACCTGCCGGGTTTCCGCGCGGTAGGTCCCGATGGTGAATCCCTGATCGCGGGTCGGAACGAGCTTCACCGGCCGGCCGACCCGCTGCGCGGCGATCGCGACCCACGCCGTCCGCGGGTTGGGTCCCTTGGACCCGAAGGCACCGCCGATGTAGCGTGACACCGCCCGCACGGTCTGCGGTGCGATGCCGAGTCTCTGGGCCGCCGAGGCCTTGGTCCCCCACATGAACTGCGAGGGATCGTAGAGGGTCAGCCGCGGGCCGTCCCAGGCACAGGTGGTCGTGAACAGCTCGATCGGGTTGTGGTGCTGGGTCGGGGTGGCGTAGTGGCCTTCGAACTTCACCGGTGCCGCTGCGAACGCCTTTTCGGCATCGCCGACCTTGGGATCCGGGTCCATCTCCGGCTCGTGCGCTTCGGTCTTGACCCCCGGCGCATCGAAACCCGCGCTCGGCTGCATTTCAGCGTAGTTCACCACGACCCGGCGGGCCGCCTCGCGGGCCGACTCGTAAGTGTCCGCGACCACGATGGCGACGATCTGGCCGGCGTGCCAGATCTGGGCGCTCTCCAGCGATGTCGTCGTCGCTTTGCCATCCGGCCCCTGGGCCTCCTTCGCCATCGATCCGACGTTCTCGTAGGTCAGGATGTCCAGCACGCCGCGCACCGCGCGCGCCTGCTCCAGCCTGAAGGAGACGATCTTGCCGCGGGCAATGGCGCTGGTGACGAGATAGGCGTAGGCGGGATGGGCGACCGGTTCATCGCTGGCGAAGCGGGCGGCGCCCGTCACCTTGGCGACGCCATCGATCCGGGAGGTGGGTTTGCCGAACATGCCGATTCCGGGCGACCGCTAGGCCGCCTGCTCCTCAAGCGGCAGATCCCGGGCCTGCAGCAGCGCCCGCACGATCGTCTGCCGGGCGAGGGTCGGCTTGAACCCGTTTCTGCCGTGCGTCTGCGCTCCCTGCAGGGCCAGATCCGCCGCCGCGAGCGCATTCGCCTCGTTCAGGACCTTGTTCACCAGGAACTCCTCGGCCGTCGTGGCGCGCCACGGCCGATAGGCCATGCCGCCCAGGCCGATGCGGACTTCGCGCACCGTCTGTCCGGAAAGATCCAGCGCGACTGCCGCCGAGGCCAGGGCGAATTCATAGGACGTCCGGTCGCGGACCTTGAGGTAGAGCGATCGCCGGAACCAGGACATCGCAGGGACCTCGAAGCCGACGATGATCTCGCCAGGCTCGAGGTTGGTTTCGATTTCGGGATGACCTTGCGGGTCGCGGTGCAGGGACGAGAACGGGATCCGCCGGGTGCCATGCGGGCCCCGCAGCTCGGTCTGGGCATCCAGGGCGACCAGGGCGATGGCGAAGTCGCCCGCATACTGCGCGATGCAGCTGCGGTCGACGCCGAGGATGGCATGATTGCGATTGAACGCGCCGATGGCGGTGCACCCGGAGCCGGGTTCGCGCTTGTTGCAGGCCGCCCAGACGGTATTGCGGTAGTAGGGACAGCGGGTCTTCTGCAGCACGTTGCCGCCGAGCGTCGCCATGTTGCGCAACTGCGCGCTGGCCGCGAGTACCAGACTCTCGGCGATGACCGGATACCGGGTCCGGACCTGCGGGTGATCGGCGGCCTCCGCCATGCGCGCCAGTGCTCCGAGGCGCAGCCCGTGGGGACCCAGCTCGATGGCACCCAGTCCCCCGGCGAGGGAACCGATGTCCACCACCCGCGTCGGCCGCAGCACATCGAGCTTCATCAGATCGATGAGGGTCGTGCCGCCGGCCAGGAACTGGGTCCCTGCGTCCGTGGCGCCGCGGCCCGTCATGATTCCGAGCTGGGTGGCCTGCGCGAGATCATCAGCACGTGCATAGCTGAAGGGCCGCATCAGACGCGCTCGGGCTGATCGCGGGCCTGCCTGACGGCCGCGACGATCTTGGGATACGCGGCGCACCGACACAGGTTGCCGCTCATGTACTCGCGGATGTCCGCGTCCGTCTTCGCATGGCCTTCACGGATGCAGGCCACGGCCGACATGATCTGGCCCGGCGTGCAGTAGCCGCACTGGAACGCATCCTGATCGATGAACGCCTGCTGCATCGGATGCAGCCGGCCGTCGGGCTGGGCCAAGCCCTCGATGGTCTGGATGGGCTTGCCCTGGACGCTGATCGCAAGGGTCAGACAGGACAGTACCCGCCTGCCGTCGATGAGCACGGTGCAGGCGCCGCACTGACCCTGATCGCAGCCCTTCTTGGTTCCGGTCAGGCTCAGGTGATCGCGCAGCGCATCGAGCACCGTCACCCGGCAGTCCAGGAGCAGCCGCTGTTGTCGGCCATTCACCGTGAGGGTCAGGGGGAGCGTACCCGACCGCTCCCCGGTCGCCGGTTCAGCGGCGAGCGTGGGCATCGACACGCCAATGGTTGCGGCTGCGGCGCCGCTGAAGAGGC
>Ga0335075_10005543_pt1 | contig 19574 bp, 14 predicted proteins | sample Lox_Sample_24_FD_206723 | JGI IMG/M metagenome (GOLD analysis project Ga0335075, IMG submission 206723) | Soil microbial communities from Loxahatchee National Wildlife Refuge, Florida, United States - Lox_Sample_2.4 | ecosystem: Environmental > Terrestrial > Soil > Wetlands | place: USA...
TGACAGCCGGGACGCTGTGCTACCTGCTCGCGAGACTAGGCCGTCGGCGGGCCGCGCGGGCGGCCATGCTCGGACCTGACCGATTACACCGCTATCGGCGCCGATCTTCCTCCGTTCGGGCAACAGATTTTCTGGTGTGTAGCGGTTTCCGGACGGCTCGCCGTAATCGCATCGGCCGTCGCTGTATCACCAGGCCGAGGGCTGCGCTCTTAGTGATGTGAGCTTGTACGGCGCCGCGTCCTCTTGGCCGAGGAGGGCCAGTCCATGACAACCGTTGATGCTCTCACCCTTCTAAGACTTCCGCCTTGATGTGCCTCGCGGCACGCGCGGAAAGATGAGAAACGCAGGGGCCCATGAACAACAACGCTGCTAGGCTGATCGACCCTGACCGACCAGGATCACTGACTTACCGTTGTCGCATGGCACGAAACGAAGAATTCAAGCGACGTTTTCCAGGCCTGGCTGACATGAAGGTTCTGGACCTTGGCGGGACGGTCGTGTCCTGGCGAGTCCTAGGCCTGCGACCAGGCAGCGTGACTATCGTAAATCTCGATCAAGGCGAGAGCTCGGACGAACCCTGGGTCGAGTTTGTGCGCGGCGATGCGTGTGAGGGTGGCTTTGGTAGCTACGACCTAGTCTTCAGCAACAGCCTGATGGAGCACCTCGGCGGCCATGCTAGGCGACAGAGGTTCGCCGAAGTGGTGCAAGAGTCAGCCCCGTCATGGTGGGTACAGACCCCGTATCGCTATTTTCCTATTGAGCCGCACTGGGTCTTTCCCGGATTCCAGTTCCTGCCATTCCGGATGCGCCTTCTAATCTGCCAGCATTGGCGCACTCTGCATTCGGACGGTCAGCTGGACGTGGCAGCAGCGGCCGAACTCGTTGCATCGACTGAGTTGATCTGCGCCACCGAGATGCGGACCTACTTTCCGACCAGCGAGATATGGTTTGAGCGAATCGTCGGCTTGCCGAAGTCACTTGTGGCGGTGAACTCGGCGCCCTGACAGCGAAGTCAGACAGTCTTTCGCGCAATGGGTACGATCAGCAGCGACGCGGCCACAACGAGGTTAAGCATGTACGTCGAGACATCGGTGAATCCGACCTCGGTAAATGATGATACTGTGCCGTAAGTTATCAGGAACAGGGCCAGCGCGCGCTGCACCCCGCGGGGCTGAAAGAGGCTGTTCGTGAACAGCCACACGATTATCATGGCGCAGACGGCAACCCCGACAAGCCCTTCCATCATGTAGGAGGCGTACCAGTTACTGTCGATCGGGAGGCCGTTGATGCTTGCGTTGGACAACCCGAATCCGAAGATTTCCTCGAATCTGGTACGGGGCTGTTGCACCACGAGTGCCCAGAAGCTGGTCCGGCCAGTGAGGGTTGTCAGTCCCTGGGTGCCCTCGCCGCGTGCTAGCCAGGTGGTGATCACGCTGGCCGCAGTAACGAGCGCTACCGCCACGACCGCCAAGCTCGCCGCGAAGAACTTCCGGACCCTGGCATTGACGGTGAAGAGGCTGAGGCCGGCAAGCAGGAGACCCGCCACGAGCGCTGCCAGTGCTGTTCGCGTATGCGTCAGCAGCAGGATAGGCACGGTCACTACCACCCCAAGCAGGGCCATCCGCCCGGTCAGCAGACGGCCGAACCAGAGCAAGACGATCAGCCCGGTCGAGAGTGCAGCGTATTGGGCGACCTGCGTAGGTTCCATCGGCCAGATGACTCCGGCAAGCCTGCCCTCAAGCCCTGGCGATATAGCCAGAGCGTGGCCGGGGGCTAGCACCAGGCCCAGAAGCACTGTGCCGAGCGACACCAGAAGCCAGCGCAGATGACAGCGCAGAAGCAGCATGTCACGCCGACCCCACCACGGCGTCAGCAGCCAGAGCGTGAACACGAAGTCGGCCAGCCTGAACGTTCTGTAAACGGTCCCGAGGTGCTGCGGAATCGCGGCGGCCATGACGGTATCGAGGACGAGCAGGGAGATCAAGCAGAGGAATACGTTCGGACGGATCCTGATCTTCTGGTTGATGGTGAGCGCGATCAGGGTCGCCAGCGCCAGAGCGCCCTGTGTTATGCCCTTGCCTGCAAAAGAGGGGATGTGCACCACCCCCCCTGAGGTAAAAACTAGGGTATTCAGGAAAAGCAGCCCCCACACGGCACTAATCCTGCGCCTGATCGAGCGCTCGCGCTGCTCCGCAGCGGCAAGTGGTATAACGCGCGGCCTCGGGCGAACTGCGGGGGCTGACAAGCTCATCGGCGTATCAAGGATTCAGTCTGGATGGCTTCTCGACGAATGGCATGTCCACGAACTCCGCTTGCGACCATTGCCGGTAAATGCGTTTCCTGCGGTAGCAGAGGACTTGATGCAGGACCGGCACTTTGCGGTTAACAAGCGGCCAGGCCAGACGGGCCGCCAAGCTGTTGCCCAGCGAATAAGAACCCATAGTTGAGATGAGGTTTGGATTCTTCCGAACTGGCAGCGGCATGACGCATCTAACCCGGTCGAGAACCCCTTCGCGGTAGAAGTACCACCAGAAGTCAGAGTTCACCCGCACCGGCGGCGCAAATTTGACCATCCGCTCGCATGCCTCCCGGGTGATTATGTATGCGCCCGCGCTCATGGGCTGGCTGGCATCAATGGGCAATACGAGCTGCCAGGCCGACTCAAGGACCACAGAGCCTTCTCGGCTCATCTTGCAGGTGCCGATGCTATCGCAGCTGAGCAGCGCGATTTCGGCGCCAGTCAGCTGCTCGGCGACGGAGTCGGCCAGGCTGCCCAAGTCGGCGGGCAACGTGACGTCGTCCTCCAGCACCAACACTGCATCCCGCCCGTCGGCGAGCATCCTCTCATATGCGCTCAGGTGACTCAGCGCGGCACCAACAACCCCTGGTGTGAATTGAGTCATGTTAGTCAGCGACGGATCGACAATCGACGTGTCGCTCAGGTCCAGTTCACGGCCATCGACGGCCGTGATAATTTCGTACTCCAGCCCCGTCTTTTTCAGCTCGGCCGTGATGTGCTTCCGTCTGTCAACAGAGCGAGCCAAGTTGATAACGTAACCGTGCAATTGTTTCTCACTTCGTCCTAATCCCAGCCGCTCAGACCCCGGCTCCAGGTTTGGCGAATCTGAGGAAGAGTGTCATCGATGCATCTGCAATAAGATTCTCGACAGTCTCGCCCTGATACAGCGTCAGTCCTGCTCTTTGCCGATCTTGGTTCGCGGGCTACTCGCGGTATCACCACTGCCCGCCAGTCGCTCTCATGGACACATCCCCGTGGCAGCGCCAGCTAGGTGAGTGATGCGATGAAGGTAGCAGTGGTCGGGCTCGGCTATGTCGGCACCGTGACCGCAGCCTGCCTGGCTGCCAACGGTCATGACGTCTGGGGCGTCGATGTCGACGCCGCCAAGGTTGACGAGATCAGCCAAGGGCGCAGCCCGGTGTCCGAGCCAGGCCTCGGTGCGATCGTGGCGCAGGCAGTCGCTGCCGGGACGTTGCACGCTACGACGTCCTGCCTGGATGCCATCCATCGAGCGGATATATCGCTGGTGTGCGTCGGGACTCCGTCCACGGTACGAGGTGGGACGGACCTGTCGCACATCCGGCACGCCGTTGATGACATTGCCTTCGGCTTGCGGGTCGCCGATGCGCCCGCCTCGGGGCGGCACAGCGTCGTGATCCGCAGCACCGTGCCTCCGGGGACCGTCGAGGATGTTGTTGCGCCTGTGCTCGCCGCGGTCCTGGCTGACGCGGGTCCGCTGACCGGCGTGGCTATGTGCCCCGAGTTTCTCCGCGAAGGCTCAGGGGTTGCCGACTTCTTCGCACCGCCGTTGATTATCGCGGGCACTGCCGACCCGCACGTCGCCGAGGCGATGACGAGCCTTTTCGGATTCCTCCGCCAGCCTGTGCAGATTGTCGACGTGCGCACGGCTGAGGCGCTCAAATACGCATGCAATGCGTTCCACGCCACCAAGGTGTCGTTCGCCAACGAGGTGTCACGCCTCTTCCGGCTGCTTGGCGCCGATTCTCGGCAGGTGATGTCGCTGTTCTGCCAGGACAATGTCCTGAACATATCGCCGAGTTACCTCAAGCCTGGCTTCGCATTCGGTGGGTCGTGCTTGCCCAAGGACCTGCGGTCGCTGTTGCATCTGGCCCGGTTGAATGGTGTGGACATGCCGCTGCTCACGGGAACGCTGGCGACAAATGAGCTGGTGGTCAACGACGTGGTCGACCGGGTGGCTGCTAGCCCGGCCCGTACCGTCGCGTTGCTAGGGCTGAGTTTCAAGATGTCCACCGACGATTTGCGGGAGAGTCCGAACGTTGAGGTCGCCGAGCAATTGATCGGCAAGGGGTTCGATGTCCGAATCTACGACCAGATCGTCAATCCCTCCCAGCTCGTCGGCGCCAACCGCAGATACGTCCATGCCAAGCTGCCACACCTTGAACGCCTGCTTGCGCGCGCGCCCGAAGAGGTCCTGGACGGGGCGGATATCGCGCTGGTCTCGGCCAGCGATCCCGCGGTGTGCGCGGCGCTGCGCGCCGCGCCACCACCGCGCCTCATCGACCTCAGCGGTCGTCTCGGGCCCGAGGTGGAAGCGCTTCCCGGCTACGAAGGTCTCAGCTGGTGAGCCGCATCCTCATCATCGTGCAGAACTTGCCGGTTCCCTTTGACCGGCGAGTCTGGCTTGAGTGTCAGGCGCTGGTGTCAGCGGGCTACCAGGTGGCCGTCGTGTGCCCGAAAGGCGAGCGGGATCCCAGCTTCCAGGTCATCGACTCGGTCGAGCTGTACAAGTACCGGCCCTATGCGCCTGGCGGCAGCAAGCTCAGCTTCGTCACTGAGTATGTCTATTCGTTCGCCGCAACCGCCCGGCTCACACTCCGGGCGCGGCGATCCGGTCGCTTCGCCGCAATGCAGGCGTGCAATCCGCCCGACATTTTCTGGCCGATCGCTTTGCTGCTCAGAGTGCTTGATCGGACGGTATTCGTTTTCGATCATCACGACCTGTGCCCTGAGCTCTACCTGAGCCGCTTCCCGGAAGGACCGCAGCTGCCGTACCGGGCACTGCGCTGGCTAGAGCGCCGGACGCATCGCACAGCGAAACATGTGATTGCCACCAACGGCTCCTACCGCGATATTGCTATCCGCCGTAGCGGCAAGTCACCGGCTGACGTGACCGTTGTCAGAACCGGACCGGACTCGGAGCGGCTAGTACGCGGCGAAGCGAAGCCGGAACTGCGCAGGGGACACAAGTACTTGGCTGCCTACATCGGCGTCATGGGTCCTCAGGATGGCGTTGACATAGTTGTCCGTGCCGCGCATTCAGTCGTCCATGAGCTTCATCGCGACGACATTGCGTTCACACTCATCGGCAAGGGCGATTGCTTTGACGAGCTAGTGGCGCTGCGTGATCAGCTGGGCCTCGCCGGGCACGTGGAATTCACCGGCCGCGCTCCGGACGCGCTGGTCGCCGACATCATGTCGACTGCGGACCTCGGCCTGTCTCCTGACCCGAAAAATCCGCTGAACGATGTGTCGACCATGAACAAGACCATGGAGTACATGGCATACGAGCTGCCGGTGGTCGCTTTCGACTTGCACGAGACACGCGTCTCGGCTGGTGATGCAGCTGTTTACGTAACGCCTAACGATGTGCACGAGTTCGCGAAGGCGGTCGTCGACCTCGTCGATGACGAGCCACGCAGGGCCCAGCTAGGCAAGGTCGGACGAGTGCGGGTCGAGCAGGAACTCGCCTGGAGCCACCAGGAGCAAGCCTATCTGGATGTGTACCGGGGCCTCCCGGATGAAAAAGTGCAGCAGCGAACGGAGCACTGACGTGTGCGGGATAGCTGGGTGCTACCAGCAAGCCGACGGCCACAAGCTTGTCGACATCATGAGCGAACGGCTCGCGCATCGCGGGCCGGACGCGGCTGGCACCTGGAGTCAGGACACTGACGCTGTCAGCATTCAGCTCGGGTTCCGCCGCCTATCGATCATCGATCTGAGCCGGGCGGCGAACCAGCCGCTACACAAAGACGGCCTGACCATTGTGTACAACGGCGAGCTGTATAACTACCGTGCGCTTAAGGCCGAGCTGACGGCTCGTGGCACAACGTTTATCACGAAGTCGGACACAGAAGTAGTGCTCGAGGCGTGGCGAAGCTGGGGGCCAGCTGCGCTCGACCGCTTCCGCGGCATGTTCGCCTTCGCTCTCTTCGACGAGCGGAGCGGCGATCTGATGCTTGCTCGCGACTCTCTCGGTATCAAGCCGCTGTATTACATGCGTCGGGGGAACGGCGTCGTTTTCGCTTCGGAGCTTAAGGCCCTGGTTGCTGCCACCGGCACGGAATTGCGGATTGAGCCTGGCGCACTGGTGGCGTCCATGCTCTACTACTGGCTGCCCGACCAGCGGTGCGCCATCGACGGCGTAAGCAAGCTCCCGCCCGGCTCCTGGGCGCTGATTCGTCCTGACGGTACGACGGTGGTCCGGAAATACTGGGATATCGTCGAGGTCGCAGCCAACGCCTCAGCCGGCGCCCCGGCCGACCTGCGCGAGGTAATCGAGGAGTCGATCACCGCGCACCTGGTGTCGGACGTGCCTATTTCGTCATTCCTGTCGGGCGGCCTGGACTCGAGCATCGTCACCGTGCTCGCCCATCACGCTGATCGGGACGTCGATGCCTACACGATCACCTTCAGGCCTGAGGACCAGCGCCTCGAGGCCATGCCAGACGACGCCGTCTACGCGCGCAAGGTTGCTGCCCAGTACGGAATCAACCTGCACGAGATCGAAATCTCACCCGACGTGGTCGACTTGCTGCCACGGATCGTCGACGTGCTCGACGAGCCGATCGGCGACCCGGCCGCGATCAACACGCTTCTCATGTGCGACGCGGCCCGCGAGCGCGGTGTGAAGGTCATTCTTTCCGGGATGGGCGCTGACGAATTGTTCGGCGGCTATCGCAAACACCTGGCTTGCGTTCTGGCCAGCCATTACAGCCGGGTGCCTGGCGTCGGCCGTGCTGCCGTGCGGTCCACGGTTGACCGGCTGCCGGTGAGCGCCGGCGGGCGTGGGCTGCGCTATGCACGCTGGGCCAAGCGCTTCCTCACGTTTGCCGATTTGCCGGAGGAGCAGCGTTTCCGGCGCAGCTACACGCTCTATGATCCAGGCGAACTCGCCGCCCTGGTCAGCCCCGATCTCGCAAGCCACGTCGCTCAGGTAATCCAGGAGCACAGCGCGGTCTACAACGACAACTCGCTGGGCGATGAGGTCAACCGCATGTGCCTGGCCGACGCTCGGCTGTTCCTGCCGGGCTTGAACCTGGCCTATACCGACCGTGCGAGCATGGCGGCCTCGGTCGAGGTGCGCGTCCCATTCGTGGATTCGGTAGTGACGCAGGCCGCCTTCTCTATCCCCGGCAATGCGAAAATCCGGCGAGGACAAGGCAAGTTCGCGCTTAAGCAAGCCGCACGGGAATGGTTGCCCGCTGATATTGTGCACCGGCCCAAGGCCTCGTTCAGCGTACCGCTACGTGCCTGGGTTCGCGGCGACCTCAGAGAGCTAGTCGGGGACGTCCTTGTCGGCGGTGAACTGGTGAGCTCAGGCATGATTCGCCGCGAAGCCCTGACTCAGATGATCAGCGATGACACGGCTGGCCGCGAAGATCGCTCCAAGCAGATCTGGCAGCTGCTGTCGCTGGAACTGTGGTACCGCAACGCTCTGGCACATGGCGTCGCGGCGTGATGAAGACCCTAGGTCCGTGTGTCAAGGCGCGTGAGCAGAGGACTCAATGAAGCAGATAGCGCAGAACTACAAGAGCGGCGAGCTGGCCGTCCTAGACGTTCCCGCGCCGGCCTGCCGCCCCGGCGGGGTCCTGGTGCGAACGCTGTTCTCACTGATATCGACCGGCACGGAGCTGATGAAGGTCAGCGAGGCCAGCATGTCCATGGTGGGAATGGCGCGGGCACGCCCTGACCAGGTACGGAAGGTACTCGATTCGGTCTCACAGCAGGGCGTGGTCAACACCTACAAGAAGGTGATGACGAGACTCGACTCGTACACGCCGCTCGGATACTCGCTGTGCGGCGTGGTCGTTGAGGTTGGACGCGGCGCTGAGGAGTTCCGGGTTGGTCAGCTTGTGGCCGCCGCGGGCAACGAGCATGCGCTGCATGCCGAGTACAACTGGATCCCGGTGAATCTGTGCGTCCCGGTGCCCGATGGCGTCTCTCCCGAGCACGCGGCATTTGCCACCGTCGGGGCAATCGCCATGCAGGGCGTCCGGCAGGCGCAGACGCAACTTGGCGAGGTTGCTTGCGTGATCGGCCTTGGCCTGGTCGGCCAGCTGGTGGTTCGGCTGCTGACTGCTGCCGGAGTGCGGGTGGTCGGCCTCGAAGTGGTCGAGGAGCGCTGCCGGCTGGCGGAGAAGGCCGGTGCTGTGCTCTGCGCCCCGCCGACCGAGGAAGGGATAGTGGCGGTCGAGCGGGCCCTTGCCGGACTTACCGACGGCCGGGGCGCCGACTATGTGCTGCTGGCCGCGGGCGGATCGTCGAACGGGCCGACGGAGGCCGCGGCTAGGCTCGCCCGCGACCGGGCGAGGGTTGTCGATATCGGGAAGACCAAGCTGGACCTCCCCTGGAACGCCTACTACGACAAGGAACTGGATGTTCGCTTCTCCCGGTCCTACGGACCCGGACGGTACGACGAGAAGTACGAACTGCAGGGCGTCGACTATCCGGCCGGATACGTGCGGTGGACCGAGCGCAGGAACCTGGCCTGCTTCCTCGACCTGATCGCGCACAGCGACATCGAGGTCGATTCACTGATCTCGGGAGTGTTCCCGGTCCAGGATGCGACAAAGGTCTATGGGGATCTGTCGTCGGGCGCGTTCTCTGCGGTTGGCGTGCTGCTCGAGTATCCGTCGCTGCCGGAGGTCGGTGCGCCGCCCGCGACTACGCACGCGGTGGTCCCGGGCGGACGAGCGGCAAGCGGGAGCGCTAGCGGCAAGCAGCTCGCGTTGGGCTTCATCGGAGCAGGGAACTATGCCTCGTCGATGCTGCTGCCGCATCTGGCCAAGATCGGCAGTGTGAATCTCGCGCACGTCGCTACGACTAGCTCGCTGTCCGCCGTCAACGCCCAGCGCCGCTTCGGCTTCGCCGCCGCGTCGACGAGCGCAGATGCGGTCCTCGAAGACGACTCCCTCGACGCGATCTTTATCGTCACCCGTCACCATACGCACGCCGACATGGTCTGCCGGGCGCTGCGAACGGGAAAGGCGGTCTTCGTTGAGAAGCCGCTCGCGCTGACCAGCGACGAGCTCGGCCGTATCAGCGAGGTCATTGCCGAGACCGGCAACGACCGGCTGATGGTGGGATTCAATCGCCGGTTCGCGCCGCTTGCATCCCAGCTGAAAGCTGCTTTCGGCCCCGACGGCGCCTCCCAGAGCCGCTACCTGGTCAACGCTGGTCGGCTCGATGCCGATAGCTGGTACCTGAACACTGAGCTGGAAGGCTCGCGGTTCGTTGGTGAGGGCGGGCACTTCATCGACACGCTGAGCTGGCTGGCTGACAGTGTGCCCACTGAGGTCTTCGCGGTTGGCGGCCCGGAGAGTGCCGATCTTCACGTGACACTTCGGTTCGCGACTGGGAGCAGCGGCGTCATCACCTACACGACCACCGGCAACGTGCGCTTCCCGAAAGAGACCCTGGACGTGGCGGGCGGCGGTCGCAGCGCCCGACTGGACAACTTCCGCCAGGCTGCAGTCTGGTCCGGTCGGCGTCAGCAGGTCATGCGCTCGCGCGGCGGCCAGGATAAGGGCCAGCGCCAGCAAGTGGTGAGCTTCGTCGACGCGTGCCGGACTGGCGCCCCGATGCCGATCTCGCTTGAGTCGTTGTTCGCGACGACGCGAGCCACGATCGGCGTCGGCGAGAGCCTGATCACTGGCAGGCCGGAGCGGGTGTGAGCGGGGCCCTCCAGCTCTCTCAGCTGGGCTGGTACACACGTCGGGTCAGCCGGATGTCGCCTGCCGAACTGGCCTGGCGCGGGCGCGACAAGGCGGTGCAAGCTCTCTGGTCGGTCCGCCAGGTCGACCGCGATGGCGCCCGGACGCAGCGTTCAGCGCGGCATAATGACGTTCGGTTCACTGCAGTTCTGCCTGCTGGAACTGCGTCCCGCGTTCCGGCGGCCGCCAGAGCTGCGGTACTGGCCGCCGCCGACCGGCTGCTGGCGGGCGAGTGGGAGATGCTGGGTGTCCTCCGAACGGACCTCGTACTGCCCGACTGGTTCTACGACCCGGTCACAGGCAGGCGAGCACCGGCTGACCGGTACGCGTTCCGCATCAACCATCGCTCCGAGCAGACAACCGGAAACGTCAAGCAGCTCTGGGAGCTATCGCGTCTGCAGCATCTCACCCTGTTGGCTACCGCCTGGTTTCTCAGCCATGACGAGCGGTATGCCCGGCGGGTCGCCGATCACCTGCAATCCTGGTGGCAGGAGAACCTGTTCTTGTCAGGCGTGCACTGGACCAGCGGCATCGAGATCGGGATCCGCCTGATCAGCCTCGCGTGGATAAGGCGGCTGCTCGAGGGCTGGCCGGGTGCGTCTGGCCTGTTCGAGCAGAACGACCTGGCAGTACGTCAGATCTGGTGGCATCAGAAGTACCTGTCCGCATTCCGCAGCCGCGGAACATCGGCGAACAATCACGTGATCGCCGAGGCCGCTGGCCAGCTTGTAGCGAGCTGCGCCTTTCCGTGGTTCCGGGCGAGTGATCGCTGGCGCCGGGTCTCCGCCCGGCTGCTGGAACGTGAACTGCAGCGCAATACGTTCGCCTCTGGTATCGGCCGCGAGCTCGCCTCTGACTATCAGTTTTTTGTCGCGGAACTAGCGACCCTAGCCGCGGTGGAGGCGTCAGCCGCTGGCTGCCCGCTCAGCGCTGAGGTGTGGCAGCGCCTCTGCGCCATGATCGATAGTGGTGCTGCTCTCTTGGACGAGCGGCTCCGCCCACCCCGGCAAGGCGACGGCGACGACGGACGCGCGCTGCTGCTCGATCCGCCGGCCACTAACTCGTGGCCGTCGCTGCTTGCGCTCGGCGAAGCGTTGTTTGGGCGGCTGGACTGGTGGCCGGCCACGAACCTGGATGCCGCAAGCTCGATCATTTCTGCTCTGTCAGCCGATGTCGTCAAGGTGGCCGACCGGTCCGCTGACCGCCCGTGGTGCTTCACGGACGCAGGTACCACACTGCTGCGGACAAAAAGCGATCACGGGCCAGAGATCTGGTGCCGCTGCGACGGCGGTCCGCACGGATTCCTGAAGATCGCGGCGCATGCGCACGCTGACGCGCTCTCGATTGAGGTTCGCTACGGCGGAATCGACATACTCGCTGATCCCGGCACCTACTGCTATCACGGTGATGGCGCCTGGCGCTCGTACTTTCGATCCACCATTGCCCACAATACCGTCGAAGTCGATGGCCGGAATCAGTCCAGCGAGGGCGGGCCCTTTCTGTGGCTGCGGCACGCGAACGCGAGAGTCATAGACGTGCAGGACATCGGCGACGCCGTGGAGTGGAGCGCGGAGCACGACGGCTACCTTGTTCTGGATCCGCCAGCCAGGCACCGGCGGTGCGTCCGCCTCGACCGAGCTTCGCGCAGCCTCGACATTGCCGACGAGATAGTCGGCGGGAGCCACAGCGTCCGAATGGCTTACCATCTCGGACCCGATGTCATGGCAGAGCTCAACGGGACGCGGGCGATCCTGCGGTGGTCACGCGGCGAGGCCTCAGGTGCGGCTTGGCTTGAACTTCCCGCGTCACTGAGGTGGACTCTGCACAAAGGGGAGACGGACCCGATCGCTGGGTGGTACTCCGGCGGGCTCGGTCATCGTGTCCCCGCTTTCACGCTGCTCGGAAATGGGCGATCCACGCCCGCCGAGCCGTTGAGCACACGGCTTGAGTTTATCCGTGTCAGCTCAGCGGGGTATCTCGGGGTTGCTCGCTTCGGCTTGCGCGAACTCGGGCGACGTCCCGATGTATCACGCTAGCCTCGCCGCGCCTCTTTCGTCATGGGCGCGTGGCAAGGCGCAGCCGGAGCGGGCTAGGGCAGATGAAGTGCGAGACGGCGCGAGGGACTAGCTAGTGGCCGTATCGGCTCGGAAGATCCCAGCGGCGCTGTCGTGGCGCGTGGCGAAACAGTTCAGCCGCCGTCTCAGCTGGGGTATTGCCGATCAGGCGATGAATGTCCTGACGAATTTCCTGCTGAGTATCTACGTCGCCCGGGCACTTGGCGCACGGCAATTCGGCGCCTTCGCCCTGGCTTATGTAACGTACGGGTTCGCAATCAACGCGTCCCGTGGTCTTGCGGTCGAGCCTCTTTTGGTCAGGTTCAGCGGCACCGATCTGAGGACGTGGCAGCGCGCGGCAGCAGGCTGCACAGGTACCGCCCTGCTTGTGGGTATCGCGACCGGAGCCTGTGCATTCGCGGCCGGGCTGCTGATCGGCGGCACGACCGGTCTGGCCTTCTTCGCACTAGGTCTGACGCTGCCGGGTCTGCTGCTCCAGGACAGTTGGCGGTACTCATTCTTCGCGATGGGACGCGGCCACCTTGCGTTTATCAATGACGTGGTCTGGGCGGTGGTCCAGGTTCCGTTGCTCGTGTACGTGAAGGTCAGTGGCCACGCGAACGTCTTCTGGTTCGTCCTCGTATGGGGCATGGCTGGCACCGCTGGCGCTGCCATCGCGCCGCTACAGGCACGGGTCCTGCCCGCCGTGGCGCGGGCGCCGGAATGGCTCTCACGGCACCGTGATCTAGGCCCTCGCTACCTAGCCGAGAACACTGGGGGCAACGCGAGTGACATGATCCGGAGCTACAGCATCTCAGGCATTCTGGGCCTCGCCGATGTTGGCTACATCCAGGCCGCCAACGTCCTCATGGGTCCGTTCCGGATTATCTATTTCGGCGTGGGCCTGTTCATGATGCCCGAGGCTGCCCGGCTGTTGCGCCGGTCGCCCCGCCAGCTGGCTATTTTCTGCGCCGCCGCTAGCAGCGGACTGGCCCTGCTCGCGCTCGCGTGGGCAGTGGTGCTTCTAGTGGCCATGCCGCATGGACTTGGGCACCTGATGCTGGGCCGCATCTGGAAGCCGACGTATCCGCTGGTGCTGCCCGCCGCGCTGGCCATCATGGGGATCTGCGCCGGTACGGGCGCGCTGCTGGGCCTGCACGCCCTCGGCGCCGCACGCCGCAGCCTGCGCGCCGTGATTTCGTCCGCGGCGCTCATTACGACTTGCAGCCTGGCGGGAGCACTGACCTTCGGCTTGCTCGGCACGATGCGCTTTGCCGCGGCCGCTTCGTGGGTGGGCACGGTGGTGTACTGGTGGCAGTTCCGGCAGGCGCTGCACGAGGCAGGCACCGGCCTTGTGCCGACATGGTTGCTGCCGCGGCGCCCACCGGGCCAGCATCGCAGCTCGACGTAGGGCCTGGTCATGAATGTGAATTGGTAAATTTCTAACAAGTATCTGGAGTATGCCATGTCGGTCAAGGCAGCTATTCATAACGGAGTTAACGGCGTGCTTCGGCCGCTCGGCGTGCAGCTTGTCCGCGGCTTTAGTGCGGATCCGGCGGTCAAGCCGTTCGTGTCGGCCAAGAAGACCATGAATGCTGCGCGCCGCGCGGGTCTGTCGGTGAGCGACTACATAGATCAACGTCACGCCGTCCTCGGCGCCACTGCAACAGCGGTGGACGCCATGCTGCGGCTAGCCGCGCTGACGAGTCCGGTCAGTCGGGTCTGCGAGATAGGCCCTGGCACGGGGCGGTATGCAGAGCCGGTAATCGCGGACCTGCGACCTGAGGTCTACGAGATCTATGAGACCGCATCCGACTGGCTACCACGCCTGCGGCAACTTCCCAATGTCAAGGTTCAGCCTGCCGATGGACACACGCTCGGTCCGACAGCCACCGCCTCAGTAGATCTTGTGCATGCGCACAAGCTGTTCGTGTACATACCCCTCGTCATCACGGTCGGTTACTTGCAGGAGATGGCACGCGTTGTACGTCCGGGTGGCGCGGTTGCGTTCGACATCGTGACGGAGGCCTGCCTGGACGAGGCGGCGACCGAGTCGTGGGTCTCCGGGAACGCGGTCATCTACTCGATGATCTCGCGTCAGTGGACACTCGACCTGCTCGAGCGCAACGGACTAGCGCTCGTGGGCAGCTCATTCGTTCCGCTTGTCGGTGGCAAGACCGAGCTACTGGTGTTCCGTAAGAGCTAGGACTTGAAAACCGGATTCTTGATGGCGTAACGATAGATGTCAAGTAGCTGCTCAAGATTCCGGTCGGGATCAAAGCGCTTGCAGTAGGTTACCCTGGCGGTCGCGCCGTAGGCCTGGTAGTGCTCGGGATGTCCCTCGATATCTGCAATTGCCGTAGTGAGAGCGGCGACATCGCCAGGTGGGAAGAGCATTCCGTCAACGCCGTGCGTGATCAGCTCGACGAATGCGCCGTGTGCTGCGGCAACGGGCGGCGTGCCGGCAGCCATTGCCTCTACGGCAGCGAGGCCGAACGTCTCCTCGCACGCGGACGGCAGGAGAACTGCCCGGGCCTTCGCCATAAGCTCCGCGCACTGAGCTTCGTCGGCGTAGCCGATCATGTCGACGGACGGTCGGGCTGCTGCCCATGCTGATACTTCGCCCTCCAGGACGCCGCCCCCGGCGATGACAAGGCGCAGTTTCGTCTCCGGATTATGGCTCAAGTAGCTGTCCCAGCCGGCCATGAGGATGGGAAGCCCTTTAGGCTCGTCCAGCCTGCCTACGTAGAGAACGCTGTTGTCGCGCTCTCGGGAGACATGGCAACGACGCGGAATGAGATTGTGCCGGACGAACACGCGATCGGAGTTCAGGCCGACGGCGCTCAGCAGATCGCGCTGTGACTCCGACAGGAGGATGTAGGCCGAGACCATGGTTCGCCATGCCCGGCGGTGGGCGCTGGTAGCGAGCATCACCGGCGCTGTGGCTACCCGCGACCGGTTGTAGCAGCCGTGCACGACTGCCTGGATAGCCGGGCCGCTGATGCAGTCGTGGCACACGACGCCGTCCCGGAAGAAATTGCCGCCCGCGCAGATCAGCCGTTTGTTGTGCAGGGTAGTCACAACGGGCACAGCGGCGGCCCGGCAGGCATACAGAACCGCAGGGCTAAGCAACGGAAACGTGTTGTGCACGTGGACGAGGTCGGGCTGCTCTTCTCGTAGAGCCCGTCGGAGATCTCGGTATACCTCGTTGTTCCAGACAACTTTGGCAGGCAGAGTTGTCTTCTTTGGCAACGACAACCGCTCGATCTCGTCGCTGTTGCGCTCGAACGGGATAACTTCATGGCCAAGAGTCGCCAGAGCCCCGCGTTCCCGGTCGACAACCCGGTTCTCGCCGCTGGGAGCACCGGAGCGCCGGCGGTTGTGTACTACCATGACTCTCAAGTCAGCCTCCAGCTGACGGCGGAGGTTCTCATCCGCGTGCCCTTATGGTCGGCCTGACCGGCCGGCCGCGAAGGACGTGTCCTATCCCGTTTTCCAGCGCCATGCGGTACGTCGGCAGCATTTCAGCTACGACGTTCACCGTATGCTCAATAGCTGCGGCGTCATGCGCGGCACAGACGACGAACGACGGTGCCAGCACTCCGCGAGTCAGGAGTTCTTGCAACACCAGCGTGCGGTATTCCTGACTGGGCTGGCCAAGTACGTCGCGCGCCACATATACCAGGTTGCAGTCGCGGCCCCGCAGCTGGAAGTACCCACTGAGCCCGGCATCGGCCACAGCTTGCTCGATGCGTTGGCGGAGCTCGCGTCCGGTCCGGTGCAGCCGGTCAGCGATCTGATCGCGCTCGTAAGTGTCGATGACTGCCAGCATGGCGGCAAGCGCCCAGGGCTGCGCGCCCGCCGTTTGCGACAGGAGGAAGACGCGATCTGCGTCGTCGGCAAACCCGCCTAGCCGCATCACGTCCCGGCGCCCGACCAGTGCGGAGAGCGGGAAGCCGTTAGCGAGACCTTTGCCGAAGACGCACAAATCGGGCTTGATGTCATAAAGGTACTGGGCGCCTCGCTCGTGCCACCGGAAGCCGGTAATTATCTCGTCGAGGATGAGCAGGGCGCCGTACTTATCGCAAAGCTCATGGAGCCCGGCGAAGTACCCGTCAGCAGGCGGATCCACGGTCTCTGCCTCGAGCACCACGGCGGCGATCTGGCCGGGAAATGTGGTGAAGACCGTTTCCAGATCGCCGAGGTCGTTATAAGAAAACTGAACAGTTAGCTGCTCAACGGACTTCGGTATCCCGGCCGACATGGGTGTGGTCACGATGAACCAGTCGTCCGTTGAGAAGAAGGGATGCTGGCGGCAGACTGCGACCATCTCGCGGTTAGTAAACGCCCGGGCCAGCCGAACTGCCGCAGTCGTTGCATCGGAACCGTTAAGGCCGAACTTGACCATCTCTGCACTTGGAATCAGGTCGATTAGGCGCTCTGCAGCCTCCCTCTCCATTCGGTGCGGGCGGACGAAGCTGACGCCTCTGTCCAAGTTGGCGTGCACGGCTTTGAGGACTGGCTCGAAGCCATGGCCCAGCGTCGTCGAGCGCAAGCCGTTGCCGAATTCTACATACTCGTTTCCATCCAGGTCCCACACCCTGCAGCCAGCCCCGCGGTCTATGATCGGCGCCATTTCGGCCGGATACTGGTCGCTGCCTTTGGCGTAGGTGTGCGCGCCGCCAGGAATGAGCCCGAGGACTGCCGACGTGTGCGCGTTAGACGCGGTGAAGCTCCGCATTCCTTCTCCTTACGGCCGTAGTGGCTCATGGACGGTTTCGGCCCGCAACGGCTCGGGCACCCGCGTGCCCGGCCGGCCGAGCAGTGCAGTGGAGAGCAGAGCGAATTGGTCAGCCAGCTGACGGGCATGGGCGGCGTTCCGATGCCTGATCATCTCTCGCACCTGATCGGCGCGGTCCTCGAGTTCGGCGAACTGCTGAATTAGATGTGCGACGTCCAGCGTCTGGGCACGCTGGCAGAAGTCTCCCAAGCCCATATCGGCCATCAGGTCGTGATGCTTTGTCGCATAGCTGATGCAGATGGTTGGTTTAACGAGCCGCAGTGCGCCGATGACGTTGTGGTATCGCGTGGCGACCACAGTGCCTACAGGTGCCATCTCGCGCATCAGGTCACCGAAGGACTCGGTGGATTCAGCGATTACTCGCGTCGGCGCGAGATCTGGCCGCTGGAGCTCCAGGTCAGCCATGATCTCTTGGATAACGGTGTCATCGCAGCCCTTGGTATCGCCTACGAATAGGCGGACGTCACGGCCGTTGTCGACTAGCCATCGGATGAAGGCTGTCACTCCGGCTAGGTAAAGCCGGTAGATCTGGTCTGCCCGCTCGCGCTCGTCGGCAGTGCCGTGGAAGTCCATTACCCCTACTCCGACGACGCGCGGATCTCCGAACTCCTCCGGCACCGGGATGCCGAAGGCCAGGTCGGGGTATACAGGATCGCCGGCACCGGAGTTACGCGATGCCATAGCGTCGCGGGAAGCGGCATCTCGATAGGAACGGTAGTAGGCGAGCCGGGCAGCTGATTTGTACAGCCAGCGGGTTAGCCGCTGGCTGACGACATTAGCGCCGACACTGACGAGCGCTACTTTAGTGCCGAACAGCTTACCTGATGCGGACAGCACGAATAGTGCATACGGGCCCCCGAACGCACGGAGTGGAAGGGTGGTCTCCAGAACGCCCATACCTGGCACGATTACCGCGTCGTGACTGCGCACCCAGGCCGCGATGCGAATGGTGTCGAGGACTTTGCCAAGCACTTTGAGTACAGCAGAGCTGCTGCCGCGCTGTTGCTCGTGGTGGCTGCTCCAGGAAAGCGGAATGGCCTCAATGAGGTAGCGGCGCCGCAGTCTCTCCGGCCCGGAACACATGGCATCGATTATGGCTTCCGGGTGCGCGACCCGGAGATAGCCGAGTATCGACTCCATAGACGCGTCGTTACCAATATTGCCCGAGCCGAGCAGCCCGAACAGGCCAACGCGAGGCGGGCTGTCAGTCACGGTAGTCTCCGTTCCCAGCCAGCGACGACGGCGTCGAGTGCGATAACGGGGGCGTCTGCCCGAGAGGGTGCTTTCGCGCGCTTGCCGCCAGCCAGGAAAACGCGGCTAACCAGCCACTGCACCAGATACCGGTAACACTCCTGACGGTCGGCAGGAGCCAGCGGTGAGCGCCGTATCGCGCCGACGTAACCCCAGACATATTCGGCGTACAGGCGTACTGCCGGATGCCGCAGCCGACTCGCTCGAGACGGGTCGAGGTTCGTGCACCAGGCCCTGGTGTCGGACAACAAGTGTTCGGCGCGATCAGGGTGATCGCGCCTAAAGTACAGCCAATCCGGCACATGGTAAAATGGACCATATAGCCCGATTTCAGGCATCAGCGTCCGATCGGCGCGATAGTAGCTGCCATGCAGTGGCGTCCGGCGAAGCACGGCCATCCTGATTACGCCGCCGTCGTCGTCGCTGCCCTTATCGAACAGCATGCTGCGGAACCGTTCGGGGGCCCGCGGAGAACTCGTGGCCAGCTGATACGTCATAGGTTTAGTAACGCTGCCCGCGCCGTCGATCATGGCGGTCCAGCAGTGCGCCAAGACCACGTCGGGATGTTCGTCGAGTGCCTCGACGCACCGCGCGAGCAGGTCGCGCGCGTAGAGGTCGTCGTCAGAGGCCCATTTAAATAGCTCGCCGCGAGCCTCGGCGACGAGGTAATTGTGATTCGGCCCCCATCCGATGTTGCGAGGCTGCCGGAAATACCGGACCCGGCTATCCTGCTTCGCGTAGCTGTGGCAGATGTCAGCCGTTGCGTCTGTCGAAGCGTTGTCGGAAACTATCAGCTCAAAGTCTTCGTAGGTTTGTCCGAGCAACGCTTCCATCGACTCAGGCAGATACTGCTCGCCGTTGTAGACCGGAAGGCCAACGGTCAACCGCGGTGGTGCGCTCATCCTGTTCTCTCATCTGCTTGGTGCCAACCCGACTGGCCGGGAGGCTACAGGTAACCGGCCTCCCACCACGTTGATTGAACCCCGGGGGGCGTGTCGTCGGTCGTGCGGGCCGGGGCCAGTTCCGACATTGCCTTCGGATACCGGTCGGCGAGGTTTCTGGGCCAGTTCAGAAAGGTGCCCAAGGCAGTGCTGAGACCGGTAAATTTCGCCGGGCTCGATACCGCCTAGGGCTCCCACGTCGCCATCGTCGTGCACGCCCGTTCACCACCTAGCCTCGGGTACCCTGCCGAACAGGGTAGGGAACACCTCATAGCAGCAGTCCCGCGAACTAGAAGACCCGTACCTAACTAGTGGTGATACCGTCCCGGCACAGTCGCCGACGCTCCTGGCGATCTGCGGGCCGAAGTACTAGCCGAGGCTGGGGTTGTGATGTGCGAAAGCCCCCGTTGTTATTTGGTTGCGGTGATCGAGAAGTTGTTGAGCTGGAAGGTCTCGTTGTGGCCGCCGGTGGAGCAGATTTCCCAGCCGTAGCCGACTAGGCTGAGGCCGAGGTTCTGCGGCAGGTGGCCGTGG